>Ga0172373_10003046_pt1 | contig 24936 bp, 18 predicted proteins | sample Lak10m_2_FD_114546 | JGI IMG/M metagenome (GOLD analysis project Ga0172373, IMG submission 114546) | Freshwater microbial communities from Kabuno Bay, South-Kivu, Congo - kab_092012_10m | ecosystem: Environmental > Aquatic > Freshwater > Lake | place: Democratic Republic of the Congo...
AAAAAATGCCAACGAACTGCAATTGTTGTTTGATGACACCAATATGAGAATTTCTCCAGTTAGTGAAAATCAATTTACATTAAGCAGATTATTCCTTCAATCGAGCAATTATTCGATAGTAGCAGGAAACCAATTTGCAAAAGGAATTGACTCTGTTAATTATGCCATTCAGGTAATAAAAGATGCCTATCCGGAAATTATGATGAACGAAACAAAAGATTCATTGAGAGAAGGCATCAATTATTTTTCAGGAAACATAAAAGACGATTACGGCTTTAATCGTTTACAATTTATAACTACCATTTCCTCAAAAGATTCCAGTGGAAAACCAATTGTTAAATCAACCAATGAATTATTATCTATTCAGAAAAATGCAAGTACTCAAAGTTTTGTTTTTGCAAGCGATTTTCAAAAATTACAACTAAAACCCGGCGACAGAATTGATTATTATTTTGAAGTGTTTGATAACGATGGAGTGCACGGGCCAAAATCTGCAAAATCTCAGTTACTAACTTTTAAAGCGCCTACCTTGGAGGAAATGGAAAATCAACTTTCTGAAAAAAATAAAGACATTAAAAACGATTTGGATGAAAGCATTAAAAAAGCAAAAGACCTGCAAAAACAAATTTCCGATTTGAACAGAAGTGTCTTGGAGAAAAAACAATTGGGCTGGGAAGAGAAAAAAAAGCTTGAGAATTTAATAGATAAACAAAAAAATCTGGAAGAACAGATTCAGCAAATTCAGCAACAAAACGATATCAATCAGCAGAACCAAAATCGATTTCAGCAACCCGATGAATCCATTCTTGAAAAACAACAGCAATTAGAACAATTGTTTGAAAACATTATGACTCCCGAAATGAAAAAATTATTTGAGGAGTTGCAAAAACTAATGGAGAAGTTGGATAAAAATAAAGTGCAGGAAACACTAGAGAAAATGGATCTTTCTAACAAAGACATTCAGAAAGAATTGGATAGAACATTAGAGCAATTTAAGGAAATGGAAGCTCAGCAAAAAATGGAAAACATTGCAAAAAAACTAGATGAGCTTTCCAAAAAACAAGATGAACTTTCTAATCAATCAGAAAATAAAAATTCTGATGCAAAGGAATTAAATGCCAAGCAAGAAGAATTGAATAAGTTATTTGATCAGGTAAAAGAAGATGCAAAAGAATTGAATGAACTGAATAAAGAGCTCGAAAATCCGATGATGATTCCGGACATGAAAGAAGAAGAGCAAAATGTAGATAAGGAACAGCAAAACGCAAGCGACCAATTAAAACAGAACAACAAAAAAAATGCCTCCAAATCGCAAAAAAATGCTGCCAAACAAATGAAAAGCATGAGCGAGAAAATGGAAAATGCAATGGAGCAAATGGAGCAGGACCAGAATTCTGAAGATATGCAATCGTTAAGACAAGTTATGGAAAATTTAATGCATGTTTCGTTTGAAGAAGAAGAATTGATTAAAAAATCGCAAAAGATTAAAACCAACGACCCGCAATACAATAAAATTGCCCAGCAACAAAAGAAATTACAGGATGATTCTAAAATGATAGAAGATTCTTTGTTGGCTTTAAGCAAACGAAATCCAATGGTTTCAGCTTCCATCAATCGTGAAATTTCTGCAATCCAAATGAATATGAAAAAAGCCATTGCAGCGCTTGCGGAAAGGCAAACCGGCGAAGCATTGGTAAGGGAACAAAATGCAATGACTTCCATTAACAACCTTGCTTTATTGCTAAACGAATCACTCGAGCAAATGCAAATGCAGGCACAGAAACAACAGCAATCTAAACCTGGAAGTGGTTCCTGCAAAAAACCGGGCGGTAAACAAGGCAAACCCGGAATGTCCAATGTTAGAGAAATGCAGCAATCGTTGAACAAACAATTGGAGCAGATGAAAAAAATGCTGGAGGAACAAGGCAAAAATCCAAACGGCAAAAAACCTGGAGAACAATCTGGAAATAAACCAGGTGGTAAAACCGGAAATGGTGGCATGATGCCTGGAGGAAATAGCGAGCAGTTTGCAAAAATGGCTGCTCAGCAAGAAGCTATACGAAGAGCAATACAGGAAGCTATGAAAGGAATTCAGAAAAAAGATGGAAATGAGCCCGGCGGTGATTTGGCTAAAAAAATGGAAGAAACAGAAACCGATTTGGTGAATAAAATGATTACGCAGGAGACAATTAAGCGTCAACAAGAAATTTTAACAAAACTTTTGGAACACGAAAAAGCAGAGAGGGAAAGGGAAATGGACGAAAAAAGACAATCAAATGAAGCAAAAAATGAAAATTTTAGTAACCAAAATCTTTTTTTAGAGTATAAACGATTAAAAGAGCAAGAATTGGAGTTGTTAAAAACGGTTCCTGCATCTTTAAATCCTTATTACAAACAAAAAGTAAACGATTACTTAAATAACTTTAATAACACTTTCAATACAAAATGATTTTAGCCCCTAACAAAAAATTAAAATTATCATCAACCTCCAAAAATTTAATGTTGGTTGAACGAATGGTAGAAGATGTATGCGAACTCTATAATATTAGTGAAGAAAAATACGGAAACATAGTTGTTTCAGTTACCGAAGCCGTAAATAATGCCATCCAACATGGGAATCAAGGAAATCCAGATAAAGAATTTAACATCGCTTTTAGGTCTTCACCAACTGATATTTCATTTGTAATAGAGGATGAAGGTTCCGGTTTTGATTATAATACACTTCCAGATCCAACAGCAATAGAAAATTTGGAAAAAGATAGTGGCAGAGGAATTTTTTTAATGCAGCATTTGGCAGATCAGGTTGAATTTGAGGATGGTGGAAAAACTGTTGTACTTCGTTTTAACCTAAACTAATATCTATAATTTCTTTTATTTACTTAATTTAGTCCCGCAAAGCGGGACTTTTTTATGGCCATACATTTTAATCAAACACCAAAATTTAAGCTAAATAACACAGCTAAAATTAAATTTTGGATAAAATATGTAATTGAAAAACAAGGATTTAATTTGGGTAAAATTTATTTTACTTTTTGTGAAGACGAAGAATTGTTGAAAATAAATCAGCAGTTTTTAAATCATAACACGTATACAGATATCATCACTTTTGATTATTGTGAGAAAAATAAAATAAATGGAGAAATTTACATCAGTTTTGAACGAGTAATCGAAAATGCAAAAAAAGAAAATGAATTATTAGTAAATGAGTTGCATAGAGTTATTATTCATGGCATTCTTCATTTATGTGGTTTTAAGGATAAATCACCTCATGATAAACGAATTATGAGAGAAAATGAAAGTAAAATGATGGAAATTTTAACATCACTTTAAGTATAAATGCTTGATTTTTATGATAATAATTTGTTTGAATTACAAGTAGTTAAGAATTGAATAAAAAAAAACACAAAATGAAGTGAGTTTTTTTGTTATAGTTTAAAATCTTTTTATACCTTTGCACTCCAATTTTTTAGAAAACGTTCTTTCAAATTGTAACAAAATCAAAAGCCGAAGTAGCTCAGCTGGTAGAGCAGCTGATTTGTAATCAGCTGGTCGGGGGTTCGAGTCCCTTCTTCGGCTCTTTTTTTTGCCGGGGAGATACCAGAGTGGCCAAATGGGACGGACTGTAAATCCGTTGCGAAAGCTTCGAAGGTTCGAATCCTTCTCTCCCCACAATGCTTGTTTCGTATTAAATACGAGTAATAAGCGGAAGTAGCTCAATTGGTAGAGCTCCAGCCTTCCAAGCTGGAGGTTGCGGGTTCGAGACCCGTCTTCCGCTCATAGGTTTCTTTTTTGAAAGAAGTTTTAAAAAAGAAAAAGAAATTTTGGTGTTGTTGGAAAATACATTTTTTAGAGGATAGTGTTAATCCTCTTTTAAGTCCCAAAAGTGGGACTTTTTGTGCTGAATGAAATTGGTTCTTTAAAAAATTGAAATATAACGGTTTAAGCTGTTGTAGCTCAGTGGTAGAGCACTTCCTTGGTAAGGAAGAGGTCGGCAGTTCAATCCTGCTCAACAGCTCTGATTATTGACCTTTTTTTAAAGATGATATAAGGTTTTAGGTTAATTAAATAAATAATAAACAACAAACAAAAACAACAAATAAGCTATGGCAAAAGAAAAATTCGACCGTTCCAAACCACATGTTAACATTGGAACAATTGGTCACGTTGACCACGGAAAAACTACATTAACAGCTGCAATCACATCTGTATTAGCGGATAAAGGTTTGGCTGAAGTACGTGATTTCTCTTCAATTGATAATGCTCCTGAAGAAAAAGAACGTGGTATTACCATCAACACATCTCATGTTGAGTACCAAACTGCTAACCGTCATTACGCTCACGTTGACTGTCCTGGTCACGCTGATTACGTTAAAAACATGGTTACTGGTGCAGCTCAAATGGATGGTGCAATTTTAGTTGTTGCTGCAACTGATGGTCCAATGCCTCAAACTCGTGAACATATCCTTTTAGCTCGTCAGGTTGGCGTTCCTAAAATCGTTGTTTTCATGAACAAAGTGGATATGGTTGAAGATCCTGAGTTATTGGATTTAGTTGAAATGGAAGTTCGTGAGTTATTATCTTTCTATCAATTTGATGGTGATAATACTCCTATCATCCGTGGATCTGCATTAGGTGGTTTAAATAAAGATGCTAACTGGGTACCAAAGATTATGGAATTAATGGATGCAGTAGATTCTTTCATTCCACTTCCTCCTCGTGATAAAGAAAAACCTTTCTTGATGCCGGTTGAAGACGTGTTTACGATCACTGGTCGTGGTACTGTTGCAACTGGTCGTATTGAGACTGGTGTTATTAATACAGGTGATAACGTTGATATCATGGGAATGCAAGATGAGAAATTATCTTCTACTGTAACAGGTGTGGAGATGTTCCGTAAAATCTTGGATTACGGTGAGGCTGGAGATAACGTAGGTTTATTATTACGTGGTATCGATAAAAAAGATATCCGCCGTGGTATGGTTATCGTTAAACCTGGTTCTATCAAAGCACACACCGAGTTCAAAGCTGAGGTGTATATTTTGAAAAAAGAAGAAGGTGGACGTCATACTCCATTCCATAACAAATACCGTCCTCAATTCTATCTTCGTACAACAGATGTTACCGGAGAAATTGAATTAGAAGCTGGACGTGAAATGGTTATGCCTGGCGATAACGTAACTATTACAGTAAAATTAATTGCTCCAGTAGCAATGGATAAAGGTTTACGTTTCGCAATTCGTGAAGGTGGCCGTACTGTAGGTGCTGGTCAGGTAACTGAAATCGTAAAATAATCAACTTTTTGAACAGTAAAATGGCTTTCTCAACAGGAAGCCTTTTGCTGTTTTTAAAAACGGGTGTAGTTCAAGGGTAGAATAGCGGTCTCCAAAACCGTTGATGGGAGTTCGAATCTCTCCACCCGTGCGAATATAAAGAATTTAAAATGAGTAAAATTAGAACATATTTCGAGGAAACAACTAATGAACTAGTTCATAAAACTTCTTGGCCAACTTGGCAAGAGCTACAAAATAGTGCAATAGTTGTTATGGTTGCATCTGTAATCATTGCTTTATTAGTTTGGTTGATGGATACAGGTTTTAATTATGTAATGGAATTGGCTTATCAGTTTTTTAATAGTTTATAATAATTCAAATCAATGACAGAGAATTTAAAAAACGAAACCTTAGCAAAAAAGTGGTATGTAGTTAGAGCTATTAGTGGGCAAGAAAAAAAGGTTAAGCACTACATTGAAATGGAAATTGCTCGATTAAACCTGCAAGATTATGTCTCTCAGGTATTGATACCAACTGAAAAAATTGTTCAAATTAGAAATGGTAAAAAGATATCAAAAGAAAGATCTTTTTATCCTGGTTATATATTAATAGAAGCTTCCTTAATTGGAGAAATTCCTCATACTATTAAAAATATTACAGGAGTAATAGGCTTTTTAGGTGAAACGAAAGGAGGAGAGCCAGTTCCAATGAGAGTTTCTGAGGTTAATCGTATTTTAGGAAAAGTAGATGAATTAACTGAAGCTGAAGGCACTTTGAGTTACAGTTATGTAGTAGGAGAGAGTGTTAAGGTAATTAATGGACCTTTCAATGGATTTAATGGAATCATTGAAGAAATAAATGAAGAAAAGAAAAAAATTAAAGTAACAGTAAAAATTTTCGGTCGCAAAACACCTGTTGAATTAGGTTTCGGAGAAGTTGAGCGCGAATAAAATATTACAGGAAAGTAATTCATAAGTTTACAAGAGAGCGCTTCGCTGCTTCCAAACTCAAATAAACTTAATTCTCTGAATGAAAACTTGTAAATAAACAACTAAATAAATAAAGTAAAATGGCAAAAGAGTTATCAGCAATTGTAAAACTACAAATTAAAGGAGGGGCAGCCAACCCATCACCACCAATTGGTCCTGCATTAGGTGCCAAAGGTGTAAACATCATGGAGTTTTGCAAGCAATTCAATGCGCGTACTCAAGAACAGGCCGGTAAGGTTTTACCTGTAATCATTAATGTTTACAGCGACAAATCTTTTGATTTCATTATCAAACGTCCTCCTGTTGCAGTACAAGTATTGGAGCATGCAAAAATCAAAGGTGGATCTGCTGAAAGTAATCGTAAAAAAGTGGGATCAATTTCATGGGATCAAGTACGCAAAATTGCGGAAGATAAAATGGTTGATATGAACTGTTTTACAATTGAATCAGCAATGAGTATGGTTGCAGGAACTGCCCGTAGTATGGGAGTTACAGTTTCCGGTGAATCTCCAATTAAAAAATAAAATTTTTAAACAATGAGTAAGGTATCTAAAAAAAGAAAAGCAGCCGATGCTAAATTCGACCAAAACAAGAGTTACTCTTTGTCTGAGGCGTCAAAAATTGTAAAAGACATCACAACTACAAAGTTTGATTCTTCAGTTGATGTAGCAATACGTTTAGGAGTTGATCCTCGTAAAGCTAATCAAATGGTTCGTGGAACGGTTTCTTTGCCACATGGTACCGGAAAAACAGTTAGAGTTTTGGCTTTGGTTACACCAGATAAAGAAGCTGAAGCAAAAGCTGCCGGTGCAGATTTCGTTGGTTTGGATGAATACATTGATAAAATTAAAGGCGGATGGACAGATGTAGACGTAATAATCACTTTACCTCAAGTTATGGGTAAATTGGGTGCATTAGGTCGTGTTCTTGGTCCTCGTGGTTTAATGCCAAATCCAAAAACCGGAACTGTAACCATGGAAATTGGTAAAGCAGTAACTGAATCAAAAGGCGGTAAAATTGATTTCAAAGTTGATAAAGCAGGTATCATTCATGCTTCAGTTGGTAAAGTATCTTTTGATGCTCAAAAAATTGAAGAGAATGCAAATGAACTAATCAATACTGTAATTAAATTAAAACCATCTTCTGCTAAAGGTACTTATGTGAAAAGTGTTTTCATGTCAAGTACTATGAGTGCAGGTATTTCAGTTGAAACTAAAGCATTGGTTTAAAAACAAAAAACAGTAAAAAATGAAAAAAGAAGAAAAAACGTTAGTGATCAATGAGCTTGTAGAGAAGTTGAATGCAAACAACAAAATCTATTTAGCTGATTGCTCTTCTTTAACTGTGGAAAAAGTTAACCAATTAAGAAAAAAATGTTTCGAAAAAAATGTATCTATTACAGTAGTAAAAAATACATTATTGGAAAAAGCATTAGAAAGAGCAGCTGATAGTAAGTTAGTGGAGTTGATTCCGGCTTTAAAAGGCGCAACAGCATTAATTTTTACCGAAGTTGGTAACGCTCCTGCTAAAATAATTAAGGAATTCAGAGGTAAATCTGATCGTCCTATTTTAAAAGGCGCTTACGTTGAAGAAACGATTTACATTGGCGATAACAATTTAGAAGCTCTTGCTAATATCAAGAGTAAAAATGAACTTATCGCAGATGTGGTGGCATTACTTCAATCTCCTGCACAACGAGTTGTTTCTGCTTTGCAAAATCATGCAGAGAAAAAAGATGCAGCTTAATGGTTTAAGCATAGTTTAAGAAAAAAGAAAATCAATTAATTAATAATTTTTAAAATCAAATAAAATGGCAGACGTAAAAGCAATTGCTGAACAGTTAGTAAACTTAACTGTAAAAGAAGTGCAAGAATTATCAACTATCCTTAAGGATGAATACGGAATCGAACCGGCAGCAGCAGCTGTAGTAGTTGCTGGTGGTGCAGGCGGCGGAGAAGCTGCTGCAGCAAAAACAAGTTTTGATGTTGTCTTGTTAGAAGCAGGTGCAGGTAAACTTGGTGTTGTTAAAGTTGTAAAAGACTTAACTGGTTTAGGTTTAAAAGAAGCAAAAGATTTAGTTGACGGTGCTCCAAAAGCTGTAAAAGAAGGTATTGCTAAAGAAGAAGCAGAATCTATTAAAAAAGCTCTTGAAGAAGCCGGTGCTAAAGTTGAAGTTAAGTAATTTCAAAAATAACTGATAGGTTTTAGGTCTCCATAAAGATGGAGGCCTATGCCTATTTATGTATTTTAAAATTTTTCAATTTTAGTCAGTTTGGGTCAGTTCACATTAAGTCTTACAATTTAATTTTTTGTACGTGCAAAAGAATGTAAAAAGTCAGAGAATCAATTTCTCAAAAAACAAATTCCCAATCGACTATCCAGATTTTTTGGATATTCAGTTAAAATCCTTTCAGGATTTTTTCCAATTAGAAACTACTGCAGAAAATCGTCAAAACGAAGGTTTATTTAAGGTTTTCGCAGAAAATTTCCCTATTTCTGATGCGAGAAATAATTTCGTATTAGAATTTTTAGATTATTTCATCGATCCGCCACGTTATGGCTTAGATGAATGTATCGAAAGAGGTTTAACCTACAGCGTTCCTCTAAAAGCAAAATTAAGATTGTATTGTACCGACCCTGAACATGAAGATTTTGAAACAATCGTTCAGGACGTATATTTAGGTACTATTCCATATATGACTCCAAAAGGTTCATTTGTCATAAATGGAGCTGAGCGTGTTATTGTTTCTCAATTACATCGTTCCCCAGGCGTTTTCTTCGGACAAAGCCGTCATGCAAATGGTACTAAATTATATTCAGCACGTGTAATTCCTTTTAAAGGTTCTTGGATTGAATTTGCAACAGACATTAACAGCGTAATGTATGCTTATATCGATCGTAAGAAAAAGTTACCTGTAACCACTTTATTACGTGCTATAGGGTTTGAATCCGATAAATCAATTCTAGAAATATTTGGTCTTGCTGATGAAGTAAAAGTTTCAAAAGCAGGTTTAAAACGTGAAGTTGGCAGAAGATTAGCAGCTCGTGTTTTAAAAACATGGTTAGAAGATTTCGTGGATGAGGATACCGGAGAAGTTGTATCAATTGAAAGAAATGAAATTTTAATTGAACGTGAAACTATTCTTGAAGATTTTCATATTGACCTAATCGTTGATGCAGGTGTTAAAGCAGTTATCTTACACAAGCAAGATATCAATACATCCGATTTCGCTATTATCTACAATACGCTTCAAAAAGATTCTACAAATTCTGAAAAAGAAGCAATAGAACATATTTATCGTTTATTACGTAATGCCGAACCACCTGATGAGGAAACAGCAAGAAGCGTTATTGATAAATTATTCTTCTCTGATAAGCGATACGATTTAGGTGAAGTAGGTCGTTACCGAATCAATAAAAAATTAGGAATCGATACCCCTTCAAACATTCGTGTTTTAACAAAGCAAGACATCATTTTAATCATTAAATATTTGATTGAGTTGATCAATTCAAAAATGGATGTTGATGATATCGATCACTTGAGTAATCGTCGTGTACGTACTGTTGGTGAGCAACTTTATGCTCAATTCGGTGTTGGTTTAGCGCGTATGGCACGTACCATCCGTGAAAGGATGAACGTTCGTGATAACGAGGTATTTACTCCAACAGATTTGATTAACGCTAAAACATTATCATCAGTAATTAATTCATTCTTCGGAACAAATCAGTTATCTCAGTTCATGGATCAAACCAATCCACTTGCTGAAATTACTCACAAGCGTCGTTTATCGGCACTCGGGCCAGGAGGTTTGAGCCGTGAGCGTGCAGGTTTCGAGGTGCGTGATGTTCATTACACGCATTACGGTCGTTTGTGTACAATTGAAACACCTGAAGGTCCAAACATCGGTTTGATTTCTTCTTTGTGTGTTTATGCAAAAGTTAATAAACTTGGTTTCATCGAAACTCCATACAGAACTGTTGCTAATTCAAAAGTTGATATCAATAAAGAAGTTCTTTATTTAACTGCTGAGGAAGAAGATTTGAAAAATATTGCTCAGGCAAATGAGGATATGGATGATAAAGGAAGATTAATCGGACAACGTGTAAAAGCTCGTTACGAAGGTGACTTCCCGATTTTGGAACCGGAAAAAGTTCATTTAATGGACGTATCTCCAAATCAAATCGCATCTATTGCAGCATCTTTGATTCCTTTCTTAGAACATGATGATGCTAACCGTGCCCTGATGGGTTCAAACATGCAACGTCAGGCAGTACCATTAATGCGTCCACAATCTCCAATTGTAGGAACAGGAATTGAAGGAACTGTTGCTCGTGATTCTCGTGTGTTAATTAATGCTGAGGGTGATGGTATAGTTGAGTATGTTGATGCAAACGAAATTATCATTCGTTACAACAGAACTGAAGATGAAAAATTAATCAGCTTTGATGGTGATTTAAAATCTTATAAATTAACTAAGTTCAAAAAAACTAACCAAAGTACTTGTATCAACTTAAAACCAATCGTAAGAAAAGGTGACAAAGTTTCTAAAGGACAAGTATTGAGTGAAGGTTATGCAACTGAAAATGGTGAATTAGCTCTTGGTCGTAACTTAAAAGTAGCGTTCATGCCATGGAAAGGTTACAACTTTGAGGATGCTATCGTTTTATCTGAAAAAATCATCCGTGATGATATCTTTACAAGTATTCACATTGATGAGTATTCTTTAGAGGTTAGAGATACAAAACGTGGTTTAGAAGAATTAACTGCTGATATTCCAAACGTTAGTGAAGAAGCTACTAAAGACCTTGACAATAACGGTTTAATTAGAGTAGGTGCTGAGGTTAAGGAAGGTGATATCTTAATAGGTAAAATCACTCCAAAAGGAGAAACTGATCCTTCACCGGAAGAAAAATTACTTCGTGCTATCTTTGGTGATAAAGCAGGTGATGTAAAAGATGCATCTTTAAAATTACCTCCTTCTGCAAAAGGAATTGTAATCGACAAACGTTTGTTTGCTCGTGCAATTAAAGATAAAAAAGCTAAAGCAGAAGAGAAAGTTTTAATTGAAAAGTTAGATAAAGAAAACGATGCAAGTGTAACAGAATTAAAACAAAAGTTGATTGAAAAATTATTTGCTTTAGTTAATGGTAAAACTTCTCAAGGAGTAAGCAATAGTTTGAAAGAGGATTTAATTCCAAAAGGAACAAAATTCACTCAAAAATTATTAGAAAAAATTGATTATACAGAGGTAAATCCAACAAACTGGACAACTGACGAAGACAAAAACGGAGCAATCCGTATGTTGCTACACAACTACATGATAAAGTATAACGATTTACTTGGTCAGTACAAACGTCAGAAATTCCAGTTAACAGTTGGTGACGAACTACCATCAGGTATCGTGCAATTGGCTAAAGTTTACATTGCTCAAAAACGTAAGTTAAGAGTAGGTGATAAGATGGCTGGTCGTCATGGTAACAAAGGTATTGTTGCTAAAATTGTTAAGGATGAAGAAATGCCATTCTTAGAAGATGGAACTCCTGTAGATATTGTTCTTAATCCATTAGGTGTACCTTCTCGTATGAATATCGGACAGATTTACGAAACTGTTTTAGGTTGGGCAGGACAAAAATTAGGAATGAAATTCGCTACGCCAATTTTTGATGGAGCTTCTTCTGAAGATCTTGATAAATGGGCAGAAAAAGCAGGTATTCCTCAGTATGGTAAAACTTACTTAACTGATGGTGGAACCGGAGAGCGTTTTGATCAACCTGCAACTGTTGGTATAATTTACATGTTGAAATTAGGCCATATGGTTGATGATAAAATGCATGCTCGTTCAATCGGACCATACTCACTTATTACACAGCAACCTTTGGGCGGTAAAGCTCAATTCGGTGGTCAGCGTTTTGGTGAGATGGAGGTTTGGGCTCTTGAGGCATTCGGTGCTGCTAACATTCTTCAGGAAATGCTTACCATTAAATCTGATGATGTTGTTGGACGTGCAAAAGCTTACGAAGCAATTGTTAAAGGTGAAAACATGCCAACTCCTGGCATTCCAGAATCCTTCAACGTATTGTTGCATGAGTTAAGAGGTCTTGCACTTGATGTAAAAATGGAATAATCAACAAAATTCAGCGGTGTAATTTTTAGTTACACTGCTTGTTTTTCAATTTAAAAATTAAATAATTTAAACACAACAATATGGCTTTTAGAAAAGAATCGAAATTAAAATCGAACTTTACAAAGATTACCATCAGCCTTGCAGCACCTGAAGCTATTTTAAAGCGTTCAAGTGGTGAAGTGTTGAAGCCGGAAACCATTAACTACCGTACTTACAAACCAGAAAGAGATGGTTTGTTCTGCGAGCGTATTTTCGGACCGGTTAAAGATTACGAATGTCATTGCGGTAAATACAAACGTATCCGTTACAAAGGCATTATTTGCGACCGTTGTGGTGTTGAAGTTACAGAGAAAAAAGTTCGTCGCGAACGTATGGGGCATATCAATTTGGTTGTTCCTGTTGCACATATTTGGTATTTCCGTTCATTACCAAATAAAATCGGTTATTTATTAGGTTTACCAACAAAAAAGTTGGATATGATTATTTACTACGAACGTTATGTAGTAATTAACTCAGGAGCTGCAGGAGACAGAATCAATTACCTTGATTTCTTAACCGAAGAAGAATATTTGGATATTGTTGATGCTTTACCAAAAGATAATCAGTTATTGGATGATAGCGATCCAAACAAATTCATCGCTAAAATGGGTGCTGAAGCACTTAACGATTTATTGAACAGGTTGGATTTAGATACTTTGTCTTATGATCTTCGTCACAAAGCAAACAACGAAACTTCTCAGCAACGTAAAAATGAAGCTTTGAAGCGTTTGCAAGTTATTGAAGCTTTCCGTCAGGCAAACTTAAATGTTGAAAATCGTCCTGAGTGGATGGTTGTAAAAGTAGTTCCGGTTATTCCACCTGAATTACGTCCTTTAGTTCCGCTAGATGGTGGTCGTTTTGCTACATCAGACTTAAATGATTTATACCGTCGTGTAATTATCCGTAACAACCGTTTAAAACGTTTAATTGAAATACAAGCTCCTGATGTAATCTTACGTAACGAAAAACGTATGTTGCAGGAAGCTGTTGATTCATTGTTTGATAATTCAAGAAAAGCAAATGCGGTTAAAACAGAAAGTAACCGTGCGTTAAAATCTTTATCAGATTCATTAAAAGGTAAGCAAGGTCGTTTCCGTCAAAACTTATTAGGTAAACGTGTTGATTATTCTGCACGTTCCGTAATTGTTGTAGGACCAGAAATGAAATTACACGAATGTGGTTTACCAAAAGAAATGGCTGCTGAGTTATTCAAACCATTTATCATTCGTAAGTTAATTGAAAGAGGAATTGTAAAAACAGTAAAATCTGCAAAAAAAATTGTTGATCGCAAGGAACCTGTTGTTTGGGATATTTTAGAAAACGTATTAAAAGGGCATCCTGTTCTTTTAAATCGTGCCCCAACACTTCACCGTTTAGGTATTCAGGCATTCCAACCGAAGTTAATTGAAGGCAAAGCTATTCAATTGCATCCTTTGGTTTGTACTGCGTTTAACGCCGATTTCGATGGTGACCAGATGGCAGTTCACGTTCCATTAGGAAACGCAGCTGTATTGGAAGCTCAGATTTTAATGTTGGCTTCTCATAATATTTTGAACCCTTCAAATGGTGCTCCTGTTGCGGTACCTTCTCAAGACATGGTTCTTGGATTGTACTATCTAACAAAAGCAAAGAAAAACATGCCTAACGATGCTGTAAAAGGTGAAGGCATGACTTTCTATTCTGCTGAAGAGGTAACTATTGCATTAAACGAAAAACGTGTTGATTTACATGCAATGATTAAAGTTAAAATCAACAATTTTGTTGAAGGCGAAAAATTGGTTCCAAAATTAATTGAAACTACTGTAGGTAGAGTTTTATTCAACCAGGTTGTTCCTTTTGAAGTTGGTTACATCAATGAATTATTAACTAAAAAATCATTAAGAGATATCATCGGTTTTGTTGTTAAGAAAACCGGTATGGCTAAAACAGCTCAATTCCTTGATGATATTAAAGACTTAGGATTTAAAACTGCTTTCCGTGGTGGATTATCCTTCAACCTTGGTGATATCCAAATCCCTGCTGAAAAAGCTACCATTATTGAAGATGCTAATGAACAAGTGTCTGAAGTTATGGCTAACTACAACATGGGTTTCATTACTAACAACGAGCGTTATAACCAAATCATTGATATTTGGACACACACAAATTCCAAAGTAACTAAAAAAGTATTGGATAAATTAAGTAACGATAAACAAGGATTTAATTCTGTTTACATGATGCTTGATTCCGGTGCTCGTGGTTCTAAAGAGCAGATTAAGCAGTTGAGTGGTATGCGTGGATTGATGGCAAAACCTCAAAAAGCAGGTAGTACAGGTTCGGAGATTATTGAGAACCCAGTATTATCTAACTTCCGTGAAGGTTTATCTATCTTGGAATACTTTATTTCAACTCACGGTGCTCGTAAAGGTTTAGCGGATACTGCCTTAAAAACAGCAGATGCAGGTTACTTAACCCGTCGTTTAGTTGACGTTGCTCAGGATGTTATCATCACTGAAGAAGATTGTGGTACATTACGTGGTTTAACTTGTTCAGCATTGAAGAAAAATGATGAGGAAGTTGAATCATTACACGATAGAATTTTAGGACGTGTTGCATTGAATGATGTTTATCATCCAATCACCGGCGAAATTCTTACAACTTCAGGTGAAGTTATCGACGAGAAAATTGCTGATGAAATTAAAAAATCACCAATTGAAAGTGTAGAAATTCGTTCAGTATTAACTTGTGAATCTCGTCAGGGAGTTTGTGCTAAGTGTTACGGACGTAACCTTGCTAACGGACGTTTGGTACAATTAGGTGAAGCTGTTGGTGTTATCGCCGCACAGTCAATCGGTGAACCAGGTACACAGTTAACGCTTCGTACTTTCCACGTGGGTGGTACGGCATCTAACATTGCAGTTTCATCTTCAGTAATTGCGAAGCACGATGGTATTGCTGAAATCGATGAATTAAGAACTGTTGAGCGTGTAAATGCTGATGGTAAAAAAGTAAATGTAGTTATTGGACGTTCAACTGAGGTTAGAATCGTTGACGTGAATACCGGAATCACATTAACAACAGGTAACATTCCTTATGGTTCTCAATTGCACATTAAACCAGGTGCAAAAGTGAAAAAAGGCGACTTGATTTGTGAATGGGATCCATACAATGCAGTAATCGTTTCTGAATTTGGTGGTAAACTAGAATTTGAATCTATCAAAGAAAACGTTACTTACCGTGAAGAAGCCGATGAACAAACAGGATTTAGAGAAAAAGTAATCATTGAAAGTAAGGATAAAACTTTAAGTCCGATGATTAAAGTTGTTTCTTCAAGAGGTGATGTATTAAAAACATACAACATTCCTGTTGGTGCACACATTGTTGTAAATGAAGACAACAAAATTGAACCAGGTCAGATTTTAGTTAAGATTCCTCGTGTTACAGGAAAAACAGGTGATATCACCGGTGGTTTACCTCGTGTAACTGAGTTGTTTGAAGCTCGTAATCCTAGTAATCCTGCTGTTGTTGCTGAAATTGATGGTATCGTTAGTTTTGGTAAAATTAAACGTGGTAACCGTGAGGTAATCGTTGAAGCTAAAACCGGTGAAAGAAGAACGTATTTAGTTCCACTTTCTAAGCACATATTAATTCAGGAGAATGACTTTGTTAAAGCAGGTGATTCATTATCTGACGGAGCTGTAAGTCCTGGAGATATTTTAGCGATTAAAGGTCCTACTTCAGTTCAGGAATACATTGTAAATGAAATTCAGGAAGTTTACCGTTTACAAGGCCAGAAATTAAATGACAAGCATTTCGAAACCATTGTTCGTCAAATGATGCGTAAGGTAGAAATCGTTGATGCCGGAGATACTATTTTCCTTGAAAAACAAATTGTGAACAAGGTAGATTTTATGGCAGAAAATGATAACATGTTTGGTAAAAAAGTAGTAACAGATGCAGGTGATACAGATGAAGTAAAAGCAGGTCAAATTGTTACTGCAAGAAAATTACGTGATATCAATTCAAGCTTAAAACGTAAAGCAATGAAGTTAGTTGAGGCAAGAGATGCAGTTCCTGCAACTTCTGAATCAATACTTCAAGGTATTACGCGTGCATCATTGCAAACTAGCAGTTGGATTTCTGCGGCATCATTCCAGGAAACAACAAAAGTATTGAACGAAGCGGCAGTTCATGGAAAAGTGGACTCCTTGTTAGGATTAAAAGAAAACGTAATCGTTGGACATTTAATTCCTGCAGGTACAGGTATTCGTCAATACGAAAAAATAGTTGTTGGTTCAAAAGAAGAATATGAAGCATTAATGGCTTCTAAAGAAGAAGATGTTGAAGTTGAATAATTCAATCCTATAACGAATAAAAAAGCCACCAAATTTGGTGGCTTTTTTGTTTTATAATCTCTTCGAAATAATTTTACTGATGTTGCCAAATAATTGTCCCGGACTAAATCTTCGCCAGGAAAATTCGTTTAGTTCTCCTCCGGACATATAATAATAATCAATATTATATGCTTCAAATTCTTTGAGAACATGTTCCCGGAAATTAATAAATGTAATCCAGCCATCTTCAACGTCATCAAACCATTCTTCGTAATAACAATCATCAGACGCATGAAAATTCAGTACATTTTCTCCAATTAAAATGTATTTATTAATTCCTTGTTTTTGTAATGCATCAATTATTTCACGCTTTAAAAGCATGATGTCATTATTTATGGCATCATTCCATTCACCTATAAATTCGAGCACTGCATAATTTTCGGTATAATCAACAAAAAGTATCTTAATATAGAGTGTTTCTGAACCAAAATCATCCCACTGTGGGTGAATGAAATAATTATAAATTTTGTTTTCAAATTCAAATTCGCTGTATTCTCTACCATAAAAAGGAGAAAGTGGATCATCAGCAGCAATATATAAATGCCTCCAATTAAAAAAAGGTTCTATACTATGCATGCTTATTGATTACGTTTATATTTTTGAAATAGATCAGGTCGTTTTAGTTTGGTGCGTTCAATACTTTGCTCAAATCGCCATTTGTCTATTTTAGCTGCATGGCCGCTTAAAAGTACATCGGGTACTTTCCAGCCATTGAATTCAGCCGGACGGGAGTAGACAGGAGGAGCTAACAAATCATCCTGAAAAGAATCGGATAGGGCAGAAGTTTCATCATTTAGAACTCCCGGAATTAATCGAATTACCGAATCACAAAAAATAGCAGCTGCTAATTCGCCACCACTCAATACATAATCGCCTACTGAAATTTCACGGGTAATAAAATGATCTCTTATTCGTTCATCAATACCTTTGTAATGACCACAAAGTAAAATAATGTTTTGTTTGGTAGCATAGTAATTACAAACGGATTGCTGCAAGGTTTCTCCATCGGGAGATAAATAAATTACTTCATCATAATTACATTTCGATTTTAAATCATTCAGGCAATTTGCAATTGGCTCTATCATCATTACCATTCCTGCGCCACCGCCAAAAGCATAATCATCTACTTGCTTTTGTTTGTATTCGCTGTAATCTCTTAAATTTATGAGGCTAACTTCAACAATACCTTTTTGAATGGAACGCTTTAGAATACTATGCTGAAAAGGGCTTTCGAGTAATTGCGGGTGAATGGTTACAATATCAATTCGCATCATTTAAACTAAATAAACAGATTCTTTTCCTTTTACACTCAAATCAGCTACAATATGTTCTTGTAAAGTTGTAGAAAGAGATAATCCCACAAAATCAGCTTTAACAGGAAACTGAGTATGACTTCTATCGACTAAAATCAAGGTGTTTATTTTTTTTACCGGTTTATCCAAAAATATTTTCACACCATATATTAAGGTTTTCCCACTATTTAAAACATCATCTACCAATATCACTGTTTTATTTTTGTAATCCTTTTCACTAAAATCAATTTTTGGTTCGGTAGCTAATGGATTTTTTTTATCCAAAGTAATTTTACCTAAGCTTATTTTAAGTTTAGATATTTTTTTAAGAGCTTTTACAACATGCTGTGCCAATAAATATCCATTTCCTTCAATACCAGCAATCAATAATTCTTTTTCATCAAAATTATTTTCCAAAACTTCATAGGTTAATCTATTTAGTTTTTGCTGTATTTGTTTAGAATTTAAGATTTCTGTTTTTTTCATTTTTAATCGGAAATAATACGCTAAAATAAGATTTCTTTCAGTATGCATAAAGTTTAAAAATACTAACTTTGAAAAAAAATAGTTAATGAGTAACAATCGCTATAATCAGCGTGGAGTTTCTGCCGATAAAGAAGATGTGCACAAAGCCATAGCTAAACTAGATAAGGGTTTATTTCCTAAAGCATTTTGTAAAATTTTACCCGATTATGTTGGGAATGACGATAATTTTTGCAACATTATGCATGCTGATACAGCAGGAACAAAGCCAAGTTTAGCTTATGTATATTGGAAAGAAACCGGAGATCATTCTGTTTGGAAAGGTATTATACAGGATGCTCTAATTATGAATATTGATGATTTAATTTGCGTAGGCGTAACCGATAATATAGTTATTTCATCTACTATTGGAAGAAATAAAAATTTAATTCCGGGGGAAGTGCTTTCTCACTTAATAAATGGAACTAACGATTATATTGAATTCCTTAAAACACTTGGCGTAAAACTTCATTTATCCGGTGGAGAAACTGCTGACGTAGGAGATATTGTAAGAACACTTGATGTTGGTTTCACTGCGTTTGCACGTACAGAAAGAAAAAAACTGATTAACAATGCTAATGTTAAATCCGGAGATGTGATCGTTGGACTAGCCTCTTTTGGTAAAGCTACTTACGAACAGGAATACAATGGAGGTATGGGAAGTAACGGTTTAACATCAGCCAGACACGATGTTTTTGATAAAGAATATGCAACTAAATATCCAGAATCTTACGATAGAAATTTACCTTCTGAAGTTGTTTATTCAGGCAAAAGAAAATTAACTGATGAAATTGAAGTAAATTATACAGAAAACGAAATATTAAAAACTGAAAAAATAAATGCAGGGAAATTAGTGCTTTCACCAACCCGTACTTATGCTCCTGTAGTTAAAAAAATTCTTGATTCATTCAGAGATCAAATCCATGGAATTGTTCATTGCAGTGGTGGTGGACAGACTAAGATTTTACACTTCATTGATAACTTACATATTATTAAAGATAATTTATTTGAAACACCGCCACTATTCAAATTAATTCAGCAAGAATCCAAAACGGATTGGAAAGAAATGTATAAAGTATTTAATATGGGGCATCGTTTAGAGTTTTACGTTCCAAAAGAAATTGCAAATGACATCATTGAACTATCAAAACAATTCAATATTGATGCTCAAATTGTAGGTAAAGTAGAAGATGCTTTAGGAAAAAAAGTTACTATTACATCCCATCACGGTATTTTTGAATATCAATAAAAATAAAATAAATTGAAATGTTATCCAATAATTTGATTTAACTAAAAGTAAATCAAATTTATAAGTATATTTTATTTTTAAGTAGCTTAAAAAATAAAGAGGCTGTCTTTTTGAGACAGCCTCTTTAAAATCAAGAATTAAATAAAATATTATTCAATAACAACTTTACGAATTAGCTTTTCTGTTGCAGTAGAAACTGTTATCAAGTATACTCCTTTTGCTGCATCATTTAAACGAATTGTTTTTGTTTCAGCAGAAACGTTATTTTCTGTTTCTGAGTAAACAATCTGGCCTAACATATTGGTTACTTCAATTTTTATATTGCTTTGATTTTTCAATGCAAAAGCAAGATTGATAATACCAGAACTAGGATTAGGGAAAATTGAGACTTGATTATTTAATTCGCTAGCAGCTAAACCAACTGATGCTGGACAAACAATTGGGAAAATACCTAATGTAGCATTTCCACCCCACGCTTGAGTATTACTAAATGCATACCAAGCGTTACTGCTCCAATATTCCCAAGCAGTATTCGTAACAGGTCCACCTAAAGTATCCATCATATAAACTACCGCAGTGTCTCCAGATGTAGTAGGTAGCTTAATTCCGGCAAAAAATTCGTTTGCTGTTAATGTGTATGGTGTAGCAAATGTATGAGCATAAGCTAATATAGTTTGATTTTGAACACCGTTAGTACTAATTGTACCAAGTGTTACACTTTCACTTTTTACTGCTGCACCAGAAGGCCCAGAAGTATTGTTACCATTATATAATTCAATAGATAATGTACCTGCGTTATTTCCACCTGTACCATTATTTCCATTTTTGTAGAAATAGGTAATTACACCTGTAACGCGATTACCCGAAATACCAGCTTGTGTATGGTATTCCGCTTTAATTTTATCACCATATCCATTATTTCCTGCTACATAACCTCCACCATTCGCGGAAGGAATCGTGTAGTTTACTAATTGACTTCCTGGATTAACTAATGTATCGCATTGAGATAAAACACAATTATTGATAGTTATGGTTTTAGTTGAGGTATTTGGGCTACCTGCAGAACTTGATGCGACTAATATAATTGTGTATGTTCCTGTAGTTGCGAAAGTAATACTAGGTGCAGTAGCAGTAGTGCTGGAGAACGTAACTCCTGTTGATGGACTAGCAGACCACACATAAGTAGGTGTTGGACTTCCGCTTGATGAATTTACGGTAGCAACTGCAGTTCCAACACAACCTGTAGCAGGTATAGTGAATAAAGAAGTTGGAGGTAACGGAGCTGTGTTACACAAGCCATGTGTGCCTAACAATTTACGATATGTACCATTAGCCATTGCTGTTTGCATACGCGTTGCTTGATTTAATGTAAATAAATACATACACGCATCATCAACATAATCCATGTAATTCATAAACATTTCTCCAGTTGTGTTACCAGAACAAGTACCAGATCTTAATGGATGTGTTGGACAACTATAATTTGCCTGTTGAGCAGGTGGCGTATCATTGCAATAATCAGTTGCACAAGTTCCATCTCCCCAAATGTGGCGTAAACCTAACCAGTGACCAACTTCATGAGTTGCTGTTCTACCTTTGTTATAAGGAGCAGCAGCAGTAACAGATGTTCCAACTGCTTGATAATTTAATACTACTCCACATGTGTTAGCACTTTCAACGCCTGATAAACCTGTTAATGTAGATGCAGCAGGGAAAGAAGCATATCCAAGCAATCCTGATGCAGCAGCTTTACATACCCAAATGTTTAAATATTTAGTCGGATCCCAAATGGTAGCCGGCTTAATAGTGTTGTCAAACAATGTTTGTAATGCACTAGAAGAACTAGCAGCGCCTGGGTCTGTTGCCCCGGAAATGGTGTTCCATTTTTTTCTTTCAATTCCAGGTTCAGCAAGTGTAGCACCTTGTGGATCTTTCAATGCTAAACAAAATTGAATTCCTGTGTTTCCTGCTTTAGCAGCCTGAAAAACTGCGGGTACACTTCCAATATCTGCATTTGTTCCAGCATAGTCATTATTAAGCACTGTTAATTGTTCTGTAATTCGTGCAGCTGCTATATTTTCTAAAGTTACAGAGTTTTGATTATGTATTATATGAAATATAACCGGAATAGTATATGTTGGCATAGTTACTTTACCGGTAGCATCAGTGTGAGATTTAACAAACTCTGCAACCTGACGGTTAAACTCTTCGTCCCATTGTTGAGACGGTGTTTGAGTTGCGCATTTTACATAAGGAGCTTGATCTGAAACTCCATTTTTTGTGATTTGTTTTGTAGGAGCAATCGTAAAATTTTGAGCAAAAATTGTAGATACTCCCAATAACAAAAACGTACCTGCTGTTAGTATTCGTTTTTTCATGGTTTTATTTTTAAATAATTTTACCAAATGAATAAAAAAAACTTTACAAACACAAACCGTTCATCAAAAATTAATTAACTAATTTAGTCATTTACTGTTAGGTTTATTTTTCATGGAATTAAAAGAAATTTTATTAGTTGAGGATGAAAGCAATTTATCTTCCATAATTCAACTCAATCTTGAAATGGAAAACTACAAGGTTTTATCTTGCGACAATGGTTTACATGCAATTGAACTATTTAAGAAAAATCAACCAGACTTGGTAATTTTAGACATCATGCTTCCAGAATTGAATGGGATTGAGGTTTGTAAACAAATAAAAAAAATAAATATAGATGTACCTATTTTATTTTTATCAGCAAAAAGCAGTGGGCAAGAAAAAATAGAAGGATTAAAAGCAGGAGCTGATGATTACCTAACAAAACCATTTAACCTTGAGGAATTAATTCTTAGAGTTCAAAATTTATTGCGTAGAATTCCTTTAAAAAAACAAGAAGATAAATTTAATTTTGATGGTTTTGAAATTAATTTTACTAATTATACAATTCGAAATACGCATCAGGAAACTGTAACTTTAACCAATAGAGAAATGAAATTATTAAAAATGCTTATTTCGAGAGGAGGACAGGTTATTTCTAGGGATGAAATTATTAAACAATTATGGTCAATAAACGAAAATCCTTCATCGCGCACAATTGATAATTTTATTTTGAATTTTAGAAAAATATTTGAAAAAAATGATGTAAAGTATTTTCATTCCATTAGAGGCGTAGGCTATAAATTTTTAATACCCTGATGTTTTTTTTATAAATATGTTATATTTGAAAATATTGAATTAAACATTGAGCCAGATTTTATACATATTACTTTATCCGCTATCATTACTTTATGGTTTTATCACTTGGCTAAGAAACCGTTTGTACGATACTAATATCCTAACACCAATTACTTTTGATAAAACAAAAGTTATATCTGTTGGAAATTTATGTGCAGGTGGATCGGGTAAAACACCGATGTCAGATTACATAATACAACTTTTAAAAAGTGAAACAAAAGTCGCTGTGTTAAGCAGAGGTTACAAAAGAAAAACAGATGGTTTTGTTTTGGCAAATGAAAATACTACAAGCGATCAAATTGGTGATGAACCCATGTTACTTCATCTAAAACATCCTGAAATTAAAGTAGCAGTTGATGCAAAAAGAAAAAGAGGAATTGAAAAATTACAAAAATTAAATGATGCTCCCGAAGTAGTAGTTTTAGATGATGCTTTTCAACATCGTTCTGTTAAGCCAGGAATGAGTATTCTGTTAACAGAATACTCGAATTTATATATTCATGATTTTATGCTTCCATCTGGGAGATTAAGAGAATTTAAAGAAGGTGCAATTCGCACAGATATTATAATCGTTACCAAAACACCTCAGTATGCAACAGGCATTGAAATCAGAAGTGTAATAAAAGACATTAAGCCATTACCTTATCAGCAGTTGTTTTTTTCCTATATCAATTACGGAAAATTAGTTCACATCTTTAATCATAAAAATCAAGTTGAACTGGAGCAGGAACTCTATAAATATAGTGTGTTACTGGTTACGGGTATTGCCAATAATAAAGATATTTTAACCTATGTAAAGGAATACGCTAATGAGGTGAAGGCATTATCTTTTTCCGATCATTTCGATTATTCGGCAGAACATATTCAACAAATTAAAAGTGAATTCTCTAATTTAAATGGAGATTTCAAAATCATCATCACAACCGAGAAAGATGCTGTAAAATTCAATTCAGAAAAATTAAAAAGCGAATTAGAAAATTTACCGGTATATGTGTTGCCGATTGAAATGGATTTTAAAACAAAAACAGAAGAGTTTAACGAATTATTACTTAAATATGTTAGAACAAATAAAATTTACCACGCAAAATATTCAGCAGGTAACTAATCATTTTCAACCCGAAGTCGGGATTATTTTAGGCACCGGTTTAGGTGGCTTAGTAAAAGAAATTCAGGCAGAGTACGTGTTGCCTTATGAGCAAATTCCAAATTTCCCGGTAAGTACTGTGGAAGGCCACTCCGGCAAATTAATTTTTGGAACATTGGGCGGAAAAAAAGTGATAGCCATGCAAGGCCGATTTCATTATTACGAAGGGTACACCATGCAGCAGGTAGTTTTTCCTGTTCGGGTAATGAAATATTTAGGTATTAAAACCTTGTTTGTTTCCAATGCAAGTGGCGGTGTAAACCCTGATTTTGAAATTGGTGAAATCATGATTATTGATGATCACATCAATCTTTTTCCAAACCCGTTAATTGGTAAAAACGAAAAAGAACTGGGCACACGTTTCCCGGAAATGAGCGAGGCTTACGACCATCAGTTAATTGCAAAAGCACAGGCTATTGCAAAACGATTAAATATAAAAGTAAGCCAGGGTTGCTATGTAGGTTTAACCGGACCAACCCTGGAAACACCTGCCGAATACAAATACGTGCGTGTTATTGGAGGTGATGCAGTAGGTATGAGTACAGTGCCCGAAGTAATTGCAGCACGCCACATGGGTTTAAGGTGCTTTGCCATTAGTATTGTTACTGATTTAGGTGTGCCCGGCAAAATTGAGAAAACCACGCACGAAGATGTGCAACGTGTAGCCGCTGTGCAGGAGCCAAAAATGACACTCATTATGAAAACTTTGGTGAGTGAGAT
>Ga0172373_10003047_pt1 | contig 24936 bp, 26 predicted proteins | sample Lak10m_2_FD_114546 | JGI IMG/M metagenome (GOLD analysis project Ga0172373, IMG submission 114546) | Freshwater microbial communities from Kabuno Bay, South-Kivu, Congo - kab_092012_10m | ecosystem: Environmental > Aquatic > Freshwater > Lake | place: Democratic Republic of the Congo...
CCTTCGTGATCATGGAGCGCGCGATCATCACCCGCGATTTCTCGCTCGCGTATGTGCAACAAGTGGGCTCGCGCGACACGCCTGCGCTGTACAACGTCGCGGCGCTGTGGAGTGCACTCGAGGGTTCGCTCCTCATGTGGGTGCTCATCCTCACCGGGTTCACTGCCGCGGTGGCGCGCAAATTCCGTTCACGCCGCGACGACGTGCTCCTCGGTTGGGCGATGGTCGTGATGTTCGTGGTCTCGCTCTTCTTCTTCCTTCTCACGTTCGGCCCGGCCAACCCGTTTGCCGTCGGCCCCACCGGTGTCACCGACGGAACCGGCCCCAACCCGCTGTTGCAGAACCACATCCTCGTCATGTTCCACCCGCCGATCCTCTATTTGGGTTACGTCGGGTTCACGGTGCCGTTCGCCTTTGCGGTGGCCGCGCTCATCACCGGTCGGTTGGGTGAGGGTTGGCTGCTCGAGACGCGCCGTTGGACCCTCTACTCGTGGGGCTTCCTCACGCTCGGCATCATCCTCGGCGGCTGGTGGAGTTACGAAGTGCTGGGCTGGAGCGGTGTGTGGGCGTGGGATCCGGTGGAGAACGCGTCGTTCCTTCCCTGGCTCACCGGTACCGCGTACCTGCACTCGGTGCTCGTTCAAGAACGTCGCGGCATGCTGCGCGTCTGGAACCTGAGCCTGGTGATCGCCACGTTCAGCCTCACGATCCTGGGCACCTTCCTCACCCGCTCGGGTGTCATCAACAGCGTGCACGCCTTCAGCGAAGGCCAAGTTGGCCCGTGGCTCCTGGTGTTCTTCTCGATCATCGTGATTGCAGCCGTCATGCTCATCGGGTGGCGTGGCGATCGCCTGCGTTCGCCCGGTTCGATCGACTCGCCCATCAGCCGCGAGGGTGCGTTCCTCGCCAACAACGTTCTGTTCAGTCTGTTCGCGTTCGTCGTTCTGCTCGGGACGGTGTTCCCGCTCGTGGTCGAGGCACTGCAGGATCGCCGCTTGGTGGTCGGTCAGCCGTTCTTCGATCGCATGACCAAACCCATCGGTCTCACCATGCTCTTCCTCATGGCCATCGCACCGGTTCTTCCGTGGCGCAAGGCCAGTGGCGAGATCTTGCGCGATCGCCTCTTCTGGCCGGCCTGTCTCGGTGTGGCAGCGCTGGCGTATGCGGTGATCATCGGCAACGACGGTTGGGCGCCGTTGCTCGCGTTCGCGCTCGGCGGATTCGCGGCCGGGTCGGCGCTGCGTCAGGTCGCTTTGGCCACACGACGCCAGGGCTGGCGCGGATTCGTGGGACGCGCGAACGGCGGCATGATCGTGCACCTCGGCGTGATCGTGATCTCGGTGGCGCTGGCGTCGTCGGGTGCGTACACCCGCAGCCAGGAGTTCGTGATGCAGCAGGGCGACACGGTCGAGTTCTCGGGTCACACGTTCACGTTCGAAGGTCTCGTGCTCGAAAACGACCCCGTGAAGTCGTCACTCAAGGCTCGAGTCCGCATCGACGGTGGCCCGGTGTACGAACCGGCGCGTAGCAAGTACATCAAGCAGGGGATGGACATCGGCACGCCGAGCGTGAAGACCGGCTTCCGCCACGACTTGTACCTCACACTCGAAGGCAACGTTCGCCCCGACGACACCGAAGCGCGCATCAAGGTGTTCGTCAAGCCCCTCATTCTGTGGCTCTGGATCGGCGGTGGCCTGCTCGGTCTAGGCACGGTGCTCGCGGCGTTCCCGGGCCAACGTCGTCGCCCGCAGGCCCCGGTGTCGGAAGGACTCGACGCTCGTGTCTGAACGACGTCGCATCGGTCCGATCGTCGCGGTGGCGATCATCGTCGTGCTCGGTGGCTTCATCGCCGTGCTGGCGGTGGCGGCTGGTCGCTCGACGGAGACGGCTGATTCTCCGCTCATCATGAAGCCGGCCCCGGCGGTGGTGAGCACCACGTACGACGGCGACACGTTCGATTTGTCGCGTCGGCGTGGATCGTGGGTGGTTCTCAACTTCTTCAACTCCACGTGTGTGCCGTGCAAGCGCGAGCACCCCGAGTTGGTGAAGTTCGTGGAGGCGCAGCGCGCCGATGGCACGTTGGGTGTCGAACTCTTCACCGTGGTCAACGACGACGACGAGGACGCGGTTCGCAAGTTCTTCACCGACAACGGCGGCGACTGGCCCATCGTTCGCGACGACGACAGTCAGATCTCGGTGGCGTTCGGCGTGGCGAAAGTTCCGGAGACCTGGATCATCAGCCCCACCGGTGTGGTGGTCGAACGTTTCACCGGACAGGTGACAGCCGAGATTCTCGGCGCGACTTTGCAGATGATGTCGGGTGGTGCGGCATGACCACCATGCGCAAGCGCATCAAGTCGGCACCGGGCTGGTTGGTCATCCTCTTCGTCCTCGTGGTGTTCCTCGTGGTCGGAATTCAACGCGATTCCGGCCCGTCCACTCCGCAAGAACGCATCGATGCGGTGTCGCAGCGTTTGGCCTGCCCCACCTGTGACGGCGAGAGCGTGTTCGAGTCGCGCGGAAGCGCCTCGGTCTCGATCAAGAAAGAAGTCGCGCGTCTCGTGTCGGCCGGTCAACTCACCGACGACGAGATCGTGAAGTCGATCGAATCGAGTTTCGGCGAAGACGTGCTCTTGGTGCCGCGGTCCACGGGTCTCGACGCCGTGGCCTGGGCGCTCCCGGTGGCGGTGGCGGTGGTGGCCGTGGTGGGACTGGTGATCGTGTTCCGTCGTTGGCGTCGTGAGGGAGCCGTTCACGCGTCGGTCGACGACGAGCGCATCGTGTTCGAAGCCATGCGCGAGGCGCAGCGTGACTCCTGACGAACGCTCGGCCCTCGAAGAAGAGCGCGCGTTCTTGTTGTCGTCGCTGGCCGACCTCGAACGTGAACGGGCGGCGGGCGATGTCGACGACGCCGATTACGCCTCGCTCAAGGATTCGTACACGGCGCGGGCCGCTGACGTGATTCGCCGCTTGCGGGAAGCTGATGCACCGAAGAAGTCGGTCCGGGCGTCGTCGCCGTGGCGAGTGGTGATCGGTTCGCTCGTCGTGCTGGTGGTGGCGATCTCAGCGGGTGTCTTGGTGGCGCGCAACGCGGGCGAACGCTTGCCCGGGCAGACGATGACCGGGTCGATCGGCGACGGGAGTGTGAGTTCGCTTTTGGTTCAGGCGCGATCCATCGGCATGCAGGAGATTCCCGCCGCCCTCGATCTGTATTCACAGGTGCTCGCGGTCGAACCCGACAACGTGGAAGCGCTCTCGTACTTCGGCTGGCTCACCATCATTTCGGCCACCCAGGACACCGAGTCGTCCGACGAACAGGTGCGCGATCGATTCCAGTCCGGACTCGTGCTCTTGCGGCAGGCCACCATCGCCGATCCCGAGTATCCCGATGCGCACTGCTTCCTCGGTATCGCGTTCTTCCGCTTCTTGCAGGACGCCGAGGCGGCCAAGGGAGAAGTCGATCAATGCTTGTCGTCGAATCCGCCCGCCGAAGTGGCCGCGCTGGTGGAGAACTTGTCGGGAGACATCGACGCCGCGCTCGCGAGCACCACGACGTCACAGCCCTAATCGGTCAGTCGCCGTCGGGAGGCGGTGGCCAACAGGCCGCTGTCTCCACCAAGTCGCCCGCTCGTGACAGCACCCACACGGTGGCCTTGCGCCAATCGGGGTCGGTGACGATCTTGGTGCCACGACGTTGCAGCGCCGCCATCACATCGGGAATCACGTCGCCGTGACTGCACAACACCGAACCGGTCGGAAGCGAGTTGATGAGTTCGAGGGCGCCGTCACGGTCGTACCCCTCGGCCAGCCGCGAGTCCTCGCGAATGCCAAGAGTGACGGTTCGATCGAGTGGTTCGAGTGTTTGCCGGCAACGTACGTACGGACTCGACACGAGGACGGATGACGATGACACGAGTGGTGCGAGTCGCACAGCCAGTGCGTCGGCTTGGCGCCAGCCTTTCTTGGAGAGTGGGCGCAACGTGTCGTCGCCCTCCCACTTGGCGCGTTCGCCCGCCTTCGCGTGCCGCACGAGATACAAGGTGTCGCTCGCCACGCCCAGCAACTTAGTGGCGCTTGGTCACGCGCCACCATTTCCCATCCGACAGACTGACGACATGGGTTTCTTCGATCGCAATCGTCAAGAGGCAGCGGCCAAGGGTTACGACACCCGCCGTTTACCTCCGGGCCAATATCTGACCGATCGTTTCCCTGTTCTTCATGTTGGTGACGTGCCCACGTACGCACCGGGTGAATGGAACCTCACGATTTTCGGTTTGGTGAACGAACCCATCACGCTCGACCTCGATCAGCTCAAGGCCTTGCCTTCGGTGTCGCTCACCTTCGACATTCATTGCGTCACCAAGTGGAGCAAGTTCGACACCACCTGGACCGGCGTTCGTGTTCGCGACGTGTTCGCGTTGGCTGGAGCCAAACCTGAAGCCACGCACGTGATGGAACACGCCGAATTCGGCTACACGACCAACGTGCCGTTGCAAGACATCACGACCGATGAAGCATTGGTTGCTTACGCGTACGAGGGCGAAGAGATCGATGCCGAGCACGGTGGACCGGTGCGTATCGTGATCCCGCATCTGTACTTCTGGAAGAGCGCGAAGTGGGTGCGCGGGCTCGAACTTCGTTCGTCGGACGCCCCCGGATTCTGGGAGCGCAACGGGTATCACATGTACGCCGACCCGTTCCGCGAGCAGCGCTTCTGGAACGACTGAGTCAGTTCACCTTCAAGAACTTGCTGAAGATTTTCTTCGGCTTCATGTCCTTGGCGATCGTCGCGGCCATCTGATGGAAGATCTTGCCGGCCTCGCTGTCGGGGGCCCCGGCCGCGATCGGGCGACCATCGTCGCCACCTTCGCGCAGTTGCGGTACGAGCGGTAGGCGACCGAGGAGCGGGACGCCGAGTTCGTCGGCGAGTTCTTTGCCGCCTCCGCGTCCGAACAACTCGTACTTCTTGCCGTCGTCACCGGTGAACCACGACATGTTCTCGATCACGCCCTTCACGGGCAGATTGACCTTCTCGGCCATGGCGGCTGACAAACGCGCAACTTTCTGTGCGGCCGGCTGCGGGGTGGTGACCACGAAGACTTCACCGCGCGGGAGGTACTGGCTGAGCGACAACGCGATGTCGCCGGTGCCGGGCGGCATGTCGATGAGCAAGAAGTCGGGCTCGTCCCAGTACACGTCGGTGAGGAACTGCTCGAGCGCCTTGTGAAGCATGGGTCCGCGCCACACGACGGCTTGGCCGTCGGGAACGAAGTAGCCGATGGAGATGCAGCGCACGCCGTACGACTCGGGTGGCAACAGCATGCGATCGATCACGACCGGATCGCGGTCGGCACCGAGCATGCGCGGAATGGAGAAGCCGTAGATGTCGGCGTCGACCACGCCCACCTTGTGTCCTTGCGCGGCCAGCGCGACGGCGAGGTTGGTGGTGACGCTCGATTTGCCCACGCCGCCCTTGCCCGACGAGATGAGGAGCGGGCGGGTTTTCGAACCGGGTTGAGCGAACGGAATGGCGCGACCTTCGGCGTGGCCGTGAGCCTGACCCTGTCCGGCCGTGGCAGCCGGGTCGCCGTGCAACTTGGTGCGCAGTTCGGCACGCTCGTCGTCGGTCATCACGGTGAAATCGAGATTCACCTTGGCGACGCCCGGCAGGGGAGCAACGGCGTTGTTCACGCGATTGGAGATCTCGTTGCGCAGCGGACAGCCGGCAACGGTGAGGGCGATCAGAATGCCGATGGTGCCGTCGGGCGACACGTCGACGTCGCGCAACATGCCGATGTCGACGATCGAGCGGTGGAGTTCGGGGTCTTCGACGGGTCGCAACGCGTCGACGACCTGCTCACGAGTGACTGACATGGGTGGGGGCTCCCAGGTGGTGGTGTTGGTGCGCCGGAATTTGCACTATGCGCATAGGTAGAATACCCCCGTGTCCACCAGCACCGCTCGCCCGACCTCGGGATCGTTCACGGCCACTGTGTCGGCGATCACCAACGCGTTCGGTGACCCCACGCGGCGGGCCATCTACCTCTTCGTGCGGGGCTCCGACCACGGTGTGACCGCGGCCGAGGTGGCCACCGAGTTCGACCTGCACCCCAACGTGGCGCGCCACCACCTCGACAAGTTGGCGGCCGGCGGATACTTGGAAGTGGGCGTGCCGCGCACAGCCGGGAGCGGCGCGGGCCGTCCGTCGAAGCGCTACACCGCATCGGCCGACGTGACCTTGGGCGATGTTCCGGTGCGTAGTGACGATCTGGTGTTGAGTCTGCTCGGCAAGACGCTCGCTCTGTTGCCGCACGATCAGGCCGAGCGCATCGCCGAAGAAGTGGGCCAGGAGTACGGACGTGCGATGGCCGCCGCACTCACGGGTACCGACTTGGCCGCTGGGCAGCGCAGTTTGCGTTCGGCGATACAGGCTGTGGCCGATGCGCTCACGGCGCACGGTTTCGCCGCGCACGCCGAGAAGCGCAACAACCAATTGCGGATCATCAATAACCACTGTCCGTTCGGTGACGTGGCGATGGAGAATCCGGTGGTGTGTGCGGTCGACCGCGGCATGGTGAAGGGGATGCTCGGCGCGCTGTACGGCGACGCCGATGTGTCGATCGACGCGTCGCTCCCGCAGGGCGATTCGTTCTGCTCGACGACCTTCTGATGAACCAGACGCGGTAGCGTCTGCGGGGTCGTAGGAGGTCATGGTGGAAGTTCGAATCGTCGTGAGCAACGTGGGTCGCGAGGTCACTCTCGACATGGCCGATGACGAACTCGAGGCCACGAAGACCAAGGTCGAGGCCGCGCTGTCCGGAGCCGTCGACGTTCTGTGGCTCTCCGACAAGAAGGGCCGCCAGGTGGGCGTGTCCTCGGCCAAGATCGCGTTCATCGAGATCGGTTCCACCGACAAGGACCGCCGTATGGGGTTCGGCTCCTGATTCTCTGACCGTCGGCCCTCCATCGGGCAGACTCGTCGTATGGCAACTCTCGCCGAGATCGTTCGGCAGCACACCGACCTCTCCAAAGAGGACGGGGCCCATCTCCAGCAATTGATCAGCGAGTGGGGAATGCTCGCCGACCTGTGCTTCGCCGACATGATTCTGTACGTCCGCGATCACGATGGTCGCTGGATCATCGGTGCGCAGGTTCGACCAGCCACCGGTCAGACGATCTACCGATCCGACCTCGTCGAAGAGGAAGCCGGCGCCGACGAATCGCGTTTGCTGTCGGCTGCTCACTCTTCGGCGTCGATGATCCAGGACGAGCTCGACATGGCGGGCATCGACGACTCGGTGCACGTGCTGGCCATTCCGGTCCGCGGCGAGAACGGGCCCATTGCGGTGCTCACGCGTGAATGGTCGTCGAAGACCAGTCGTCAGCCGGGCGAACTCGAGCGCACCTATCTCTCCATCTTCCAACGCTTCGCCGAGATGATCACCGAGGGCGCTTTCCCGTTCTCGGGACGTGTGGCCGACCTGAGCGCCGCCCCGCGCGTGGGTGACGGCGCGGTGGTGCTCGACGAGAACGCCGTCGTTCGTTACGCGTCTCCCAATGCCGTGTCGGCGCTTCATCGCGTGGGCATCAGCGCCAACGCGGTGGGGCAAACGCTCAGCGAACTCGGTTTCGCCGACAGCCCCATTCGTCAGGCCTACGAGCGTCACGAACCGATCATCGAAGAGTTCGATCAGACCGCCGACGTGACGCTGCTCGTGCGCGTCATTCCCATCCTCGCCGGCGGTGTGGTGACCGGAGCGGTGATGTTGTTGCGTGACGTGACCGAACTTCGTCGCCGCGATCGCCTCCTGCTCTCCAAGGACGCGACCATTCGCGAGATTCACCACCGCGTGAAGAACAACTTGCAGACCATTTCGTCGTTGCTCCGTCTGCAGGCGCGCCGACTCACGTCGCCGGAGGCCAAGGCCGCGGTGCAAGAGAGCGTGCGTCGTATCCGCACCATCGCACTCGTGCACGAAACGCTGTCGCGCGAGCCGGGCGAAGACGTGGCGTTCGTGGAGATCGTGCGTCCGTTGTTGCGCTTGGCCGAAGAAGGTTTGCAGTCACCCGATCGCCCGGTGCGGTTCACGGTGCAGGGCGACGGCGGACGTCTGCCGGCCACCGTGGCCACTCCGTTGTCGGTGGTGCTCACCGAGCTTCTGCAGAACGCCGTCGATCACGGGTTCCCCGAGGGCAGCGATGGCGGCACCGTGGTGGTGGTTCTGGGTGGTGACGACGACGAGATGCACATCACCGTCGTGAACGACGGCATGGGCCTCGACCCGTCGTTCGATCTCGATGCCGCCACCGGTCTCGGTTTGTCGATCGTGCGTACGTTGGTGACCACCGAACTCAACGGTTCGATCTCCATGCGTCCCGCATCACATCACGACTTCATGTCGGTGAGCATCGACGGCAATCACCGCGGCACCGTGGTCGAGTTGCGACTGCCGCGCTGACGCGCGATCAACGACGAATCAGGAAGCGGCGGCGCGGGCCGCGTTCTGCGCCTTCTTGATGGCGGCGAACTGCCGGCGAATGTCGCGACGCTCTTCTTCGGAGGTGCCGCCCCAGATGCCGGAGTCCTGGTTGGTCTCGATCGCGAAGTCGAGACACTTCACCTTCACCGGACATTCGTCGCAGACTTCTTTGGCCTTGTCGATCTGCAACAACGCTTGCCCCGTGGTCCCGACGGGAAAGAACAATTCGGGATCGGTGTCCCTGCAGACCGCTTCGTTGCGCCAGGAGTAATCGGCAGAACCGAGGGCGAGGGATGAGGCGAGGATCGACACAGTGTGCTCCAGGCAGTAGGAGGGGTTTCGGGGCTGACGGCCGGACCGTGGTCCGGCACTCGTTCAAGAGTGGCAAAAGGGTGAGGCGGTGGCAAGAGGAACTTCGGACTTTTTTGAACCAGGACAAAGCCCTATGACCAGGAGGTTTTCCACCTGCGTCGTTCCCTTGTGAATGACACCGACGGGATTCGCCGGCCGGCCCGAGGAGCGAAAATCGCTTCGTGTTTCACCTTGTCACCAGGTGTGGGAATCTTCTTCCGTGACGTCGATCATCGCGCACCGGGGGGCGTCGAAGGTCGAGGTCGAGAACACCCTGGCGGCCTTTCGGCGCGCCGCGACGATGGGTGCTCACGCCGTCGAACTCGACGTGCGACGCACTCGCGACGGCGTGCTCGTGGTGCATCACAACCCCACGCTCGCCGACGGTCGAGTGATCGCGCAGTGTGATCATCGCGATCTTCCCGATCACGTACCCACGCTCGACGAAGCTCTCGACGCGTGCAGTCCGTTGTGGGTGAACGTCGAGATCAAGAACGATTCCTCCGAACCCGACTTCGATCCGACCGACACGATCGCCAACGAGACCATCGCGTTGCTCGCCCGTCGTATCGAAGGTGATCGTGCGTGGCTCATCTCGTCGTTCCGTCGCGAGACGATCGATCGCTGTCGCGAGTTGCGCCCGACCATTCGCACCGCGTGGCTCACGGTCACCATCGAGCCCGATGCGATCACGAGTGTGGTGAACGATCTGGCCGCGAAGGGTCACACCGCTCTGCACCCGTGGCACGGCACGTTGACGCGTGATCTCATTCAGCGTTGCCACGCCGTCGGCCTCGACGTGAACACCTGGACGTGTGACGACCCCGAACGTATGAGCGAACTCATGGTGTGGGAGATCGACGGCATCTGCACCAACCGGCCCGATGTGGGCCTCGCCCGACTCTGAACTACTCGCTGGGCGGAAACAACAGTCGAACGGCCTCGGGCACGTGGTGGAAGTTGAGCAGGTTCGTCTCACCCAAGTAGTCGCCGTCCACCTGATACGGGAACGGCGTCTCGTGCTCGACCACCAACTCGTGCACACCGTCGAACACCGACACGTTCTCGTTGGGAGTGATTCCGCCACCGCGCAGCGCACCCGTCAACGACGACAAGATCGCCACTGCCGACATCGTGCGGAACGTGACGGCCACCAATGGCTTGTCGAGGGTGGCGTTGGGTGACAGATCGAGCGGACGATTGCCGAGGAAAGAATACGGATTGGTGTTCATCACGATCGTGAAGTAGCCGTCGTACACGATGCGACCACTTCCCGACGGTGTGGCGTCGGTTCCGAATCCGCCGATCGAACCGTCGGCGGCCACGCGGAAGTGCGGCTGCTTGCGGTCGTAGCGCGTGAGCCAGGTGTGCACGGCGGCGTAGATGAAGAGCGGATGGCCGGCCCATCGTTTCAAGTACGCGCGCTCTTCCACCGTGCGCACGACCGCGGCGTCGTAACCCACGCCGGTGTGGAAGCAGAAGAACCGCCCGTTCACGCGTCCGAGCCCGATGGGCCGAATCGACTGTTCGGGGTCGCGTAATCCGGCCACAAGGAGGGGAGCCGCCGCTACCGGGTCGTTGGGCAGGCCAATGGTGCGGGCGAACACGTTGGTGCTTCCCCCGGGCAGGACCCCGAGGGCGGTGTCGGTCCCGGCCACTCCGGTGGCCACCTCGTTGAGAGTGCCGTCGCCGCCGAACGAGATCACGAGGTCGACACCCCGGTGGGCGGCGTCCTGGGCGAAGCGTGTGGCGTGGCCTCGGCGGTTGGTTTCCACCACCTGGACGTCGTGGTCGCGGGACAACTCGCGGTGGACGATCACGGTGTTGCGGGCGGTCACCGACGATGCGAACGAATTGACCACCAGCAGGATCCGCATCGGCCCCGACCGTACCAGCCGCTACCAGGCCTCGGTCGTGCGTCACGCCTGCTCGCAGCGTCCCCGACCGGTTGTGTGAACGCAAGCACAAGCGAGCAGAATGCGCACATGAAAGTGATCGTCTGTGTGAAGCAGATCCCCGACCCCGCCACCCCCGGTGCGCTCGATTCGTCCTCCAACACGTTGAAGCGCGACGGCAAGCTCATCCTCGACGAGTCCGATGCGTATGGCGTCGAGATGGCTCTGCAGTTGGTCGACGCGGCCGGCGGCGGAGAAGTGAGTCTCGTGTCCATGGCACCGAACTCCGAGACCGCGGGTCTGCGTACCGCGCTCGCCATGGGTGCGGCCAAGGCCGTGCTCGTGTCCGATCCGGCGCTGCAGGGTTCCGATGCCCTCACCACCGCCAAGGTGCTCGCCGCCGCGGTGCAGCGTCTGGGTGGAGCCGATCTCGTGATCGCCGCCACCGAGTCGAGCGATGGTTACACCGGCACCGTGCCCGAGCAGATGGCCGAAGTTCTCGGTCTTCCGTCGGTCACCTTCGCGAAGAAGGTGGCGATCGATGGTGGCACGCTCAAGGCCGATCGTCAGACCGAAGCCGGTTACGACGAAGTCACGTGCTCGTTGCCCGCGCTCATCTCGGTGACCGCTGGTGTGGTCGAGCCGCGGTACCCGTCGTTCAAGGGAATCATGGCCGCCAAGTCGAAGCCGGTCGACGAAGTGAAGGCGTCCGATCTCGGTATCACTCCGGTCGGTTGGGCTGGCGCTGGCCAGAGCATCAGCAACGTCGCGCAGGCCGAAGCACGCGCCGCTGGCGAGATCATCGAAGACGACGGTGAGTCGTTCGGCAAGATCGTGGCCTTCCTCGAGGGCCTCAAGGTCATCTGAGTCGCAGGAAGGGATTCGACATGGCAATCAACAACATTTGGGTCTTCGCTCAGGCTTCCAACGGCGCTCCCACCTCGGGCTCGCTCGAACTCATCACCAAAGCGCGCAGCCTCGGTGGTTCGATCAGCGTGTGGGTGGCCGGTGACGGCAACGCCATCGCGGCTGCGGTCGGTTCGTACGGCGCCACCAAGGTGTACGGCGTCGATTACGGCTCGAACCTCGCCGGTGCGGCTGTTGCGTCGGCGATGAAGGCCACCATCGACGGTGGCGACGCTCCCGATCTCGTGCTCTTCCCGCAGACCTACGAAGGTCGTGACGTGATGGCGCGTCTGTCGGTGAAGGTCGATCGCACGGTGCTCACCAACAACATCGACATCTCGGTGTCGGGTGATTCGGTGTCGGTCACGACGCCGATCTTCGGTGGCAACACACTCGTCACGTCCACGTTCACGGGCTCGGCCCCGTATCTCGCCGCGTTCCGTCCGAAGTCGTTCGCTCCCGAAACGTCGGGTGGCGGTGCCGCATCGGTCGTTGCGGTGTCGGTGCCCGATCTCGGTGCCACCGGTGGTGCGAAGGTCACCGCCACGCACGTCGAAGAGACGAGCGGACCCAAGCTCGACGAAGCCGACATCGTGGTGTCGGGTGGTCGTGGTCTGGGCGAGAGCGCGAAGTACGAGCTCATCGAGAGCCTGGCCAAGATCCTGAAGGGTGCACCGGGTGCGTCGCGCGCGATCGTCGACGCCGGCTGGGTGCCCTACTCGTATCAGGTGGGCCAGACCGGCAAGGTCGTGAAGCCGAGCGTGTACATCGCGGCCGGCATCTCGGGTGCCACGCAGCACATGGTGGGCATGAAGGGTTCCAAGAACATCATCGCCATCAACAAGGACAAGGAAGCCCCGATCTTCGGCATCGCCGATCTCGGCATCGTGGGTGACGTGCACAAGGTTCTGCCCAAGCTCATCGAGGCTTTGCAGGGCCGCTGATCAATCGACGGCTCGTCACCGAGCCATCACATCGGTTCGATCACCCCGGGTGATCGCGAGCGAGGAGCGCAACGCTGAGAGGCGCTGCGCTCTCGTCGTTTTCGAGCACTTCCACCACGATGCTCATCTCGTAGGCGTGCGGGCGCGCTCCGTCGTGGAATCGCCACCAGGTGGCGCCGTGCAGTGTTTCTCCGAGCAGTGTGCTCAGTTCGCCGGTGTCGCGCAGTTCGTCCCAGTCGTCCACCAAGCCACCGAGAGCGGCCAGCATCCACCAGGCCGAGAACCGACCCGAGGCCGTACCGCGACGGCGACCGTGTGCCCCGCCCGACGATCCGCACCACACGAGCCAGTCGAGTGCTTCCACCGGAGTGAGAAGAGCCAACTGCGCGGTGGAGAGTCCGAGGGCACCGAGGGCGGCTCCGGGTCCGCCGTCGACCACGATCGATTCGGCTCGACCATTGGAGGACGACGTCCAGGGCTCGACGAGCGATCGGAACGCATCGGACACCCACGAGTCGTCGACGATTTCGGCACTGGCGATGGTCGACACGGTCGACCATTCGTGGGTCCAGGTGTCGGCCGGTGAGGGTGCTTCCACTCCGACGTCGTGATACGTGGGCAGCGAGTACTCGGTCTCCCAATCGCACAACGCGATCGGAATGTCGAGGGCCGCGAACACGTCGTGGGTGATCGAGTCACCGCGCAGTGCACGCTCGTACGCCACGAACGATCGACGTGGACCGACCGGAAGATGCGGTGCCAGTTGCGACCACGTGTGGTTCTGGGCCACCACTTCGGTGAGCGGGCCGATGGCGAAACGGCCGCTGTCTTCGTCGAGAACGAGAGCGGCGTGTTCGGGGTCGGCCAACAATGCGAGTCGGTGTTCGGCAAGGGTGGCCGCTGGCCAGATCTGACGACCTGATTCGAGTGCCGCGCGCGATCGATTGCGAACGCGCACGAGACCGTCCCAGTCACGCGTGGTGCAACGCGCGTCTATCAAGCGCACCAGGCCGTCGAGGTCGGCCCGTGAGATGAGCCCATCGAGTTCGTCGTCGACGATCACGACGACTTCTCTACACCATCGGCCAGGGGTAGCGGTGTCCGCTGGCGTCGATGGGGAAGGCGCCACCCTGCGCGAGCAGGGACGCTCGCTCGACGAGCGCGTCGGCTTCGTCGTCGAAGAGGAGACTTGTCACGTCGAGTGGCGGGCTGTCGGCCACTCGTTGCACGCGGGCCCGTAGGTCGTCGCTCATCATCTCGCCGCCGAATTCCCAGATGACCGTGCGCAGTTTGAAGTCGGCCGCGAAGCAGAGTCCGTTGTCGATGCCCCACACATGACTATCGGCGTCGATGAGGCAGTGTCCGCTCTTGCGGTCGGTGTTGTTGGCGATCACGTCGAACGCCGCCATGGCGCGGAATTGATCGTGCAAATCGGGCCGCGTCTCGAAGAGGGTGAAGTAGTGCTCGGCGAAGTCGGCGTCGACGAACAGCTGCAACGAACCCACACCGTACGGACCTTCGCGCTCGATGGTGGGCGGCACGTTGTCGAGACCCATGGCCAACGACAATCGGTAAGCCGCCACCTCGCGTTTGTAGAGGCCAGGCGGGAAGTCCCAGAGCGGCCGTTCGCCGCGCAACGGTTTGTAGATGGCGCGAATGTGTGCATCTCCCTGACGCACGTGAACGAGGAAGGTGGCGTTGCTCGAGTAGGGCATGCGGCCCTCGACCTCGATGTCTCCCTCGGTCAGTACGTGGATGGAGTCCATCAGTTCATGCGCGGGCAGAAGTGCCCGTCGGGGTCGACCGGCCGCTTGCAGTACTCGCAGTCGGGTCGGCCGGCGGCCACGATCTTGTCGGTGTGATCGCAGAACGCCAGGGCCTGATTGCGCGTGATCGACACGCGCACGGTGTGTCCTTCATCCACCTCGTCGTCCTCACCGAACAAGTCGTCACTATCGTCGTCACCGTCTTCGTCTTCGTCGGTCACGTCGTCGGTGTCGAACTCGCGCAACACGAGTGTGAACAGATCGGACTCCTTACGGAACTCGAGGCCCACCGATCCGAGCACGAACGGTTCGTCGTCGGGCGGAGTGAGGGCCATCGACTCGGGGAACCGGCCCCCTTCGATGATGGGAAGGTGAGCCAGGGCGCGGCGCAAGTACTGCGCGATGGCGGCGGCCTGTTGTTTCTCGCAGCGCACGCTGGCGACGCGGTTGCCCACGCGAGCCTGCAGGTAGAAGACGCGACGACCCGGGGCACCCAGTGCTCCGGTGGTGAACACGTCGACGTGTTCGAATTCGACCGAGTCGCTCATGTCAACTCGGGCGAAGTTCGGCGAGTGACCCGCCGGTGGAGTTGACGGTGAGCACGATGGGTCCGGCGCCGGTGTAGGCCACCGCCGACACCGAACAGGTGCTGATGACGATGCGCTGGAACAAGTCGAGGTGCGTCCCCATGGCGTGGGCCACCGCAGCCTTGATGGGGTCGGCGTGCGACACGCACACGATGGTTCCGCCTGGGTGCTTGGCACACAGTGCGTGAACCGCCGACACCATGCGTGTTTGCATCTCGGTGAAACTCTCACCGTTGGGGAAGCGGAACGACGACGGCGACTTCTGCACCGTGCCCCACTCGGGCAACTTCATGAGTTTCTTGAGTTCGGCGCCGGTCCAGTCGCCGAAGTCGCATTCGAGAAGTCCGCGATCGACCGATGTGCGCAGACCAAGCGCCTTGGAGATGGGTGCCGCGGTTTCCTTGGCGCGCTCGAGCGGTGACGCGTACACCGCATCGACTTTCTTGATGGCGGCGATGCGCTCGGCGGCGGTTCGCGCTTGTTCGACACCGACCTCGGCCAGGTGAAGTCCGGCGGCGCGGCCGGGAAGCAACTTGCCGGTGGTGGGGGTTTGTCCGTGGCGGACGAACAGAACGAGCGTGGACGCCGGGGGAGCAGTGCGTGCGGACTTCCGGCTGGCCATGGCGGGTGCCAACCTAGTGGTGGCATGCCCGCATCGTCTCGTCCGTCTCAGGTTCTGGCCGCACTTCACGATGACGTGTGTTCGTGTCGACGTTGCCCGCGCTTGGTCGAGTGGCGTGAGCAGGCGGCCAGCGAGAAACGAGCCTCGTATCGCGACGAGGACTACTGGGGTCGCGGTGTCCCGGGCTTCGGCGATCCGTCGGCGCGCATTCTGGTTCTCGGCCTCGCGCCAGCGGCCCACGGTGCCAACCGCACCGGTCGCATCTTCACCGGCGATCGCAGCGGCGACTGGCTGTATCGCGCGATGCATCGCGTCGGCTTGGCCAACCAGCCCACCTCCACACATCGCGGCGACGGCTTGAAGTTGAGAGGTGCGTGGGTCACCTCGGCGGTGAAGTGTGCGCCACCCGACAACAAACCCGAGCCCTCCGAGCGTGATGCCTGTCGAACATTCCTGCGTCGCGAGATCGATGCGTTGTCGAAACTGCGCGTGGTGGTGTGTCTCGGAAACTTCGCGTACGAAGTGGCTTGCGCCGAGTTCGGCGTGCGCCCGCGTCCGAAGTTCGGGCACGGTGCCGAGGTTCGGTCACCGTCGGGCCAGTGGCTCGTGTGCTCGTTCCATCCGAGCCAGCAGAACACGTTCACGGGTCGGCTCACCGAGCCGATGTTCGATGCGGTGTTCGACCGCGCCGTCGAACTCGCTGGTCTTTAACGTTCGAGTGCTTGCTTGACCGCGAAAGCGGCGTGGGCGATCGCATGGCCGCCATCGTCGACGAACGAGCTCATCGAGAAGAAACCGTGGATCTGGCCGTAGTAGCGGGTGAGCGAGCAGTGCACGCCGTTGTCGACGAGTCGCAACGCGTACTCCTCGCCTTCGTCGCGCAGCGGGTCGTACTCGGCGGTGATCACGATGGCCGGCGGCGAGGCAGCGAGGGCCGAGTCGGCGGCGCACAACGGTGACACGCGCGGATCGTCGGGTGCGCCCTGGCCGCCGCTGAGGTAGTGATCGCAGAACCACTTCATGCCGGCCGCAGTGAGTCGGTAGCCATTGGCGTTGTCGATGTAGCTCTGCGAGCCGCGACGCGCGTCGGTGACCGGATAGATGAGCATCTGGAACTTGAGGGGCACTGGCTGCAGTTGCGCGACCACCGCGGCCAAGTTGCCACCAGCTGAATCGCCGCCCACGGCGAGACGCGACGCGTCGACACCGAGTGACGCGGCGTTGGTGTGCGCCCACCGCAACGCGTTGACGCAGTCCATGAGCGGAGCCGGGAACGGATGCTCGGGTGCGAGTCGGTAGTCGACGCTCAGCACCGCGTGGCCCATGTGATTGGCCAACTTTCGACAGACGTCGTCGTGACTATCGATGTTGCCGAACACCCATCCACCACCGTGGTAGTAGACGAGCAGACCGAGATCGGTGCGATCGTTCGGGCGATACAGCCGAACCGCAACGCCGTCGGCGTCGAGATCGCGCATCTCGTGAATCGCCTCGTTCGACGGGATGGTCATGGCGTTGAAGCCCGCGCGTGCTTTGGCGGCTTCTTGCGTTTCGAGCGGAGGTGCGCCCAACGCCTCCATGGCGGCGAGCAACGACGCGGACTGCGGATGCAGCGGCATGATCAGTGCGCGGCCGGAGCCGAACCGTCCGCCTTCTTCTTGGGCGGCGGAACACCGACCGACGGAGCCTTGTCGGCCCACTCGGGCCAGCGGCGACGGCTCACGATGCTGAGCGTGCGGAGCAACTTCATGGCCACTTCGTCTTCCTGGGCCGGACGCGCTTCGATCACGCCGTCCTTGATCATGCGGTTGATCACTTCTTCACCGAGTTCGGTGCGCACGATCGTGAGCGTCCAGTCGTTGTCCTTGCCGATGCCGCCGGTGGCGATGTCGGAGTGTTCGGCCGCGAAGTCGGGGCAGCTCTTGCAGCCCTCGCGAGTCCACTGGTGGCATTCCTTCAAGTCGATCTCGTGGTACGAGCCGTCCTTCATCCAGATCTGGAACACGCCCTTGATGTTCATCTTGACCATGTCCTGCTTCTTCAAGCCGTACTTGGCCTCGAACAACTCGGGGAAGATCGCGTCATCGAAGGTCTTCGAGCAGAGGAGTCCGATGTTGAACAAGAACGGCTTGCTCACCTTGCCGGCCTTGCGATCCCACATGACCGGGGGCGACGAGGTCTGACAGCCCATACCCACCAGTGCGAGCTTGCTCAGACCCTGCTCCTTCGCGTCGCGCAACGCGAGCGGATTGGCGCAGTAGGTGTAGCGCGAGCCAGCGGTGGCCAACACGTCTTCCTTGGTGCGTGCGAGAACCGGCTTGGCCTTCCACGCATCGAACGGCTCGACACCGCTCACGAGTGCGGCCTCGATGTAGTTGTTCTCGATCAACCAGATGAGCATCGCCGAGACGAAGCCGCCGTCCTGACCCTTCTCGTGCGCGGTCTTGTCGGAGGCGCGGGTGAGAAGAAGTTGACGCCAGATGCCGGCCATCTCATCGGGTTGACGGATGCGTCCGAACAGATGCATGTCGGCGGCCGACTCCCACGAACGGAAGCGCGGGCAGGCGCGGGTGCAGGTGGTGCAGCCCTTCTCGCCGTGCAGACAGTTCGATTCGCCGAGCTCTTCTTCGAGATGGAACGGCTTGTACTTGCCCTCTTCGTGTTCGTAACCGATCACGTCGTGCGGACACGTGACCACGCAACCCGCGCAACCGGTGCACAAACCCGTGGTGATGACCTCTTCGTAGAGCTCTTTCCACTGAGCGGTCCAGCGTTCGGCCTTGGGAGAAGACTCGGTCATCGTCATGAGGATCAATCTACGCTTGGGTTCGGCTCACCGGCCCAGCCGGGGCCGGGGAAGGGACCAGTCGTGGGGATCATCGGCGAACGAGTGCTGCGAACCGAGGACCCCGACCTGTTGACGGGCAAGGGTACCTACGTCGACAACCTCGTTCTGCCCGGGGCGGCCCATGTGGTGTACGTGAGGTCCACGGTGGCCCACGCCCGCATCGTGTCGATCGATATCGACGACGCGCGAGCCATGCCCGGTGTTCTCGGTGTGCACACGTTCGCCGACGTGGACGCCGATGGCTACGGCCTGGTCCCCAACGATCATCCGATGTTGCCCGCGCAGATTCGTCGCCCTGTGTTGGCATCCGATGTCGTGCGTTACGTGGGTGAACCCATCGTGGCCGTGGTGGCCGAGACGCGCGCGCAGGCGGTCGACGCGGTCGAGCAAGTGATCGTCGACTACGACCCGTTGCCGGTGGTGGTCGACATGGAAGAGGCCAAGTCGGACCAGGTGGTGTTGTTCCCCGACTTCGGCACCAACACGGTGGTGAAGATCCCGAATGGTCGCGACGCCGACTTCTCGGCCTGCGAGGTGGTGATCGAAGCGCGCGTCGTCAACCAACGTCTCGCACCCAGCCCGCTCGAACCGCGGGTGGCCGCCAGTCGCTGGGAAGCACCCGACGCGAACGGCGTGCGCCGTCTCACGCATTGGCAGGCGTGTCAGGGTGCGCACTCGGTTCGCGCTCCCATCTGCGAGATGTACGGACTGCCAACCGAACAAGTGCGCGTGATCGTTCCGGACGTGGGCGGCGGTTTCGGCGCCAAGGCGTTCAACTACCCCGAAGACATCTTGTTGCCGTGGTTGGCCAAGAAGCACGACCGACCCGTGCGTTACACCGAGACGCGTACCGAGAGCATGAACGGTCTCGGTCACGGACGCGCGCAGGTTCAGTACGTGAAGCTGGGTGGTACACGCGATGGCCGTCTGCTCGCGTATTCGCTCGACGTCGTGCAGGACTCGGGGGCGTGGCCGCGCTTCGGCGCGTTTTTGCCCGTGCTCACACGGCGTATGGCCACGGGGACGTACGACATTCCGAGCGTGGCGTTCACGGCGTCGTCGGTGCTCACCAACACCGTGCCCACCATCGCGTACCGCGGAGCCGGTCGGCCCGAAGCGGCCGCCGCCATCGAGCGCGTCGTCGATCTCTTCGCGGCCGAGATCGGCATGGACGCCGCCGAAGTTCGTCGACGCAACGTGATCGCGCCCGATTGCTTCCCCTTCAAGAACGCGGTGGGCACTACCTACGACAGTGGTCAGTACGCGAAGGCGCTCGACCTCGTGCTCGACGCGGCCGACTACACGGCGTTGCGAGCCGAGCAAGCCCGCCGTCGCGCCGCTGGCGACACAGTCGTGCTTGGTATCGGTGTGTGTTCGTACGTGGAGATCACCGCGGCGTCGGCTGGTGGCGAATATGGATCGGTCACGGTGCACGAAGGCGACGACGGTGCGGTGCGCGCCACTGTGGTCACGGGAACCACGCCGTACGGACAGGGCCACCGCACCGCCTGGGCCATGCTCGCCGCCGATCGACTCGGACTTCGGCTCGACGACATCACCGTGTTGCACGGTGACACCGACATCGTCCCGCACAGTGAAGTGTCGGGTGCGTCGCGGTCCTTGCAGTTGGGTGGGACCAACGTGTGGCGGGCCGCTGGCACCGTGGTCGATCGTGCTCGCGACATCGCCGCACGCTTGCTCGAGGCCGACGTGGCCGATGTGGTGGTGTCCGATGGCGTATTCCACGTCGCGGGCACGCCCGCGGTGTCGGTCACGTGGTCGCAGGTCGTCGACAACGCCGAGCCCGAGCAGTTGAGCGCCATCGGCGACTTCGCTCAAGCCGACGGCACGTTTCCGAGTGGTGCGCACGTCGCGGTGGTGGAGGTCGACACCGAGACCGGCAAGGTGGTGCTGCGTTCTCTCGTGGCCGTCGACGACGCTGGCCGCATCCTCAATCCGCTGCTCGCCGAGGGTCAGGTGCACGGCGGCTTGGTGCAAGGTGCCGCCCAGGCGTTGTTCGAAGAAGTGGTGTACGACGACGACGGCAATCCGCTCACGGGCAACTTCGCCGACTACGGCTTTCCGTCGGCGGCCGAGTTCCCGTCGTTCGTGACGGTGCACCTCGAGTCGCCCACGCCGCTCAACGATCTCGGGGCCAAGGGCATCGGCGAGAGCGGAACCATCGGCGCCACGCCGGCTGTTCAGAGTGCCGTGATCGATGCGTTGTCGCATCTCGGCATTCGCCACATCGATCTGCCCTGTTCACCACGTCGAGTGTGGGAAGCCATCGCCAGCGCAGTGGGATGATCGCGTGAACCTGCCGTCCGCACTCGAACGCTTCGTCGACGAACTCGCTGGTGCGCGTGGTGTCGAGGCCGTGACGGTGGGTGGCTCTCGCGCCAACAGCACCGCCGACGCGTCGAGCGATTGGGATCTCGGTGTGTTCTACCGAGGAGATGTCGACTTGTCGGTGGTGGCCGCGCGAGGCGAAGTGCACGCACCGGGTTCGTGGGGTCGTCTCATGAACGGCGGAGCCTGGTTGACGATCGACGGTGCGGCTGTCGACGTGATCCTGCGCGACATCGACACCGTTGCGCATTGGTCGGCCGAGGCGGCCGCGGGTCGCTACGAACTCGATCAGTTGTTGGGTCACCTGGCCGGGTTCCCCACCTACACGCTCACGGCCGAGGTGGCCCTCTCGAAGGTGGTACGCGGAACTCTCGCCATCGACAGTGCTTTCACCGATGCGCTCCGCGAAACCGCCACGTTCCGGTGGGGCTTCCAGCGCGACTTTTCATTCGAGTACGCGCGCTCGCACGCCGATCGGGGCAATGCGGTGGGCGCTCTCGGCAACGTGACGCGGGCCGTTCTCGAAGAAGCCCATCGTCGCGTGTGCGCCGATCGTCGATGGGTGCTCAACGAGAAGCGGCTTCTCGACACGGCTGGTCTCGGGACGGTGTCCGATTTTCTGGCCGCACACGAATTCGGCCGATCGCCCCACGACATGCGCGAGACGATCGGCCGAATCGAAGAGCTCGTGACGACCTGACGATGACGTCGTTCTAGACGGCGTCGGAACCTTCTTCGCCGGTGCGGATGCGGACGATGCGGTCGACACTGGTGACCCAGATCTTTCCGTCGCCGATCTTGCCGGTGGACGCCGCGGCCTTGATGGACGCGATCACCGAGTCGACCACGTTGTCATCGACCACGATTTCGAAACGAACCTTCGGAACGAAGTCGATCTTGTACTCCGCACCGCGATACGTCTCGCTGTGTCCGCCCTGACGGCCGAACCCGCGCACCTCGCTGACGGTCATGCCGGTGACCCCGGCCGCCTTCAGCGCTTCCTTCACCTCGTCGAGTTTGAAGGGCTTGATGATGGCTGTGATGAGTTTCATCGTTGGTTCTCCCGATCAGTGGTACGCCGACTCGGCGTGCTGGCTGTAGTCGAGTCCGTCGGCCTCGTCTTGCGGGCTGACGCGGACTCCGATGGTCTTCTTCAGCACCAACATGATGCCAAAGGTGATGATGAACGACCACACTATGGCGGCCAGGTTGGCGAGAGCCTGCTCTCCGAGGAGACCAGCACCACCGCCGTAGAAGAGTCCTTCCCCGAACGAACCATCGAAGAACTCGGGGTTGGCGAAGAAGCCGATGAGCAGTGATCCGACGAGACCACCCACGAGGTGGACACCCACCACGTCGAGTGCGTCGTCGTAACCGGCCTTGCTCTTCAACTTCACCGCGTAGCAGCACACGAGTCCGGCGATTCCGCCAATGGCGAGCGGTGCTCCACCCGACACGTATCCGGCGGCCGGGGTGATGGCCACCAGACCGGCCACGATGCCCGACGCTGCGCCGAGGTTGGTGGGCTTGCCGTCACGGAGCCACTCGGTGATGACCCACACGAGACCAGCAGCGGCCGCGGCGAGGACGGTGTTCATGAACGCCTGCGCGGCCTGACCGCTCGCGGCGAGAGATGAGCCGGCGTTGAAGCCGAACCAACCGAACCACAGGATGCCGGTACCGATCATGACGAGCGGCATCGAGTGCGGCGGATGACCTTCCTGCGGCCAACCCTTGCGCTTGCCGAGCACGAGCACGGCGGCGAGTGCGGCGATACCTGCGTTCACGTGGATGGCGGTACCACCGGCGAAGTCGAGCGAACCGCGATCACCGAGCCAGCCTCCGTACACCCACTTGAACACGGGCACGTAGACCAGGAGCGACCACACCGGTACGAAGATCGCCCAGGCGGAGAACTTCATGCGGTCGGCCACGGCGCCGGAGATGAGAGCGGGTGTGATGGCGGCGAACATGCCGAGGAAGGCGATGGTGGCCAACTGTCCACCGTTGTCTTCCAGCACTCCGATGTCCTTCAAGAAGAACCAGTCGAAGTTGCCGATCCAGTTACCGCTACCGCCTTGCGACAGCGAGTAACCGAGGACCATCCAGACGACCGGGATGATCAACACGCAGTAGAAGTTCATCATCAGCATGTTGAGAACGTTCCGGCCGCGGTCCATACCGCCGTAGAAGAACGCGAGACCCGGTGTCATGAACAGCACGAGGGCTGCTGAGACCAGGACCCACGTGAGGGATGCCGGTTCCATGGAGGATTCCTTTCGTGTAGGGGCGAAAGGACTTTCCTGGATCAATGTTTCGTGATTGTTTCGTGCGTGTGCCGAGATGCGAAAAGGACCGCCCGAAGGCGGTCCCTTCCGTTTCGACCGCCCGAAGGCGGTCCCTTCCGTTTCGACCGCCCACGGACGGTCGCTTGCCTCTCCCCCCGGAGATGGGGTCCGACGGTGAGCCGGGACTAGATGGCGTCGGAACCCTCTTCGCCGGTTCGGATGCGCACGATGCGGTCGACGCTGGTGATCCAGATCTTTCCGTCGCCGATCTTGCCGGTGGACGCGGCGGCCTTGATGGCGTCCACCGCGGTTCCGACCGCAGCGTCGTCCACCACGAGTTCGAGTCGCACCTTGGGCACGAAGTCGATCTTGTACTCCGCGCCGCGATACGTCTCGCTGTGTCCGCCTTGGCGACCGAAGCCACGCACTTCACTGACGGTGATGCCTTGAACACCGATGGCCTTTAGCGCGTCCTTCACGTCGTCCAACTTGAACGGTTTGATGATTGCTGTGATGAGTTTCATGGAGTCTCCAGAGATAGTTCGGTGATGCTCAGCGAAGCACCATGTCGTCGTTCACATACCCGGGAACGCCGTGCTCGTGCACGTCGAGACCCTCGATTTCTTCCTGCTCGCTGACACGAAGGCCGACGGTCTTCTTCATCGCGAAGAACAGAATCGCGGTGGTGATTGCGACGAAGGCCGCAATCGAAACGACACCGATCAACTGGCTGACCAATTGATCGGTGCCCCCTCCATAGAAGAGACCCTTTGCGACGACTCCGTCGGCCTCTGTTGCCGAGAACAAGCCCACGGCGATTGTTCCGAATGCACCACAGACGCCGTGAACACTTACTGCGCCTACCGGGTCGTCGATCTTGACGCGATCCCAGAAGAGAACCGAGTAGACCACGAGAATTCCGGCAACGGCTCCGATGATGACGGCACCAAGACCGTTGACAACCCAACATCCCGCAGTAACGCCGACCAGGCCGGCGAGTAGCCCATTGCCAGTCATGGCAACATCCGGCTTTCCGTCTTTCAACCACGTGACGAGCATGGCGACGACCGCGCCGGCAGCTGCTGCGAGTGTGGTGTTGAGTGCGATCTTGCCGATGACCGGGTCGGCCCCGAGCCACGAACCGGGATTGAAGCCGTACCAGCCGACGAGAAGAATGAAGCAGCCGAGGATGGCGAACGGAATGCTGTGCCCTGGAATGGCACGGGGCTTACCGTCAGGTCCGTACTTCCCCTTGCGCGGTCCGAGGAAGTAGGCGCCCATGGCGGCCGCGACGCCTCCGGTCATGTGGACAAGGGCGCTTCCAGCGAAGTCGTGGAAGGGCGTGTCGAGCTGGAAGAGCCAGCCCCCACCCCATTGCCAGCGCACGACAACCGGATAGATCACCGCGGAAATCACAGCGCTGTAGATCACGTACGACTTGAACTTCGTGCGCTCAGCCATTGCCCCAGACACGATCGTGGCCGCGGTGGCTGCGAATGCGACCTGGAAGGTGAAAAACACGAACTTGTCGAGGGTGCCGTACGAGAAGACGCCGTCACCCGCGAGAAACCAGCCGTCACCGCCGATGTATTTCCCGGCACCTGTGAACTTTCCACCGAAAGCGATTGCGTAGCCAACTGCGAAAAAGAGCAGCGCACCAACACAGAAGTCCATGAGGTTCTTCATGAAGATGTTCGCCACGTTCTTGCCCCGGGTGAGACCCGCTTCGACGAGCGCGAATCCGGCCTGCATGAAGATCACCAGCACCGCAGCGATCAAGATCCATACGTTGTCGAGCGTGGCTTTGACCGAGTCGATGGCGGCGATGGGGTCGACGTCTTCGGCCAGAGCAGCAGTCGGAGCGGCGATGGCAACAGCCGACGCTCCCGCGATGCTCAAG
>Ga0172373_10003049_pt1 | contig 24930 bp, 26 predicted proteins | sample Lak10m_2_FD_114546 | JGI IMG/M metagenome (GOLD analysis project Ga0172373, IMG submission 114546) | Freshwater microbial communities from Kabuno Bay, South-Kivu, Congo - kab_092012_10m | ecosystem: Environmental > Aquatic > Freshwater > Lake | place: Democratic Republic of the Congo...
AGTTTACTGCTATCTGTATTGTGCGAGATGATTTTCATGGTGAGTGGAACTACTCAATTATGCCATCTAATCAAAATATGAGTATGTAATTATTTTACAGCTCCTAAGTGCTTTTTTTATCATCTTGACGCAGGTGTTGACGCAGCATACCCAACTACCTGACTACTATTGTTGCATCCGATGTCTGCAGTACTGACCGGATACATGTCAGCAAGAGAACTGGCGTGTAGGTTGTATTTTTGTATTTGTTTGTGTTAGCAGCATGTCTCCATCAGCTCATATTGCTTCGGTGGTTAAATATACGAATCGTAGGGGCGAACTGATGTTCGCCCAATTGGGGCGTATGCAATACGCCCCTACAACAGGGATTTAAATATTTAACCGCCGGAGCAATAGGATTTTTCGCTGTGCAAGTTACTCAAATCGAGTTTCGCCATCTTCATGTTCGCGACACCGCTCGATACGGTAACCGATGCCACCATTCCCGCCTGTTATCACGACATTTTTCCCATTCAGATTGCCAATCGTATCGACAGTACATTTTGATGTGCAGCAGTTACATTTCATAGCTGATCTCCCGTTGTTTGACATATATCGAAATATACTCGCAAATAAAAAGCCCACACGTAGGCTTTTCGATTATGAATTGGCAACACTATTGAGGAAGAATTTTTCTGACTTCTTCGCATGTCCCCAAAACCGGCTTGGCAATGAGAGATTTCCCTTGCCTCTCGGTGGTAATCAGACCGGCATTGGCTAACTCATTCAGGTGGTGCGAAACCGTCGGTGCACCAATTTTCAGCGAAGCCATTATATCGGAGACACAGCACTCACAATCTACCGCCTGGAATCCACTCTGATCACCTTTGACAATATCCAGGTAAATTTCCAATCGGTTGGGGTGTGAAAGTGCGTTAAGTATTTTTGCAGCCTGCTTGATGTCCATGTTTATCCGCATAGTTCGATAACTGTCGAAATGACATTCGCTAAAAATTATTGTCAAGCTATTATTGTGAAATGTAAGGGATGGAGGATATGCTCAAACTAGGCACCAGGGATAGCTGCAAAATACTCTGTTCGATATCTGCAACCGACATACCGCCAAAACCGAGTATTATATGCAAAGGCCCCGATTTTTTTGCAACGCAGAAAGCTGAAAACGGAAAGAGGCGGAGACCTTTCTCCCCGGCTTCAGCAATAAACTCCGCTTCGCTCTTGGCAATATCAGGTAACTGAATCACGACATGCAGACCAGCTCCCTGGCCAGTGATCACTGCTCTTCGGCCAAAGTGGCGCTCAATACTGTTGACCAGAGTATCGTGTTTCTTCTTGTAAAGAGTGCGCATCCGGCGAATATGTCGCTCCCAATGCCCTTGTGACATGAATTTTGCCAGCGTTAGCTGTTCCGGCAAAGGCACCGCTGGAAAATAATCCCTGAACATATTTCTGTAGTCAGCAAGCAGCGCCTTTGGCAGCACCATGTAGCTGATGCGCAACACAGGGGAGAGCACCTTGGAAAAAGAGCCAAGGTAAATAATATTGCCGCCTGGCCGCAGCCCCTGCAAGGACGGAAATGGCCTGCCATGGTAGCGCAGCTCGCTGTCATAATCGTCTTCGAGGATATATTTGCCACTGGCCTCGGCCCATTCAATCAGGCTTAGGCGCTGTGCAACAGGCATCACGCATCCCAGCGGCAGCTGGTGCGAAGGAGTTACATACGCGATGGTACTCGCAGCGGCCTTGAGCGCTTCCATGTCAATCCCGTCAGTCCCGACCGGAACCGGGATGATATTATAACCGTGATTGCGGAATACGGCCCTGGGCAGATGGTAGCCGGGGTTCTCCACCGCCACGGAAGAATGCTCCGCTTTTAACAAGTGGGCTACTATGTCAAGGCTCTGCTGCAGACCGGCACAGATAACAATCTGTTCAGTCCGGCACAATACGCCCCGCGAACTTTCAAGGTAGTGTTGAATATGGCTGCGCAGGTCCTGTTCCCCCTGGGGGTCGGAATAGACAGACAATACCTGCTGATTTTCAAGAAGTACGCTATTGAGACATTTGCGCCAGAGCATCACCGGGAAACTCTCCGGGGCGAGGCGGGCCGGATGGAAGTCATAGCGGTATGCCGGTGGGTGTTCCAGAGCTTGTTTTTGCCGGTACGGAGCAAGATTGGGTGGAAATGGTATCGAGTCGTGGCAGTGGGCTGAAACATAATAACCGCTGTTCGGTCTGCTATAGATATACCCTTCGGCGAACAGTTCCTGATAGGCGCCATCGACCGTGTTGCGGCTGATTGAGAGCTCGTTGGCAAGCACTCTTACCGATGGCAGCTTGGTATCGGCGGCTAGCTGTCCAGACAACACCTGTTCGCGGATCTGATTATACAGCTGTTTGTAGAGCGGCACTGGCTCGTTACTCTGAAGATTAAACATTAATCCCCCCCATCGTGGGGATTAAGTACATCATCTGCTCGCAGTTGTCTAACAAAAACTGCCCCCATAAAAAAAGCATAAACTGCAACTTACAATAGAGGCAGATGACCACTATAGTTGCAGTACGAGAACGATGAACCGACAAATTCAGGAGGCAAAATTATGATTTCAGAAAAACTGTTGGAAGTTTTGAAGCAGGACGGTGTTGTCGCCATAGCTACCCTGGGGCAGGACGGCCCGCATTTGGTTAATACCTGGAACAGTTATATCCGTATCTCCGGCGATGGAAAGCTGCTGATACCGGCTGGGTACATGAACAAGACCGAGGCTAACATTGCCCACAATCCGCAGGTATTGCTCACCATGGCCAGCAGCAAGGTGCATGGTCTGCACGGACCCGGTGCCGGTTTCCTGATCAAAGGGTCTGCTGCATTTATCACATCCGGTCCTGATTTCGACCGGTTGAAGTCGAAATTTGATTGGCTGCGAGCCACTTTAGCAGTCACTCCTGAAACTGTGACTCAAACTTGGTAGTGATGACTGCCCGTGTAGCAACTACAGGTAAGTAGGAGGTGAAAAATGTCCATATCGAATGCACAGCTTAGTCGTTATAGGCTGTTTGACAGCCACTTCCACATTATCGACAACAGATTTCCGCTTCTCGAAAATAACGGATTCCTACCGGAGGAGTTCACCTGCGCCGATTATCTAGGCAGAGTGAAAGAGTATCAGCTTGTTGGCGGCGCGATAGTCTCCGGTTCTTTCCAGGCGTTCGATCAGGGATACCTGCTCGATGCACTAAAAACACTCGGGCAATCTTTTGTTGGAGTAACACAACTCCCCGCAACAGTTTCTGACGATGAACTGTTGGAGCTGCACAAGGCTGGCGTTCGTGCCCTGCGCTTTAATCTGAAGCGGGGTGGTTCGGAAGATGTCAGACATCTTGATGCGTTTGCTCGAAGAGTGCATGAGGTCGTTGGCTGGCATGTTGAGTTGTACGTCGATTCAACGGAGCTTGATGGACTTTACAATGCACTTGTTGCTCTTCCGGCGGTCAGCATCGACCACTTGGGACTTTCAAAAGAGGGGTTCGGTACGCTTCTGAAACTTGTCGAAAAGGGCGTTTGCGTAAAAGCGACCGGGTTCGGTCGAGTGAATTTTGATGTCAGAGGTGCATTGACTGCTATTTATTCAGCAAACCCAGATGCTTTAATGTTTGGGACTGATTTACCATGCACTCGTGCTCCTCGACCGTACACTGATGAAGATCTTTTACTGGTTGTAGAAACATTGGGAGATGAAGGTGCGAGAAAAGCCTTGTGTGAAAATGCTATCGATTTTTATCGGTGCAATTATAATCATGGTATCAATTCCGCATAGTCAGTTTCCAACACTGATGAGCAGTTTTAATGCCGTGCATGGCGACAGTTTCGCCGATCAGCGGAGTCAATACCGGAATGCTCTCTGCTCTGCCCAGTACGGCAATTCTTTCAAATGGATCTGACCAGGAGTGCATTGACAGGTCAAAAGTTCCATTATGGATTGGAAGCAGAGTCCTGCCTTTCAGATCGATATGCGCCTGGATACTTTCTGCCGGATGCATGTGGACTTCCGGCCAGTTTTCATTATAAGCACCGGTTTCCAGCAGGGTCAGATCAAAGGGGCCGTACTTGTCGCCGATCTGCCTGAAACCGTCGAAGTAGCCGGAATCGCCGCAGAAGAATATGCGTTGATCCCCTGCAAGGATGGCCCATGAAGCCCACTGGGTCTGGTTCCTGCCTGCCGTTACCGGGAATACAAGCCGGTCTCATAAAATGTCATAACAGCACCTCAATCGGCGTCATTCTCCAGCCCGACCTTAAAATCCGATCGTTTCCTAGTGCACGGTTCCAGCACACTTTCTCACATGTTTTTCCAGTAGTTAAAAAATTGCTTGACAAATGATTGTCACGATTACTATTGTCAAGACAATCAACTGAGGTCATATGAACTTTTTACTCGAAAATTCGATAGGGTTTGCTGTTTATCGAACCGCTCTTAAGCTTAAGACTGATATGGCGCGCCGAATTAAGAAATATGATCTAACGCCGGAGCAGTGGTCGGTCCTTACGTGTCTCGCAGAGCAGGACGGGCTGTCGCAGAAACAAATTGCGGAAAACACCTTTAAGGATCAGCCCACGACGGGTAGGATCATTGATCGTCTTGCCGAGAAAGGGCTGATGCGAAGAGAAGCCAATCCCGAAGATAGACGCGGTTTTAATGTGTATTTGACGCCAGAAGGTTTGCAACTGCGTAACCAGGTTATGCCGGTTGCTGTAGAGATGAATGAAAATGCGGGTAGCCAGCTGTCAGTCGAAGAACGGGAAACGTTGCTCGTACTTCTTTCGAAAGTTTACACGAGTCTGAGGTAATTCTCATCCTTTAGGGCAATAACCGCGAAAACTGGCCCAGAGTACCACAACATAAAAGGAGTATTTATGGAGCTGAAGGATCACGTAGTCATGGTAACAGGAGCAAATGGTGGAATTGGAAGTGCACTTGTTCGCGCGTTTCTGAAGGCAGGTGTAAAAAAAGTGTATGCCTGTGCTCGTAACAAAGATTCGCTATCAGCGGTGTTAGGCGATCAAAGGGTTCAAACGGTCGAAATAGATATTACCAACGCATCAAGCGTTGAAGTGGTGGCCTGTACGTATAAAGACGTAACGGTACTGGTCAACAACGCCGGAACAGCCCAGGGCGGTTTGCTTGGAAAGCAGTCTTCTGCGCGGGCGGAAATGGAAGTCAATTATTTTGGTACCCACGCCATGTGCTCTCAGTTTGCCCCGGTGCTTGGTGCAAACGGTGGTGGCTGCATTGTTAATATCATTTCGCTTCTTGCTTTTGTCAGTATGCCATCTATCGGCACGTATAGCGCATCCAAGGCGGCGCTTCATTCGTTTACGCAGGGACTTCGCGGCGTATTAGCTAAGCAAGGCACCAAAGTGATCGGGGTGTATCCAGGACCAGTAGCAACGAGAATGACAGAAGGACTTCAGATGCCTTTGGCAACCCCGGAAGGAGTTGCACAAGAGGTAATAGCTGGCGTTATCGTTAATGCAGAAGAAATTTACCCTGATGAGATGTCCAAAGGGGTCATCCAGGGACTTGCGGCCGACGCTAAAGCCGTTGAGCGGCAGTTTGCATCTTTTTAGGTTGGGATACTAGCCGAGCCCCCTTTTGAGGGGGGCTCAAGCTGTTTCATAAAACAGTTGCCTGATACCGGAAATCAGGGGCTAAGCATGGGATAGATGCCACAGGATCGGTGCCTGCCACTTCCCACCGAGAACCGCCAGGGTAACATCGACGGGGCACTTGTATTCCTTGTCGCAGTAACCCATGACATTTGCGTGTTAAACGCCTTTACCCATCTCATATGACTGCTTCATGGCCGGGCTTTTCATTATATCACCCACATTCCAGGCTGCGGTGCCATAAATGACACCCTGTTCATTTGCTTCTGTCAGGCAGGCAGTGAACCCTCTTAATGACTCCAGCGTCCGTTCCAGCAGGCTCTTGTCACCGACTGCCGCAGTCATGATGAAGTAGAATTCCTTGCCACTGACTGCGGTATACCGTGCATAGGTTCGATCGATGACGGTTTTTATCTGGGCATTCATTGTGTAGAAATAAACCGGTGTAGCCATGACAATCACGTCTGCGCTAATCATCTTGTCGAGGATTTCCGCCATATCGTCCTTCTGGACGCACTTGCCACCATTCACCTGACAAGCATCACAGGCGGTGCAGTAGTTGATCCGTTTGTCACAAACGAATATCTTCTCCACCTGATTCCCTGCTTCTGTTGCCCCCCGAATGAACTGGTCACATAACAATTCGGAATTGCCATTTTTTCTCGGACTACCGGACAACACCACTATCTTCTTCGTCATTTTGGTATCCTTTCTGATTTCTTTAAATGAGTTTGCCTTAAGCGGCATCCAGCCCCAACTCCTTCAGCTTTGCTTTACCGGGCCGGGTGGTCTCCGAATCCCAACCACGATCCTTATAATACTGAGTGAGCATGGTCGCGAACGTGTTCCGGTCGAGCACCGACCCCTTCTTGGGGCCGACGGTGAAGGCGTCCTCGAAAAAGCGGTCGGGAAGCCGGTCGTCTTCACGGCGAAAGCCCTCACGGTAATTGAACAGCTTTTCAAGATTGAAGATACGCTCGCCTGCCTTTTCGAACTCGGCTTTGTCGTATTCATGGCCGGTTATGGCGCTGAGCAGGTCAAGCATCGGTGCCTCCAGCGCCGGCTCGAAGGTTGGGAAAAAACAGATGCCGGTTGAGTCGAGCATGGCCCGGCGGTTTTGCATGGCAATGTCGTCGCCGCTCATATGGCAAGCTCCTCGGGAAGCAGTGACGTATGAGAGCCCCCGGGGCTGATTCGCCTGGATGTTGTGCGCTGCAAGTTCCAGCCCCTTCACCTGGATGGCGAACTTTTCACTCCCTTTGCCGATGTGCCGGGAAAGTGCCCGCACCCCTTTAACAGCCAGTGCTCCCACCCCCTCCTTGGTTGCAATCTTGCCGATCATCGCCAGCGTGGCATCAACATTTCCCCACGTGAGATCAATCCCATCCAGAAATTTCTGATCAATCAGCTTTTTTTCGTAGGCCTCCATGAGAAATCCGATGACATTGCCGGTGGAGATCTGGTCCAGCCCGAGATCATCGAGGGTAGTTATCGCTTTCAGCAACCCGGGCATATCGGAAATCAGCAGGTTTGAACCAAGCATGACACCTGTTTCGTACTCGGGGCCGTCATGGACGATGCCTCCGTATTTGCCTTTCGTCATACCACTTTTCTTGCAGGCGAGCGGACAGCAGTAGCAGGCAATGTCTCTAACCCAGACATCACGCCGGGCCGCATCGCCGCCGATTTTGTCGGCCTCCGGGAAGGTGCCTTCCCGGTAATTCCGGACCGCCTCGGTCCCGGCATTGCTGTTTGCAACGATGCCCCGCGCCGTTCCCTGCTCTGCCCAAGACTTGGCATACGCGGTGCCGTAGAGGGCCTGCCTGGCTTTTTCCAGAGCTGCAAGGAATCGAGGATGGTCGGCAACTGTCGGCTGTCCCGAACCCTTCACTGCGATGGCCTTCAGGTTCTTGGACCCCATGACGCAGCCCATTCCACCCCTGCCCGCCGCTCGCCCGGCGGTATGGAGAACACTGGAAAACGGAACGAGATTCTCTCCGGCCGGCCCGATGTAAACGGTCTTGAATCTTCGGTCGCCAAGCGCATCCAGGAAAACCTTATCGAAAACATCCGTGCGCATACCCTTGAATCTTTTCCCCTCGCGAATCTCCACCTTGCCGTCGTCGATGACGATATAGCAGAGTTCCGGCGCCTTGCCGGTAATGGCGATCCCGTCATACCCCGCAAAGCGGATCTCGGGACCGAAAAAGCCGCCCATGTTCGAGTAGGAAACGGTCGAGGCATGGGGGTAATCGGACTTCATTGGCGAGGTTATGGGCGATTTTGTCACCACACAGGTTCGGGATGAAGAGGGGACCGGAAGCCCTGAAAACGGTCCGGGCATGAATATCAGCGGGTTCTCGGGAGAGAGCGGGTTGACTCCCGGCTTCTTTAGCCGGTCCCAGAGAATCTTCATGCCGAGCCCCTGTCCGCCGACGAATCTGTCCAGATCTTCGACGGGGATAGGCACCTTTTCGCTTTTGCCGGTGGAAAGGTCTATGTTCAGCAGTACCCCATGGTACCCAGGTTTTCCGCTCATTTCATACCTCCAAACTCCGCCGTCCCGTACCAGTTTTTAGCCAGTTCAGCCGCAATTTTTTCCGGGCCACGACCGTAGAATTTCCGGTCACGCCGCACTTCGACATACGATAGTGCGCCAAAGGGGCAGCGTTTGACGCATTGCGGGTCGCCACCGCACAGGGTGCACATCCGCTCCGGTTTCCCCGTTGCGGCATTGGGGGTGATGACCCCGGTCCGTTCTGTGGCACAAGCTCTGGCGCAACTTTGGCAGCCGATGCACCGGGCGGTATCGTTATGAATGGTGTGCGTCTCCCCATCCCGGTAGAGGGCTCTCCGACTGGTTTTTGCATCCGGCTCGACCGGGCACGCCTTCACACAGGGGGTGTCGCTACACATGGCGCAGACGTTCGGCACGTCCACGTCGGGGTTGAAGCTGTGCACCCGGATATTTGCATAGCGGGGATTGCCAAGCCCGGGCAGTTCCTGCCCCTTGAGCATTACTGGCCGGTTGCGCGACGAACAGGCCGTCTCACACGTCCGGCACCCGGTGCATTTGGTATAATCCACCAGCACCATTTTAAGCTGGGGTTCTCCGGTAAGGGCCCATGCCGCCGCGTGAACGCCGAACTGGCCGAGCAGAACTATGGTGCCGCCTCCTATGCCAACCCGTTTTATGAAGTCCCGGCGACTGAGGTTTGTGTTCGCAAGCGATTTGTCGGTATTCGTTATTTCCCTGGCCATTTAAACCTCCTTGTTACTCGGCCTTGAGCGATGCCATGTCGATGGAGAAGCGGCACTTGACATCCGACTTGAGCAACCGCTGGTATGCCGCGTTGATCTGCTGAATCGGGATGATTTCCACATCCGATGTAATGTTGTGCTGACCACAAAAATCGAGCATCTCCTGCGTCTCTGCAATGCCGCCGATCATTGAACCGGAGAGAGTGCGGCGACCCATCAGTAGGGCAAAGGCAGAGACGGCAAGCGGTTTTTCAGGTGCGCCGACAAGGGTGATATTACCATCACGCCCCAGCATGTTTATGTAGGCGTTGATTTCGTGATCGGCAGCAACCGCGTCGAGTATGAAGTTAAATGTACCGGCGTGCTGCTGCATCTCTTCAGGATTGGTAGAGATGATGACTTCGTGGGCGCCAAGGCGCAGCGCATCCGCTTTCTTGCTGGGCGAGGTGGTAAAGACAACAACATGGGCGCCAAAAGCACGGGCGAACTTGACCCCCATATGCCCCAGACCGCCAAGCCCTACAATGCCGACCTTCTTCCCTTTGATGTCACCCCAGCGGCGGATAGGTGAATAGGTGGTAATCCCGGCGCAGAGGAGCGGTGCCACTCCGGCAAGTTCAAGATTTGTCGGCACCTTCAGCACAAAGCGCTCATCCACCACAATGCTCTCTGAATATCCGCCGTAGGTAACCGGCGCAGTGCCATGTCTGTCAGGCGAGTTGTATGTATAGGTGGCGTTATGGCAGAACTGTTCCTGATGGTCCTGGCAGGTGGGGCAGATGTGGTCAGAATCAACAATACAGCCTACCCCAACCAGATCTCCAGATTTAAACTGTGTCACTTCTGCACCGACTTTGGAGACCCGGCCGACAATCTCGTGTCCGGGGACGCACGGGTATGTAGTTGGCATGACGCTGTGCCATTCGTCACGGACTGTGTGCAGATCAGAATGGCAGACGCCACAGAATAAAATTTCTATTTGTACATCGCGCTCCGTTGCTTCGCGACGCTGAATGGTGGCTGAGGTAAATGGTGCGGTTGAACTGACTACGGAATATGCTTTTGCTTGATACATGGTATTTTCTCCTGTCTGTTTTTGTGTGTAAAATTCAACTGCAATAGAACGCGGATGACACGGATGCGGCGGATTTACGCAGCTTTTTGAAAATTTTATCTCAGAAACTCAATTGGTTAATCAATAAAATGAATGCCTTGATTTAATTCCTATCCTTTGTTTATCAGATTATCAAAACCCTTGACCGTGTTTGCCAATATGTTAGCATTACAATCATGCAACAGATCGGTGTTTATAAAATATTCTGTAAGCGCTGAAACTGCTGGAAGCCGGTGCACAAAGCTGCTACTTCAACTAATGGAGATACCGTTATGCCAAGGGCTATGCAACAAATTGAATATGAAGCACTTAATCTGGACATTTATTCACGAGCCAACCTTGTCAGCAAACTGTTGTTGAGCCTGGACGAACCAACAGTTTCAGAAATCGAAAAACTTTGGTTAGATGAAGCAGAAAAACGACTTGATGATTATCGTGCTGGTAAGGTGCAAGGAATACCTGGCAATGAAGTTTTCAAAAGAGCAATTGCCGAATTATCATGAAATTCAATTTTTTGCCGGATGCAGATGAAGAGTTTCGTGAAGCTTCCCGCTACTACGAAAATGAAGCTCCTGGAATCGGTCTGGCATTCATTGCAGAGGTACACAGGAAGATTTCAGTCATCATTTCTCATCCCCTCGCTTCAAAAAAAGTACGTGGCTCCATCCGATGTAAATTACTCTCTCATTTCCCATACAGCCTATTTTATTCCATTGAATCTGATCTGGTTCTTATCGTCGCTGTCGTTCACCACAAAAGGCGTCCCACATATTGGCAAAGCCGGTTGAAACATTAATCCTATAAAAGGCATATCAAGCAGAGAGCAACTCTGTTATTGAACTGAAGTTTTTAGTTTGTTTACAATGAGTTATCCCCTCTTTCAAAAATCCTTAGATTTCATCCTGAACAGCCTGAAGGATCTGTTTTTACAGCAGATGCTTCGCTCCGTTTAGCATGACAAGCTCTTAAATGCTTAAAATAGCTTTCTTTTTATTCACCGTCCTGTCATCTGTTCCAGTCTGTCGGGGTAGCGATTCCCATGCACGGTAATCTGTGCGGCAGCTTTCTCAATCTCACCGAGATCGTCAACCGTCAATTCAATGGCAGCGGCGCCGATGTTTTCGCCCAGTCGATCCAGTTTGGTGGTGCCTGGAATAGGCACAATCCAAGGTTTTTGAGCCAGTAGCCATGCCAGCGCAATCTGCGCCGGGGTTGCTTTTTTCCGTGCAGCAATGTTGCCAAGCAGTTCTACCACTGCCTGATTCGCCTGTAATGCCTCCGGTGTGAAGCGCGGCAGACTGCTGCGGAAGTCCGTGCTATCGAAAGTAGTGGCTGCGCCCATTGTGCCGGTCAGGAACCCTTTCCCCAGCGGGCTGTACGGTACGAGTCCGATCCCCAACTCTTCCAGGGTCTGCAGCAGCCCCTCTTCAGGTCGCCGGAACCAGAGCGAATACTCATTTTGCACACACGCCACCGGCTGCACAGCGTGGGCACGCCGGATCGTTTCAATGCCCGCCTCCGACAGACCAAAGTGCTTGACCTTCCCTTCCTGAATCAGTTCTTTTACCGCAGCGGCCACGTCTTCTATCGGTACGTCAGGATCAACCCGGTGCTGATAAAACAGGTCGATGACATCGGTTTTAAGGCGCTTGAGGGAGGCTTCCGCCACCGCTTTGATATGTTCTGGTCGGCTGTTGAGAGCAGGCATGCTGCCTGTCATGCCTCGTGGATCGTTGCCAGGGTTTATGTTGAACCCAAACTTGGTGGCAATGGCCACCTGGTCGCGCAATGGCGCCAACGCCTCGCCAACCAGCTCCTCGTTGATGTAAGGTCCGTAGACCTCGGCGGTGTCGAAAAAGGTGATTCCTCTTTCCACAGATGTTCTCAGCAGCGTAACCATCTCCTTTTTATCTTTCGGTGGGCCATATGAAAAGCTCATCCCCATGCAACCAAGCCCTATGGCAGAAACTTCCAGTCCACTTTTTCCTAAAATGCGCTTTTGCATTTACTGTCTCCCTTCATCGTTGTTGATGTTCATATCCTACATCCTGGCACCAGCGAGGCGATAGACCAATCCTGTCGAATTATTGCCTGATACTACAAATAGCTAAATTATTATTGTAACAATGGAGTGGGTTGGATACTATTCAACTAGGAGAAACATATATGGATAATTCGGCTAAAAACAGCGCTATTGAGGTTAACAACCAGGACAAAACCATTGCCACACTTTGCCAGAGCATTGCCCGATATACCGAATATGGCGACTTGTATACAACCGCAATTCCTGGTTTGTCTCTGTTCCGCCGGGAGGAGCCGACCGAACCGTTCAGCGGCATGTACGAACCGAGCATCTGTATGGCCGTGCAGGGTGCAAAGCGCGTTATTCTGGGTGATGACACGTTTGTCTATGATTCACACCGCTATCTGATCACATCGGTAGATCTGCCGACAATAGTGCAGATTATCGAAGCGAGCCCGGACATGCCATACCTTGGTCTCAGACTGAAATTTGACTTGAAGGAGATTTCGCAACTGATGGTCGACAGCAATCTGCCTCAGCCTCGATCGCAACAGTCGAGCCGTGGGATGGCGACTGGCGAGATGACGCAACAGCTAGTTAATGCTTTTGTACGATTAATCGATCTGCTTGACGATGAAAAGGATATACCGATCCTGGCACCGGTCATCCAGCGCGAGATCATCTATCGGTTGCTGGTGGGCGATCAAGGTGAGCGGCTTCGTCAGATCGCAACGGCAGGGAGCCAGAGTCAGCACATTGCCAAGGCAATCGGCTGGCTGAAGAGCAACTACTCAAAGTCTATAAGCATGGATGACCTTGCGGCGCTGACAAACATGAGTGTTTCAACGTTCCATCACCACTTTCGGTCACTGACAGCGCTGAGCCCGCTACAGTTTCAGAAGCAACTCCGTTTGCAGGAAGCCAGGCGACTCATGCTGGCAGAACGGATGGATGCCGCTAATGCAGCCTTCCAGGTCGGCTATGAAAGTCCTTCGCAGTTCAGTCGTGAATACAACCGCCTGTTCGGAGCACCGCCGCTCAGGGATATATCGAAACTGCGCCAGATGGTTGCCGAGGCATAGAGGCTGCGTATGGATGATACGAAGGCTATCACAGAGCAGTTGCTGACCGGGAGTGCGATTGCAGATGCGCTGGATGTTCTGGCGACGCTCCGGCTCGACATCTTCCGGGAGTATCCCTATCTGTATGAGGGGCGCCGGGAAGATGAGCTTGATTACCTGGGCACCTATGCCACGACACCTGACGCCTGCGTCATGCTCGCCTATGATGGATCGGCTGTTATTGGGGCGGCTACCGGCATGCCGCTTATGCAGGAAGACGCACAGATGTGTGACGCCTTTGCCGGGACAGCATTACCACTCGACAAGGTATATTACATCGGAGAACTGCTCTTTCGCCCGGCCTACCGCAACTCAGGTCTGGGCCGGAAGCTCCTTGTCCTACTGGAAAGCTATATCCGTTCTCTCGGCAGCTATCATACCCTCACCTGCGCCACGGTCGAGCGCCCTGATGGCCACCCCTTGCGCCCGCATGACCACATTCCCATCACACGGTTCCTCGCCCATACCGGGTTTGTCCGGTTCTCCGGCGTAACGACACACTTCGCGTGGCAGGAGACCGACGGCGTCAAACGTGATCACCCCATGCAGTTCTGGATCAAGGGTGGATCAGAATAGGATCCGGCTACGGGACATCACCATCTTTTCCGTGTCAAGTGCAACGGATATCCTTAATTGGGTAGTGTCTCGCCTTTTCCCCCATTCTGCGCGGCAACGCCGGATTACCGGTCTTCTTTGATGACCGCGACCGCCTACGGTTCTATCTCTTCCTGCAACATGCGGTAGAACAGTCACTGGAATATTTTTCTTTGCAAAACAGTTTATCGGTGATATGTGTATATACACGTAAATTATGGAGAGTGCTGATGTCAGGACAAGGCCATATACAAAAACCGAGTGCATGCTTTTGCGTCAATATGCGCAGGGCTTCGCGGGCGATCACAAAGATCTACGATCAGGCACTGGCACCGAGCGGATTGAAATTGACCCAGTATTCACTGCTCAAGAATATCGATGCCCATGGTCCCCTCAACACCAGTGCGCTGGCCAGACTCCTGACGCTGGAGAGAACCACTCTCGTGAGAAACCTGAAACTCCTCGAGACTGCAGGGCTTATCGAAAACAGTCCGTCCCCTGATCTGCGGGAGAGACAGGTCAGCATCACCGATCATGGCCGACAGACCGTTGCGCTGGCCCAGCCGCTCTGGAAGCAGGCTCAGCGCACGATGCGGCAGCAGATCGGAATCGAACACCTGGAACTGCTTGGCCATCTTGCCGCCACACTGGAAGGGATCGCCATTGGCCAGGATGAGCTGAGCGCTTAGGAAGGATATTTTTTGTCACGACGCGTGCATATACACGCCAGGGAGGAGAGATGAACACGGAAACGGGAAGCAAGCTGCACTATGCCTGGATCATCGCCGGAGTAACCTTTCTGACCCTGCTGGTCACTGCCGGTATCCGCTCCACGCCCGGCGTCCTGATCGTACCCATCGAGCATGAGTTCGGCTGGAGCCGGGCCACCATTTCCGTTGCCATCTCCGTGAACCTGCTGCTCTACGGCCTGATGGGGCCATTCGCCGCGGCTTTCTTCGATAAATTCGGCGTGCGCCGTACCATGGCCATAGCCCTCACCCTGCTGGCGCTGGGTGTCTGTGCCACGACGCTCATCACCCAACCCTGGCACATGATTCTCATCTGGGGGGTCGTGGTCGGCTGCGGTGCCGGGATGACCGCCTACAGTCTGAGTGCCACCGTTGTCAGCCGCTGGTTCCACACCTCCCAGGGAACGGTATTGGGAGTATTGACCGCCAGCGCCGCTACGGGCCAACTCCTCTTCCTGCCGTTCCTGGCCCGGTTGGTCCAACACCATGGCTGGCGCCAGGCGGCATTTGCCATCGCTTCCGCCGCTGTGATCGTATTGCCGCTGGTGCTGCTCTTCATGCGCAACCGACCGGTGGACAAAGGCCTGCTGGCCTACGGAGCAGACCCGCAGGATAATGAAGCCGCAGTCGACACCGCCGGACACTTTCACCTGAACCCGTTCCAGGTGGCGATACTGGGGCTGCGCCGGGGTCTGATTTCCCGCGATTTCTGGCTTCTGGCCGGAAGTTTCTTTATCTGTGGAGCCAGCACCAACGGCCTCATCGGCACTCACCTCATCCCGGCCTGTGTCGATCATGGTATCACCGAAGTCCATGCAGCCGGACTCCTGGCCCTCATGGGGATTCTGGACCTGTTCGGCACGACCCTTTCCGGGTGGTTGTCGGACCGCTGCAACAGCCGTTATCTGCTCTGCTGGTACTATGGTCTGCGCGGCCTGTCGCTGCTGGGACTCCCCTTTGCCCTGTCAGGGCCGGAATGGGGGCTGTCGGCCTTTGCCATCTTCTACGGCCTTGACTGGATCGCCACCGTGCCCCCCACAGTCAAGCTCACGGCCGAGTCGTTCGGCCGGGCCAGTGTCGGTGTCATGTTCGGCTGGATCTTTGCCAGCCACCAGGTTGGCGCAGCCCTGGCAGCAACGTTTGCCGGCAGTGTGCGGACCTACCTGGGGGACTACATGATCGCTTTCCTGCTATCGGGAGTGATCTGTCTGCTGGCCGCCGGGCTGGTACTGCGCATCAACAAACAGCCCGCTGTCGCATCGGGAAAATTGGCCGGAGAAAACGTGTAATTCTCCGATAGCGTCGTAACGCAGACTATGGAGGGATAGATAAAAAAACCTCGGTAAGATCAAGCTGACAGGATATCAAGCCTGATGATCAGCTCTCTTGCTGAGCCGTCATAATGTGCGGCAAATTTGTTTCTATCCAGTCAGCCAACTCCCCGACTTTCTGGCCGATATTCATTCCAAGCGGTGTCAAGGTATATTCAACATGGGGCGGTACGACGGGAAAAGACACCCGGCTGACGAAACCGTCCTTTTCAAGACACTGAAGTGTTTGTGCCAGCATCTTCTACTTACCCCACCAACCTTGCGGCGTAAATCACTAAACCGATGCGTGCCTTCCATCAAGGCAACCAGCACGAGTATGTAAACCTGCCGGAGCCCGAGTATAAACAATTGCTTTTAACTGTGGGATTGCCTGAACCGGTCGCTGAATTGCTTGCGAATTCCGATACAGGCGCCTCAAATGGGGCGTTATTTGACGAAAGCCATCAACTCAGCACACTGATTGGGCGGCCAACAACACCGCTGGCAGCTACAATTGCAGAAGTAATTTAGATGACCGTTCAACCGGGAAAAACGGTTGTGGCGGCGTAAAACGGTTAATATGATCCGCAGAAGCAAAAAAGCCGGGAACCTACATGGGTTTCCGGCTTTTACGCTTAATCCTGGAAACGGCAATTAACCTACAGTATTGAGCAGATATTTGAAAGCTGGGATCAGCCGAATAATCTTACCGTCAATCGACAGTTCTTCCTCTTCCTCATGGGTGATTATCTCACCGTACTCCAATCCGGTTTCTTCCAGTGCCTTGATCAGTGAACGCAATTCGCGGTTGCGTGTTCCCTCGTCGCCCAGGGTTTGCACAACCTGGATCAATTGCGTGATCTTGCCGCCGCCGCTGCAGCAGGCAAAATCAACCTCAAGGCTATTGCCGGTCTTGTAGTAGTACAGCTCATGACCCCGGCGTTTCAGCTCCAGATAAACCTGATTCTCCAGGAGATGTCCCAGGTTTTCACTGAAGCCCCATCCCACGGCGCCCACCATCCCTGTGTCAATCGCGTAAACCTTTTTTGGACTTTTGATCTGCTCCTTCACGGAGAAAGCAAAAGAATCGAGGGTGAACAGCAGATAGGCATCGCTGAAATACCCCAGATACTCCTTCACGGTTTTATCGTTGAGACCAACCAGCGCCGCCAGCTTGTTGAAGCTGTAGAGCGAGGAGATATTCGAGGCCAGGTAGAAGAAAAGATTCTCCAGATCTACCGCCTTCTTGATGTTAAACCGGGGCGCTATATCCTGGTAGAGGATGTTTCTAGCGTACATCACCAGAAGTTCTTTTTTTGTTTCCGGTAACTCCACCGCACTGGTCTCCGGGAACCCGCCAAAGCGAAGGTAGTCGTCAAGAAGTTTGCGCAGCCGGTTACGCTGTTTGGTCACTGCAACTGCATCAGTGATATTCAGCCCGTTGGCAGCGATAAACTCCGGAAAGGAAAATGGATACACCTCCACCGGCATCGCCCGACCGGAAAGAAGGGTAATGAATTCGGATGTAAGCAGGTGCGAATTTGACCCGGTGACAATGAACTTTATCCCCTGCTGCTCGTACTTTGCCTTGACGAAAACCTGCCATTCAGGAAAGAAATGCACCTCATCCAGGCAGCAGTAAACCGGCCCCTCCGGTGCGACCAGCTTCAGGTAATCGTCGTAGGCCCGCTCAAGGTAGGAGACATCGCTACGGTAGCGGCTGAATTGCGGATTTTCCAGACTGAGAAAAAGTATGTTCCGAGGGGGTACACCCTTGTCGCGTATCAGGTGGTTAATCGTCTGACGCACCAGTGTACTCTTCCCGGATCGACGCACACCTACCAGCGCGATAATATGGGGCAGTTCCAGATAGCCCTTTACCTTACCGAGAATGCCGCGTGACACTCCTTCCTGATAGAGGATCCCATCCCAATGGGGATTCTGGTCAACGATTACAGACTCAAACATCTCTCACTCCGAATTAAACTCAGATAGTTCGGATTATAGCGCGAATAAAATATATTTCAAGCGGAATTATCAAAGATGTCAGTGCCTGACAGATTTTTGCCCATTATTGAAGGTACGTTGTCAGACCGGGATGCGACTCAACTCAGTCTGGACGGTATTCCGCTGATTAAAACCGAAAAGGAGTACTATTCGCGGGCGGTCAAAAAGAAGGTCGCGGCGCTGGCCAATGCAGAGCTGCATCGCCAGGCGCGGATGTTGCTGGAGTTGTGAAGAGTGGGGCGGAGCGGGTTGCGACAGGAGATATTGTTGAATTGAGTATTGTCGCCTGAATTCCTTTTACATCCCACCCAGAAACCGTGATGCCGAAATTTGCCATGCCTTCGGTTGGCGCTGCTCGGCAATCTGTTCCTCTCTGACGATCTGAATGAAGGGAATGTCTCCCAGTGCTTCCGCCTGTGTCATGTGATGACGGGCTATCGGCCCGGCGGACAGTTTTGCCTCAGCCAGCAGCCACGGTTTCCTGTCCCTGCTGATGAGGAAATCACTCTCTTTACCATCACGGGTGCGGACATACCAGAGATCGAAATCACCAATTCCGGCATCAGTCAGAAGTGTTGTCCATGCCAGCAGGTTTATTGCCAGAAAATTTTCAAAACGTGCCGCCGGTTCTTCAACCTGGGTCCAGTCCATGAAGTAACACTTTTTTTCCTTGCGGATAGAGCGCGCAATTCTGTCCGACCAGGGGGGGAGTTGAATGGTGACGTAGGCAAGCTGCAGGGCATTCACATAGTTTGCCATACTGGTGTAGTTCACCCCCATGTCGCCAGACAGGGTGTTGATGGAAAGCGGCGAGCCGATTCTTGAGGGGAGGAGAGCCATCAGGGCCGCCACATTTTCAAGTGCCACGATGCGGGTTATATCCCGCAAATCTTCACGAATCAGGCGGTCAACATAATCCTTTTTCCAACGTCGCTGGAACGCCGCTTTCTGGGAGAGAAACGGCTCTGGAAAGCCGCTGAAGGCAAGGAGCGTATCCATTTCCGCCGGGTAGTAGCGCACCGTATCCATGATCGGAGTAATCAGATCGACAGCATCTTCCGGAGGAGTGGCGGGAAGATCGCTACGAACCAGTTCACGGAGTGTAAAGGGGAAGAGATGGAACAGGAGATAGCGTCCGGCAAGGCTGTCGCCGGAACGGCGGAATGAATCAAGCTGTGCCGAGCCGGTAACAATGAAGCGCACCCGCTCCTCATAATGGTCAAAGAAATCCTTGAGGATGTTCTTCCATGAAGGCATCTTGTGGATTTCATCGAAACAGGCCCAATGAATGCCATCCTGTTTTGCCACATTACCCAGGTCATGCTCGATAAAACGGTTGTCACGCCGGTACGCCTCACGAATTGAGCGGTCGTCCCAAGTGTAATACAGGCGTGACATGTCGAGACTTTCAAGCTGACGGCGGGCAAGGAAACTCTTGCCGCACTGGCGGGGCCCGGCAATGAACCGCATCTGCCGTCCGAAATCATCGCTGAAGGCTATCTGTGCAAGATGTCGCTTTTCCATGACGGCATAATAAGTCCAGCAGTAAAAAATGTCACGGCAATTTTTACTGCTGTATAAATTAAGACATAATATGTGTGGTATTGGCAGATATTTTTCTTCCTCTTTCTTATGGGTAATTTTCTCACCGCACTCCAATCGGTTTCTTGCTCGTTCACTTTGCCGCCACATGGTTCGTGGTCACATCGGCAATCAAGCGGTCGCTCTTGCCGTAGACGATCGTCCGCACGACTTGGAGATTTTTTCCCTTCTTTACGAAGGTAGAGACTGCCCTGAATGTTCCGTCCTTCTGATTGCTGATAAAGTTCGCGTTCAGTGTTATGCAAAGCGGGAAACCCGCCATGCCTTCTGTTGGAGGGGTTGAAGGTCCCATCACCAATATGGTGGCAGTGACATCAGCAAACCACAGGATTGCCCCTGCATTGACCGAGCCGTAGGGATTCAATATGCCGGCCTGTACGGGCATTTCGGCAACAACCTGCTCCGGTGCTTGCTCCACCACTTCAAATTCGATCTTTCCTTCAATTTTTATTCGATCCATTTCTTTCTCCCGTGAATTTCAAAAGCCCCCCTCACCCGGCCTACGGCCACCCTCTCCCAAAGGGAGAAGGGATTGTTTTTCCCTTCTCCCCCTGGGAGAAGGTGCCCCGCAGGGGCGGATGAGGGGTGCTATTGACTTATGTTGCAAAAGGCTTTAATTTCTTTCAACCCTTTCCAGCCGATCCATGGCCTCCTGTAGCTTTTTCTCCAGTTTTTTCACTTCTTCCGGTGAGCTATTGGCACTCTTCCGGATGTCACTTTTGATCTCCGCAATCTTCTTCTCCAGGATCTTGGCCTCATCCAGGCAATTTCCGGCTGTCCACGCACAGGCTAACTGTTCCTGATGCGTCATGGCAAAAACCGGAGCTGCTACAGACATCAGGAACGCCGATAGTACTACCAATGCACTTGTTTTCATGACTTACTTCTTTATGGCGTTTGATTGTTCAGGTTGGTACTTCCCTGAATTCTGTTTACTTCACTTGCTCCCGCCACCCAGTACCTTGTAGAGGGTCACCAGATTAATCTGCCTGATAAGGCGAACGCTGATCAGATTCTGTTGAGCAACGTAGAGGGATCGCTGGGAGTCCAGCACGGTCAGATAGCTATCCACACCTTTGTCAAAACGGGCCTGAGAAAGACGATAACTCACGGTCGTCGCATCGGTAAGTGACTGCTGCGCCGTCACCTGGTCATAAATGGTTCCCCGCTGGGCCAGCGCATCAGCCACCTCTCGAAAAGCGGTCTGGATGGCTTTTTCGTACTGGGCAACGGCGATTGCACGATCCACCTCGGAAACTTTCAGGTTGGCCTGGTTGGCTCCGCCGCTGAAGATCGGGAGGGTAATCTGGGGGGCAACCTTCCAGGCAAGTGCCCCGGGTTTGAAGAGCGCCGCAAGATCATCGCTGCCCAGTCCGATCGATGTCACCAGGGTAATGCGCGGGAAAAAGGCTGCCCGTGCCGCTCCGATATTGGCATTGGCCCCCTTGAGCAGCCCTTCTGCCTGAATAATGTCAGGGCGGCTGAGCAGGACAGCGGATGGAAGGCCGGGGGCGATCTCCTTCAGGGCGGTGAGCGTTTCTACGAGGCCCGAGGGAAGCAGATCAGTGGGGATGGCCGAGCCAACTACCAGGTTCAGGGCATTTTCATCCTGGGCCACCAGGGTCGTGTAGCGGGCGATATCCACCCGCGCTGCATCAACAGCAGTCTGGGCCTGGCTCAGGGCAAGCGCGGTTGCCCCCCCTGCATCGAAACGGCTCTTGACCAGCTTGTACGATTCCTGCTGGTTGTTCAGGGTCTCGTGGGCCAGTTGCAGACGTTCGCGATCAGCGGCAAGGTTCAGATAGGCAAAGGCAACCTGGGAAACCAGGCTTATCTGAACGCTGCGCTGCGCCTGTTCAGTGGCCAGATACTGTTCCAGGGCCTGATCCTTGAGACTGCGCACCCGGCCGAAAAGATCCAGTTCATAGGAACTGACGCCGAGACCAACATTGTATTGCTCCACGGTCATGGCCTTGCCCGTGGTAGAGAGGGTTTCGGGAATCCTCTGGTAACCGGCAGCGGCCGCAGCATCAACCTTAGGAAATAGATCGGAGCGTCTGATCTGGAATTGCGCCCTTGAGCGTTCGATGTTGAGGGTTGCTACCTTCAAGTCTCGATTGTTCTTGAGCGCCAGTTCGATCAACGCACCCAACTGTTTATCTACAAAAAACTCGCGCCAAGGTATGTCGGCCACCCGCTTATCCGAACTTTTATCGGCCCCGCTGTTCTGGTAGGCCGGGCCGGTGGGCCATGCGGCGGAAACCGGCGCATCCGGCCGGTTATAGATCGGCGCCATGGTGCTGCAACCGGCCAGGCAGGCGCCGGTGATACTCATGATTGCTATTCTGCGGAACATGTGCGTTCTCCTTCCTCAGTGGCGGCTTCGGTATGTTTCACCTTGAACCAGATGGCGTAGAGGGCCGGCAGGAAGAGTAGCGTCAGAACCGTTCCGACCCCGACTCCGCCGATCAGAACATAGGCCATCGATCCCCAGAAACTGGAAAGAGTCAGGGGGATAAAGGCAAGCATGGCAGCCACAGCGGTCAGAACTACCGGGCGTGCACGGCGTACGGTGGATTCCACGATGGCATCGTAATCACCGAGGCCCGCTTCCTTGTCGTGGCGAATCTGGTCGACCAGGATCAGCGTATTGCGCATGATGATCCCCGCCAGTCCGATCAAACCGAGAATGGCGTTGAAGCCGAACGGCTGATGGCAGATGAGCATGGTCGGCACTGCCCCCACCAGGCCAAGGGGGGCCGTGGCAAATACCATGAACATGGTGGCGAATGACCGGACCTGCAGCATGATGAAGATCAACATCAGCAGCATCATCGGCGGAAACAGTTTCCCCAGCGCCGTGTCGGCCTTTTTGCTCTCTTCCACGGCGCCACCCGTTTCTATGCGGTAGCCGGCTGGAAGCGCCGCTTTGATTTTTTCCAGTTTGGGGAGAATCTGGGCCGTTACATCCGGCGGCTGAACACCGTCCGCAACATCACCCTGAACAGAGATATACGGCTCGCGGTTGTAGCGTTTCAGCAGCGGATCTTCCATCCGGGATTCGAAATGCGCCAGTTGTGACAGCGGGATCGCGCGCCCGTCTCTGGTTGTCAGGGAAACGTTGGCAAGGTTTTCCAGACTGTGGCGCTCGGAACCGGGCGCACGAACCACCACGTCGACCGAGCGGATGCCGTCACGCATCTGCGTAGTGGCAGCACCGTTCAAAATCGCCTGTAATTGCAGCCCGGATTCCTGCGGGGTGAGGCCGAGCAGGCGCAGACGATCCTGATCGAGAACCAGGTGCTGGCTCGGAGTCCGCTCGCCCCAATCCAGATGCACATCACGCAGGTGCGGATTTTCCGCCATGATTGTTTTAGTCTCACGGGCGATCCGGCGCAGTTCATCCGGATCCGGTCCCATGACGCGGAAGAGTACCGGAAATGGTACGGGCGGACCGAATACGAACTGCTTTACCCGCACGCGTGCTTCCGGGAACGCGCCCTCGGCAATGTAACTGCGCAGCTTTTTCTTGAGCGCATCGCGTGCCGCAGAACCTTGGGTCAGGACCACGATCTGGGCATAGGCGGAGTTGGGCAGTTCCGGATTTGTCGGCAGTATGAAGCGTGGCATTCCCTGGCCGATGTAGCTGGTGACCAGGCGGGCCTCCGGTTCGGCCATAATCGTTTTTTCGATGCCTTTGACCGTCCTATCGGTGGCGGCAAAGGCACTCCCCGGCGGCAGGTTGACCTCAACCGTCAATTCGGGTCGATCCGAGTTGGGAAAAAACTGTTTCTCCACAGATCCCATGCCGACCACGGCCAACATAAAGAATACGATGGTAACTCCGGCGGCAAGCCATTTATGATCGACCACCCGCCGCACGACGCTGCGAAACCGTTGGTAGTTATAACGCAGAAAATGGTTTGAGAATTTTACGTATTTGATTTAAGACAAATAACCAGTAATTTCAGTATGTTATATAAAAAGGCGCAACTCTAGTGAGTAAGCGCCTCATAGCCCTCTGACGGTTTATTGATTACTTTATGCAGCAGTCATAAATGACGTTTTAATCGCCTATAAATCCTCTTTGAATTCCCATTACATAACCCCAAATTTACGCTTTACCGCTTCAAAGTGTTTTCGCCGCCAATGTGATGTTGTTTCATTGTGGACGTGCTCCCATGCATTAACTACTGCATCAACAACATTCACTGTTATTGCACAGAGTAACCAGGCAGGGAACACCACGCCTTTCAGCGTTATACCAACGGCCACCCATAGATAATAATTTTTGAGTGCTATTTTTTGCCACCAGAAGGGCTTTATAGTTCGCACGTCATAAGTCCTTTTGGTGGCGAGCTGGACGCCTTATCAGTGCTTCAGCAAAAATTTTCATACGTTCAGTTTCCTGCTTTGACCTGGCTATTTCAGCATCGAGCTTTTGAAACATTGCTCGGTGGCTCAAATAGCCATTCAATGCGCTGCAACCGCCCCACACGGCTATTCCGATTATTATCACGATGAACCCGCCGTTATTCATTGTGTCGCCTTACAACTCTTTTTAGGTGGTTTGGGAGGCAAGGAAACCCTGCCCCCCATTTATCAGCTTAGCGGCACATGGCCGGGGTCTCGCTGACGTTGCCCCTGACAGACCATTACAAGGAGACTCACCCCCAATCGACAAAGGGTAAGCACTGCCTCCCGGCCTATGGTCTGCCTATCTCGACCGGGGGCAGCTGACATACGTTACGGCACGATAGCCCCATACATGCCGCGGTAATCCATTACTGCACCGCCATAGATATGACGGATTTTATAGGTAAGCTGGTCATTGCTGAACATGCTGCCCACGTTAGGCATGTCCTGGACAAACAGCTCAGGTTCTTCCTTGCCGTCCAGGAAGCCGACTTCAATAGTCGGTATATCGGCAGGGTCTGCAACCAGATACCAGTTATTCACGTCAGTCCAATGTTTGACCGCAATAACTTCCCATGTCTGACGGCGCACTGCATCGGCTTGTGTCGGGGTAAAGTTGCCCAGGTTCGGCTGTACGGTCAGTTCATAGGCCGTATCTTCCAGGTCAGCAGGAACAACAATAATACGTGGTGGGATTCCCAGTTGTTCCCCGGAACCGGCTTCCGTCTGCTTAATCATTGCCAGCCGTCCGGCTGAAAGTGAAGCCTTGGCAAGGGCCGTAGTACCAATATTGGCATGGGAGGCATGGAAAAGTGCCACAGTGTCATAAATGGCGGGGTTACTGCCAATCAGGTCAAAAACGAATTTATAGAGTGTACGGGAAGCGGCGCGGGCAAGTTTTGTAGGAACCCGCTTGAGAAGTGCCACGTCATCATTCTTGATGGCCTCCAGGGTGATTGTTTCCGTGCCGCCTTTCTTGCCGGGTGAATAGGTTGCTTCCTCATCAGCCGGTGTGGTCAGGGCGGCATAGGCTCCGGACTGTGCCACGGTGGGCAGGTCGCCATATCC
>Ga0172373_10003051_pt1 | contig 24930 bp, 22 predicted proteins | sample Lak10m_2_FD_114546 | JGI IMG/M metagenome (GOLD analysis project Ga0172373, IMG submission 114546) | Freshwater microbial communities from Kabuno Bay, South-Kivu, Congo - kab_092012_10m | ecosystem: Environmental > Aquatic > Freshwater > Lake | place: Democratic Republic of the Congo...
GGCGGTGGAGATTTTAATGAAGTCTATCGGATGGCAAACGCCATAGAACAAAGTAAAGAGTTGAAGAAAATAAAACAACTGACTCTTAGCAATCTGATTATTTCCGATAAAGATGGAATGCCCGCTTTTCTGGTAAGTTTTACCATGACAGTGGACGCATATTTTTCGCTGGATAATAGATTTGCAACATCAACTATAGTCGAAAATAATCTATCAGCCGGGGTGCTATATGATGCGTTTTTCCCTCTAATTCGTAATGAAATACCGCCAAATGTGGATGGTCTGTTAGATGTTCAGGGAGCTAAGTTGTTAGCTCTCATTCCTGATGGCGCATTTCTTGCTGATGGTAAAGGAAATACCTTTTTGATTTGGGAAGGTGAACCGGTTTATCTGGGCTACCTTACTAAAATTGATTATGCCAGCAGCCGTGTTAATTTTATTCTTAACAAAGGTGGAATAATTGAAAAAGTAGAACTAAAACTTGAACCTGAATTATTAATTAAGAAAAACGAAAACAAAGAGAATTAATATGAAGACACTAATATCAATCGTCGGGTTGTTTCTCCTTCTCAACACCCAAATTCTCTCCCAAAATTATTTGGAGAAACAATTCAAAGGCGTCAACCCGGATGAACTCGTTACTCTTTCTGCAAACCTTCCTTTCAATCAGGCTATTGCATTGCTGAGCAAGGTAAGCGAAAGTTCAACAGGAAAAAGAATTGTATCAACGGTTGATTTAAACACGCCCATAGGCATTGAAATTGAATCAATGGCTTATGATAAGGCACTTGTCATAATCGTTCAATACGCCGGTCTGATGTATGAAGTGAAGGAAGACGTAATTATCATCAAAAGACACGAGGCAACGGATACGGAAAAAACTCCGGAAACTTATGCTTCCGTTGACACTCGGGAAGTTAAAATCTCGGCAGTGTTTTTTGAAATGAATGTTTCGGAAGCTAAAAAACGTGGAATAGACTGGACGCTGCTTTTTTCTCAAAAAGGACTTGATTTAGGAAGCGATCTTCTTGGGGAAAACAAACAGGTTACAACTTCCACAACTCAAACGCAAACACAAGAAGCAAATTTTTCTGTGAATGGATCTACTAATTTTGACCTTGGGGGATTCTTCGGTGAGGCTACTTCAGTATTTAGATTTTTCGAATCGGAAGAACTAGGTGAAATTATTGCTAATCCAAGTATTACTGTTAGAGATAGAAACGTCGGCAAAATTCAAGTCGGTTCTGATTTCTCTATCAAACAAAAAGACTTTGCCGGAAATACGGTTGAAAAATTCTATCCCACTGGTACAATCATCGAGGTAACTCCTTATGTGTACACTGAAGACAGTGTGAGCTACATGCTTTTAAACATTGGAGTTGAACGCAGTTCTTTTTTAGCTAACGAGATAACCTCTGAAATAAGAAAAACTAATGCAAACACCCAAGTGCTAATGCTCAACGGTGAAGAGACAGTCCTTGGCGGATTATTTATCAATGAGGAAACAACAACCAGGAATGGCATCCCCTTCCTCAAGGATTTGCCTTGGTGGGTGTTAGGAATCAGATATCTTACCGGAAGCGATGAGAAAAATGTTACTAAAAAAGAATTAATTATTTTGATTAAAGCAGAGTTGGTGCCGTCTCTTAAAGACAGAATTTCAGGAGTTAAAGAAAGCAATCCTTTAAAGACCGAGCTTAATCAAGGACGTGAAAGAATAAAATATTATCAGTTGCAGGAAACAAGTAAAAAAGAAGAGTAACTTTTTCAATGGAAAGAATTTTAGTAGTTGATGATAACCTCGACATTTGCAGAACGTTGAGAGACGACTTGAACGAAGTTGGCTACGAAGCTGAGTTTGTTACCAATGGTTATGATGCAATTAGCTACTTAGAAAAACACCGTGTTGATTTAATGCTTCTTGATCTTAAGATGCAAGGCAAAGATGGCTTTGAAGTATTGAAAGATATTAAGACAAATAATATCAAAACAAAAGTTATTGTCCTCACTGCTTATGCCGATGTTAAAAGCGCAATTGATTCGGCAAAGCTTGGTGCATCTGATTTTATTAGTAAACCCTATGATTTTGATGAGCTGATCATCACAATTCGTAGGGTTTTGCAGCGGGAAAATGATTCATGAAAATAAGCCTACGGATACTGCTTATTAATTTTCTGATCGTAGTTGTGATAATCACAAGTGCAGCTGTTGCATTTTATTCACTAATGTATAATGTCCTTTCCCAAAAGCAATCCGAGCAGCTGCTTTATTCTGTAAATAATTTTACATTCAGACTTAATGAGGAAGTACAGGCAACTGACGAAGCTTTTGCTAATATATTAAACAAATATTCAGACCTGTCCCTGGCTGCGGATCTTGAAAACCAAGATCACGTAGATTTTGTTTTTCAAACTAATTCAAAAGAATCTTTTGATGCAGTGAAAAAGACTGGCAAAAGGAATTTAATTTCGTTATTGAAAAATAACGACCTGAAAATATTCTTCAGTCAAAATCCATATCTGTTAATTCGCGAATATCAGCATAATGATGGAAGTTATTATTACTATGGTAGAATTATTAACTCTGATTTTTTAACTCAACTATCCAAGAAAATAAATTCCGAGATTGCATACGTTATTAATAAGACAGCCGTTGAGATTTCGAATTCATCTACAAATATAAACTATACTTATGCCCTTAATGAAGCATACTCGAACTTATCCCTAAAAAGTAATTTCGAAATTTATCATTCAGAAAAAGACAAATCCGATTTATTAGTTACAATTTATCGCGCCAATATATTAAACGACCAAAATAAAAAAATTGAGTTTCTAATATTCTCCAGCCTAAGTGCCGCAACTTCTTTAAGCGATAATATCAAAGAAGTTCTTATAATTATTGGGTTAAGCGGGATAGTGCTTTCGCTTATACTGACACTTTTATTTACGAGCAAGCTGCGCAGACAAATAACCGAATTGGGCGATGCAACGGAAAAAACCAAGCAGGGTAATTTCAAAAGTAAAATAAAAATTAAAAGCACAGATGAAATCGGAAAGCTTGGAGAAGCATTTAACTTAATGCTTGATGAGCTTGAGAAAAATCAAAAGGCAAAAAATGAATATTCTGAATTTATTAGTCTGATAAATCAAAACCCCACCCTATCTGAAATTACTGATGCGGCGCTTAAAAAAATTGTGGGCACTTGTCACTTTACTACAGGAGTATTATTTACAGTTCAGGATGATACTCTTCAACTAAGAAGTTCACACGGAATAAATCCCGAACAAATAAATACTAATAGGAATAATAATTTTTATAAACCGGTTATAGAGAAGAAAGAAACGCTCGAAATTAATTCGTCCGATTTACTCCCGGTCGTGGAAACAGGAATTTTTAAAATCAAGATCAAACATCTTTTGGTTCTTCCTGTAATCTATAATAATAATGTAATAGCAGTACTTGAATTAGGTTCAATTGACATGCCTTCCTTCGAGTCAAAAGATTATTTGTCAAAAATTCAGGAACAACTTGCCATTGGAATTACAAATGCAAATGCTTTGGTTCAGTTAGAAAACTTTATTGCCGAGCTGAAGCAGTTGAACGTTGATTATCAGCAGCAAAACATTCAAGTAAGAAAACAAAATGAATCGTTGCGCGAACTTCATCACAAGCTTAAAGAAAAAGCCGATGAACTTGCAATCCAAAAACAAAAAGCAGAAGAATCAACTCAGCTTAAATCACAATTCCTTGCAAGCATGTCGCATGAATTAAGAACCCCGATGAATTCAATACTTGGACTGACAGAATTAATTATTGAAAAAGCATCGCTTGACAATAAAAATAAAGAAAGATTACAAGTCGTTTATAAAAGCGGCAAAAGATTGATGGACCTAATCAATGACATACTTGATCTTTCCAAAATTGAAGCCGGCAAAATGGAACTTCGGCAGGAAGATGTGCTGCTTGAAGAAATTATTGAGGAAATTGAAACCACAATCAACCCCCTTGTTATTGAAAAAGGTCTCGATTTCAATATCATACGCGACACAAATACACGTATTCTTGTAAACACCGATCGTGTTAAAATAGCACAAGTGTTGATAAATCTACTGGGCAATGCTATAAAGTTTACTCATCAAGGAAGTATAGAATTAAAAATATCGCAAAACGTGAATAAGATGCTTCAATTTGATGTTAAAGATACGGGAATAGGAATCTCTGAAGAAAATCAAAAAATTATTTTTGAAGAATTCCGGCAAATCGATGGCAGCACTACAAGACGCTACGGCGGCACCGGACTTGGACTGGCAATCACAAAAAAAATAATTGAACTTTTGAAAGGTCAAATCTGGTTAAAAAGTGAGCCGGGCAAGGGATCAACTTTTTCATTTATTTTCCCACTGATTCCAGCACAAACAAAAACACTGCCCACTGAAGCACAAGTAAATGTAGATACTCTTATAAAAAACAGAAGCAACCCCATCCTTGTAATTGATGATGATTCCGAAGTGCGATATACAATCGGGCAATATCTAATTTCAAAAGGCTACTCGGTTGAATATGCTGAAAACAGCGATGATGGTATTAAAAAAGCACTTGAGCTTCAACCTTTTGCTATTACTCTTGATATTATGATGCCTGATAAAGATGGCTGGACTGTTATGAAAGAACTAAAGGAGAATGAAGAGACAAAAGATATTCCCGTTATTCTTATCTCAATTACAGGAGATAAAAATCTTGGCTATGGATTAGGCGCTTTCGAATTTTTTATTAAACCGTTGTCTGCGGATAAATTACTTTCGGCTTTGAGCAGATTGGAAATGCTTGCTCATAAAAGTATCCAAAAAGTTGTTATTGTTGATGATGACGAACTTGAATTTGAAAAATTTAAAAATGAATTTAAAAATGATAACATAAGAATTGAATATATTCAAGACAGCGAGTTTGCTTTTAATAAAATTGCCGAGGTTCAGCCTGATTTAATAATTGTTGATTTGATGATGCCAAAGATTGATGGTATCACACTTTCATACAAACTTAAGTCATCTTCCAAAACAAAGCATATCCCTATCATTATTTCTACAGCAAAAGATATTTCTGATGAAGAAAAAAAATCGCTATCGAATATAGTTGATGATATTACAATTAAATCCAAAGGACATCCCCTTGATGTTCTAAAAGTAGTACGGGATAGAATAAAACTCCAGGAAATATCTTATTTAAATGAATCTTCGTATTCCCCCCCTCTTAAAAGTGAACCGCCTAAGATAGATGAACCCCAAAGTAACGACGATGAAAACTTATCCCCGAGAGGAGAAATAGTTATCGTTGATGATGATCCCGATACTTTATTTACTATAAACGAAATCGTACGTTCATTAAACTTTAAAACAAAACTCGCTCGAAGCGGAATGGAATGCCTTCAGATTTTGAAGAAACAAACGCCTGATCTGATACTGCTCGATATTATGATGCCGGTGATGGACGGATTCCAGACTTTGAAAAATATTAGAGCAAATGATAATTGGAAATCCATCCCTGTTTATGCTGTTACTGCAAAGGCTATGACCGGCGATAAAGAAATAATAATTAAAAGTGGTTTCAATGATTATATCCCAAAGCCGGTGAATTCTGCAATCATTTCTTTTAAGATCGAACAACTACTTCTTAAGACTAAGAGTTAAAAATAGTTATGCAAAAAATTCTTGTAATTGATGACTTGCCTGAAAATATTTTCATGCTGCAAGATCGACTTGAAAATGAGGGCTTTGATGTTATTACAGCTTATGATGGTACGACAGGAATTGAAAAAGCTTTGAGCGAACTGCCGGATTTAATCTTATTAGATATCATGATGCCCGATATTACGGGAATCGAGGTTTGTAAATATCTTGTCTCGGAACCAAATACGCAGCACATTCCAATTATTTTAGTTACTGCAAAGTCTGGCGCCGAAGATACGAAGGAGGGGCTGGAAGCTGGCGCTTTCGACTATATTAAAAAACCTTTCAATCGTATCGAACTAATGGCGAGAATAAAATCAGCACTAAAACTTTCCGAAGCAAATAAACTATATCTTAATTCTGAAAAAAGAAATACTTATGCTGCTACGGTTGTAACAGCAAATCATAAAATAAAACAACCACTGACTTTATTAAGTCTATCATCTGCAGCGATAAAACGAGAACTTAATAAAGGAGCAATTTCGAAAGAAAGTTTACTGTTGAGATTACAATATATTGATACCGCAATTAAGGAAATAAACGAAGTGTTGAATCAACTAAACGCAGTAAAAGATCCGATTCTTTCGGATTATGCAAACAGTATAAAAATGGTTAGGGTTGAGAAAGATGAAATTAAGGAGAAATTATCAAATTAACTTTTGAATAGTTGCAAGCATGGTCTCGAATTCGTAAGGCTTTAATAACTGTCCATTCACCTTATATTTTTTTAAATCAAATTCCATTTCAATTCCAAGACTTCCTGAAGATAAAATTATCGGGAAATTAAATTTCAATTTCCTCATCTTTGCTATTGTATCAAGACCATTCATGCCGGGCATATTAAAATCAATTATAGCTAAATCAATTTTCAACTCGTTCAGAGCACTTAGCGCTTCTATTCCTGAACCAACTCTGATTACATTATAACCATTGGCTTCGAGCAATTCGCTTAGTAGATCACGGAGCATTATTTCATCATCGGCAAGAAGGATTATCTTTTCTTTTACTAAAGTGTCTGCTTTTATTTGGGTTGGTTCGTAAGCAGGCAGGAACACCTCGAATTTTGTCCCGACACCTAACTTACTTGAGACCTCGACATAACCACCGTGAGCTTTAATGATACCGTAAGTAACGTATAACCCTAATCCCGAACCTGAATCTTTCTGCTTGGTAGAAAAATATGGATCGAAAATTTTTGTTATATCCCCGTCTTTAATTCCGCTTCCATTATCTTCAACAGTTGTTTTTATATAGTTACCTTTTTGGAAGAGAGGGTAATTGATAATATTAGTTTCATCAACTGTAACATTTTCTACACAAAGAATAATTTTTCCGTTGGAAGGGATGGCTTCTTTTGCGTTAACACATAAGTTTAATAATATCTGATAAATTTCAGTTGAATTACCTAAAATGTAAAGTAGATCGGGCTTAATATTTAATTCAAGTTCTATTCTGCTCGGGAATGTCTGGGTTATAACTTTTGAGATTTCTTGCAAAAGCTCATTCAGTCTTACTAATTCCTTTCTCTTCGGTGTGGGTTTTCCAAAACTTAGCAAGCCTTTTGTCAAATCACGCGCACGTGCAGAACAATTTTCGATATTATCCAAGAGCTTTAAAATATTATTTTCTTGGGGGACACGGCTCTTGAGTAAATTTATACTTCCGAAAATACTTGAAAGAAGATTGCTAAAATCATGAGCCATACCGCTTGAAAGTTTCCCAATAGTTTCAAGTTTTTGAGATTGAAGAAGCCTGCTTTCGAGCGCTTCATTCAAGTTTTTCATTCTAATATTACTTATTGCAAAAGATAGCAAAGTGGCAAACTGTTCCGAATAATTTATCTCACGCTGCGAAAACGATCCTGTCTTTTTAATATTAATAATATTAGCAAGCAATTTTTTATCAAACATGCAGGGAGTAATTATTATAGAACCGGCATTAAAAAATTTAGAGAGGTTATAACCAATTCCCGTGTTATTATTTGAAATTAACAAAGTTTTTTTGTTGATGTTCAACCACTTGTTAATGAAAGAAAGATCAACATTCACTTCATTAATTATATTCTGCTGCTCCCCAAATTCAGTATTAAAATTATAGAACTGATACTCATGTTTTTCGTTCGGTTGAATAAAAACTACGAAGCTGAAATCACTTTTTGAAAGCACCTCAGAACGAATTAAAATCTCTTCTGAAATAATTTTAAGGTCATAATTCTTGACCATGAGAATCAAAATGTTTTCCAGTTCATTTTGAAGATGCTGATCGGAATTTAAAAAGTCCGTATTCTCTAATTTTTGTAGTGCATCAATCCTTAAAATATAATAAGGAGTGGAACGATAGTTTATTAAAGAAATAGTTAGACGATGATTTATCTTATCGAGCAGAAATTCGAAGTGGTTTTTATTAAAAGTATCCGGGAATTTGGAAGTTGAAAATTGATTAATAATTTCGCTAAGCGTTTTTCCTTTAATTCTTGATATGTTTAGAGCTGACTTGAACTGACTGTTGTAATCAATAATAATTAAGTTTTTATCAGCGGTTGCAAAAGCAATGTTTTGAGAATACAAAAAATCCGAGATGGAAAATTTCGGAATTGATTTCCCGGTCATTTAATAAAGTTCTTCTTTAAGATGATATTTTTTGATTTTCGTATAAAGTGTTTTTGGGCTGATTCCCAAATAAATAGCAGACTTGGTTCTGTCCCAGTTATTCCTATTAAGAACTCTTCTGATATGCCATTTTTCAACATCCTCCATTTTTTCTAATTCATCAGAAGAATCCGAAGTTTCTGCAATGTGTTTTGATCTGGCGCGAGTAAAGGAAGAAGGAAGATTTAGATCTTCAACCCTGATCAAATCATCCTCGGCAAAAATTAGAGCTCTTTCAATAATGTGTTCAAGTTCCCTGATATTCCCGGTAAAACTATAGCTCATAAGAATATCTTCGGCTTCTTTCGAAAGCCTTTTGGGAGAACGAACCGGAGATTTCGTCTCAAGAAAATGAGTTGCCAGAATTAATATATCTTCTTTACGTTCACGAAGGGGAGGAATGGTAAGGGTAATCACGTTTAGTCTAAATAAAAGGTCTTTTCTAAAATTTTTCTTTTCTGCTTCATCCAATAGATTTCTATTAGTAGCACCAATTACTCTTACATCAGAGGTGAGATTGGTGATACCCCCAATTCTTCTAAATTCTCCATTTTCAAGAAAGCGCAGGAGTTTAGGTTGAAGGGTGAGGCTAAGTTCGCCAATTTCATCAAGGAATAACGTACCTCCGTGAGCTATTTCCACAAGTCCCTGTTTTGTAGATTTTGCATCTGTAAATGCTCCTCTTTCGTGTCCGAATAATTCACTCTCTATTAATTGGTCTGGCAGCGAGGCACAATTAATCACAACAAAAGGCATATCTTTACGACTCGAATTCTTATGAACGAACTCTGCAAATAACTCTTTGCCAGTTCCAGTTTCTCCTTCAATAAGAATATTAGAATCAGAAATTGCGGATTTCAATGCGAGGTTTAATACTTTATGGAGTTCTACACTTTTGCCCACAATTGAAGTCGAATGTTTTTTGTTCGCTTCTTTAGCTAATAATGTTGTTTTTAGAATTAAATTTTTATGTTCGATTGCCCGATTGAGTGTGACTAATAAATCATCCACATCATACGGCTTAGTTATGTAATCATAAGCCCCAGCCTTAATGCATTCTATTGCTTTCCTAATTTCACTTTGGGCAGTAAGTATAATTACTTGAATAGAGTCTGTGTATTCTGTAACGAATTTTAAGACTTCCTCACCTTGCACTTCACGCATATTTAGATCAAGAAGAAGAATATCATAATTTTTCCGCTTGATTGCATCAATAGCAAATCCGCCGTCGTAAACAGTATCAACTTGAAAGCCTTCTTCGAGTAATTGCTCTTTTAATAAATAACAAACGGTTTCTTCATCATCACAAACTAATATTTTGGCATTTTGGTTCATTTTTTTAACTTCAGATAGTAGATTTTATAGTTCACTTGGAATAAAAAGTTCATTTATTTATATTTGGTGCTCAAAATTCAGGGCGCGTAGCTCAGGGGTAGAGCATCTGCCTTTTAAGCAGAGGGTCGGTGGTTCGAGCCCACCCGCGCTCACGGCTGAAATTCTTGCCCCGCAAAAGCGGGGCATTTTTATTGTTCCAAAATATTCAATTATCTTCTTTCTCGCAATGGTTTTCCTTACTTTATTTATTCAATTCAGTAAAGTTTCTTTACCTCTTTCAATGAACAAAAAAATATCAAGTTGTTTTAGTGGACGTGTTAAGAATGGGTGAAATAATTTATAAAGTCCTGATTAAAGTGTCGCTTGCAATACCCATACTGTGGTACCTCATTGACAAAACTGATTATAAACTTTGGTGGATCATATTGATTGCCGTTGCTTTTGGTTTTATTGTTATGCCTGCCATCAGACAATTTGAAGATTTCAATTTGAAAAATTCAGAGGTAATAGAAAAATCCATTTGTTCAAGCTGCAGACATTTTGATAAATCCTCTGTGCTCTGTATGAAATATGATAAACAGCTAAAACCAGGTTTTATCCCCTGTGAAGGAAATTCGTGGGAACCAAATAATGATTGACTTATACGTATAATTTTTTTTAGATTGTTTTTAGAAAGTTGCTTTAAATTATTTTTATCTGTCCCTGATGATAAAAATAGCTTAATACCTATCAGTTAAATATTTTATTCTTAAACAGGAGTTCGCTATGAGAAGCATTACTATTTTCGTTTTGTTCTTTTTAACGTTTTTAATTTTGTCGATTCCCATGTATTCCCAGACATCTTATGTCGTACATGTAGGACTTGATGGTTCAACTTTTTTACCGGCTGATTTAACAATTGCCCCAATGGACACGGTAATTTGGGTCAATGACGGCGGTTTTCATAATGTAGTAGCTGATGACAACAGTTTTACAAACGGGAGCCCATCTTCGGAACCGTGGGTTTATAGTCATGTGTTTGGAAATATTGGTGATAACCCTTATTACTGTGTTGTACATGGCGCTGCCGGCGGAGTTGGAATGGCAGGTATAATAAGAGTTCAGGAACCAACTGCTGTTGAAGATGAAGGAAAGCTACCACAATCTTTTAATTTAGAACAAAATTATCCTAATCCGTTTAATCCTTCAACTACGATTAAGTTTTCTTTACCGGAATCAGGTGAAGTAACCTTGAAAATTTTTAACTCTCTCGGTGAAGAGACAGCATTATTGGTCAATAGTTTTAAAGAGAGAGGAACATATTCTGTAAAGTTTAATGCCGCAGGACTTCCAAGTGGAATTTATTATTACAAGCTTGTGGAAGGAAATTATTCAGAAGTCAAGAAAATGATTTTAAATAAGTAGATATATTTTTTACTTTCCTTTTATCCGATTTTATTTAGTAAGGCAGTCCACAAGTTGGCTGCCTTTTATTTTCACTCAAAATTCCACGAGCTTATTTCTTGAGGCTTTACCTTTGAATTAAAAAGATTTATTTTAACTTCTGATAATCAAATAATTAATAAGCGGGTCAGTATGAAAAATAATTTCTACCTCCTACTCCTTTCTTTTCTTCTGCTGATAATTTATTCTTCAGCAAGCGCACAAATCAGAATTTGCAAAGGCACTTCCTTCGATGATGTTTGGTGGACAATTGATGATCCAAAATTTCTCAAGGCTGAGTCCGATGAAGTGCTTTACACAATTCGTGAGGCTACTCTTTGCGAAGGAACTTCTTACGATGTAGTATTCACTCGCAGAGATAAAACGATTTGTTCGGGTACTTCTTACGAAGTATTAATGACAGAGCGTGGGTACAATTTCAGTTCCGGTACTTCCTACGATGTAGATTATACTTACCGGGATAATGTGATTTATAAGGGAACCTCGTTCGATGAAGTACTTTATACTTTTAGAGACGGAACTCCTACCGAAACTGTCTTGATGTATATGATGGCAATCATTTATACTACTCAAGCAGCCGGGGGTGAAGATCCAAGATAAGTACTTTTTTAAAACAAAGATGACATCCAAAAGAGGATGTCATCTTTGATTTTAAAGCCACTTTAAATTAATTACGCCTCCTGCAGAGCAAGTTGTTTTGTTTTTTTAATTCGAACTGCCGGTTCGGAAGTTTTAACAGTTTTTTTGCTTTTTCCATTTTTCCCATTGGGTTTTTCGGGATTGTTTCTGTCTTTATAATTCTTGTAAACATAAACCTGGTTCTTATAATTGCGAAGAACTATTCTATCTTCATCGTGATGAAGAACATAATTAGGAAGCAATGGAATCTTGCCTCCCCCTCCGGGTGCATCAATTACAAAATGTGGAATAGCTAATCCGCTTGTATGCCCGCGCAGCTTATCAACAATTTCCAATCCAGTTTCAATTGAAGTTCGGAAATGATTTGCGCCTTTAGTTTCGTCTGCCATATACATATAGTATGGTCTAACTCTAATCTTCAATAATTTTTGAAGAAGTTCTTTTATAACAGCAGCATCGTCGTTTACGCCTTTCATTAATACACATTGATTGCCTACTGGAATACCCGCATTTGCAAGCATCTCACACGCACGAGAACTTTCGGGTGTAATTTCCCAGGGATGATTGAAATGGGTATTGACATAAACTGGATGATATTTTTTTATCATATCACAAAGTGATGGTGTGATACGATGTGGTAAAACACAAGGCATTTTTGTACCAAGCCTTATGATTTCGATGTGTGAAATTTTTCTAAGCCTTTGCAGAATTTTTTCGAGCATAGCATCCGTCAGCATTAATGGATCGCCGCCGGAAAGAATAACATCTCGAATCTCAGAATGCTGCTCAAGATATTTGAATGCGCTCTCAAGATTTTTCATGGAGATTTTTTCATAATTTCCAACTTTGCGTTTTCTTGTACAAAAGCGGCAGAACAATCCACATTGACTTGTAACCAGAAACAATGCACGATCGGGATAACGGTGAGTTATATTGGGAACAGGGCTCATTGCGTCTTCCATTAAAGGATCTTCTTCTGAATCCAAATCCTCAAGTTCTTTTTTATCGGGGACGCATTGAAGCCAGATCGGATCACCTGGATAGCGGATCAGGCTTAGATAATAGGGGTTTATTCTTGCTTGAAAAAATTCATCAAGATCTTCGGCTATTTTTCTGTCTATTCCGAATTTTTCGACAAGCTGATCTACAGTGTGAACACTGTCTCTGATCATTTGCTGCCACAGTTCCATATTTATTCCTCAGTTTGTTTCTGTGTAAAGTATTTTCCGAAAACAAGGAGATGATCTCCAACACTATAAAAATCTTTTATCTCCGAAATAATCGAGTAATTATTTCTGAAATAAAAATTTCTTGTAGCACTATAGTTTTCTCTGGAAGAGGTTTCAGCAAGCAGCCATCTTCCTTTATTTTGAATTAAAAATTCTTCTGCGTTTTGCAGTAAACTTTTTCCAATGCCCTTTACTCCCGATAGTTGGTCTGATACTATCCAATATAAATCAAACACGCCATCGGTTAGGGGGCGCTTACCTATGCAATGATATCCTAAAACTTCACCATCCTTTTCAAATACAAAAATATGATAATCTGTTTGAGCCGGATTTGAAACAGCAATATTTATTAACTCCATTGCCACGACCACTTCGTTATAGGTAAAGTTTGGTGTTCTTGTTAAAATATTTTCAATCTTTGTTGCGTCAGACGGCTTGATTTTGCGTATCATTCTTTTTTCTCATCAATGCGAATCGGACAATTTCAGTTAATAATTCCTCATGATTAAACCCTCTGGCAGCAGCAGCTCTTGCAAATCCAGAATCTGTTGAGATATCAGGGTTGGGGTTTACTTCTATTACATAGGGAATGTTTTTTTTATTTAATCTTATATCAACTCTTGCATAATCTCTGCAATTCATAGCATGATAGGCAGCTAAGGCAGTCATTTCTATTCTCTTTTTAGTTTTGATAGTAAGATTTGCAGGACAGCTTGGTTTAGTGAAATTGTAATAAACACTTCCCTCAATCCATTTTCCATCATAGGTTACAATTTTGGGGAGGTTGCCCGGTAGTCCATTAAATATTATTTCTGAGATGGGGAGAACTTGATCGCCGAGTATTGCTACATTCAGTTCCCTTCCCTCTATAAACTCTTCTACAATTACTGTTTGGTTATAAGTGTCAAATAAAAATTGAAGTTGTTTTTTAAAGTCTTTAAAATTTGTAACGACAGAAAATTCAGAGATGCCAATGCTGGCATCTTCATTGAGTAGTTTAAGAATGACCGGAAAATTCAATTTGAAATTTCTTTCGGATACTATATCGCCCGGTGATGTTGTAAAATATAGCGGAGTATTAATTCCATAAGAATGTAAAATATTTTTCGTCCGGGCTTTGTTCAAACAGTTACCCAAAGTTGAAGGTTCGTTACCAGTGTAATTGTAGCCGAGAAGTTCAAACAATCCCGTCATACAATATTCGTAGGAAGAAACCCCTTCAACTGATTCAACAAAATTAAAAATAATATCCGGAGCGGATAGATTTATTTGTTCAATTACTTTTTCAACATTTTTATCAATTGGAAGAGTTTCAACAGTAGTAAAATATTTTTGAAGTGATTGTTTTATGTTTTGAATCTCATTTGTAAATCCGCTTTCTGAAAGATCATTTATTTTTTCGCCATGACCATTTGGTTTACCATTGTAAACCGGGTAAATGCTAAATGGTGAATTATAACAGATCAATATTTTTGCTTTTGCTTTCAAAGCAGTTTGTATCTCCTTGCAGCAGCCAATAAAACTTTGTTAATCATTTCATTATAATTTAAACCTGCCGTGCGCGCAGCTTTTGGATAACAAGAATTTTCTTCGGGATTGGGAAGAATACCGGGCAGAGGATTTATTTCAATAATATTCGGTTCGTTTTTATTGTCCATTCTTATATCAACACGGCTCCAATCTTTACAGTTGAGAACTTTAAATGCTTTCAGTGCCGTTGATTTTATTTTCTCTTCAGTTATTTTATCAACAGCAGCCGGGCAAGTAAAAACATTTAACGGATTTTCTTTTGTGTCAAGAATCCATTTCGCTTCATAAGAATAAATGGGAACGATATCTTCCGGGAATTCAGAATAATTAATTTCAACAATTGGAAGTGCCCTCGCCTCATCATCGTTTCCTAAAATTGCAACTGTAAATTCTTTTCCCGGTAAAAATCCTTCTACAAGCGCCGGCTGATTATACACATTCAATATTCTTTCCACTTCATCGTTCAATTCTTTTTGATTACTAACGAAAGAAGAAGAAAATATTCCTTTGCTCGACCCTTCTGAAATCGGTTTAACAATTAGGGGAAATTTTAATTTATTTTGTTTCAGTTGAGATAAACTTTCAATCAATTGAAAAGGTGAGTTCGGAATTTTATAATAAGATAATATTTCTTTCGTTCGGGATTTATCAAGGCAGATAGCAAGCGTCAAAGGGTCGGAACCAGTGTACGGGATATCCAACATATCAAGCATCGCTGGTATTTGAGCCTCGCGGCTTATACCATTCATACCCTCTGCTATGTTGAATACTATATCCACATCAGATCGTCGAAACTTTTCGAATGCGTTTTCATCCGCTTCGATCATTTGAACATCATTAAACTCATCGAGTGCGTTTTTAACTGCAGAAATTGTTTCCCATGTATCCCATTCGGCATAAGTATCCACAGATTTTTTTTGTGTTGCTTCGGCTGGGTTCTGAAAAGGGGGTACGATTTGGGAGAAAGATTCACTTTCTGGTTTTACATTGAAGGCTAATGCAACTTTCAATCGAGAACTAATCGAGTCTGATAAAATATTTTATCCTTTAATTTTTTTTGTTGCAAATATAGTTATTAATATTTCTAATTCAACATCAAGTTGTAAAAAGAACATTCAATAATTTTTTTGTCTAGATAAATAAATAATTATTTTTTTTTCAATTCTAATTTTATTTAAAAAATAATTCTATGCAAGGGTGTGGTAAGAAACTATCTTCGGGTTAAATTTATTTTTAGGCGATCTTCGAATACTCGAGACTCTCTTTATAATGTTCGACTAAATTTTTTTGTATTATTTTGTTGGAGATGTTATTGAGCTGCGGATCTTTGATCACTATGCTGAAAGCACTGTGTTTGGCTTCCGATATTATCTTTCCATCATTAACTATATCAATATGTTTTAACTCGGGCAACCCGCTTTGCTTTGTTCCGAAAATATTACCAGGACCTCGAAGTTTAAGATCTGCTTCGGCTATTTTAAATCCGTCATTATACTTTACAATTGTTTGAAGTCTTAAAATAGTTTTATTTTTTTCTATTTGCGCACTTGGAAGATATTCGAAATTGAGATTTAGACTATCGTTCCATCTAACAAGCTCATCTTTTGTAACGAGTACACAATAGGCTTGTTTATCACTTCTGCCCACTCGCCCTCGTAATTGGTGAAGTTGCGATAGTCCAAACTGATGAGCGTCATTTATTAAAATTATATTTGCATCGGGAATATCAATACCGACTTCAATTACTGTAGTTGCAACAAGCACATCAAATTTTTTAGATAGAAACATCAGCATAGTTGCTTCTTTTTCCTGCCAGCTCATTCTGCCATGAATTAATCCCAGCTTCAGATCTTTTAAATATGTTTTTTTAAGTTCATCAAAAAATGTCTGCGCTGCTTTCAACTCAATTTTTTCAGATTCTTCAACAAGCGGATAAACAATAAAAGATTGATATCCGTCTTTATGCTTATTAATAATAAAATTATAAATCTCCGGAAGTTTGCTTTCGCTTCGCAAAATTGTTTTTATTGGCTTTCTGTTTTTGGGCATTTCATCAATTGTTGAAAGATCAAGGTCGGCATAGACTGTCATGGCAAGCGTTCGAGGAATAGGTGTTGCACTCATCACTATTGTATCAGGTGTTTTCCCTTTTGATAGCAAGCGTGCTCGCTGAGCAACCCCGAAACGATGCTGCTCATCAATAATAACAAGCCCGAGGTTTTTAAAATTAATTTTTTCTTCAAACAATGCGTGTGTCCCGATTATTATATCAGCTCCCTGAAATTCTATTTCGCTCATTACGCGGGTGCGTTCAGATTTTTTTTGCCCGCCAAGAACTAAGCTGATCTTAATTTTTTTTGAGGGATGTACTTCCCAAAGTTTATTCATCATTGCCGAAATTATTTTTGCATGTTGATCGGCTAAAATTTCGGTTGGAACCATCAGAGCACACTGGAAGCCGTTATCAATTGCAATAAGCATTGAAATTAATGCAACAATCGTTTTCCCGCTTCCGACATCGCCCTGCAATAGCCTGTTCATCGGTTTATCATTTAGCATATCATTTTTTATTTCAGTTAAAACTTTCAACTGGGCTTTTGTTAATTCGAATGGCAGTGTTTTCAAAAAATCTACTACAAGTGAAGTATTAATCTTCATTGCGTTACCACTCAATTTATTTTTATAATTGTACTGCCGCAGCGCAACTAATATTTCGACATAAAATATTTCTTCAAACTTAAATCGTTTTATTGAAGCATTTAATAAAACACTATTTTCAGGAAAGTGATAATTTTTTACGGCAATATTTAAAGGAAGCAAATCATTTGCCGCAATCACTTCCCCAGGCAATGTTTCTTCCAAATTATCAGCGTAAAGTTCGATGCAATGACTTATAATTTTTCTGATGCTTAAATCGCCAATATTTGTTTCGCGAAGATCTTTGGGAATTTTATAGAATGGGATAATCTTTCCTGTGTTAAGAAAACTTTGGGATTCCGCTTCGCTAATCTTATCACAATCAGGGTGGGTGAATTGCAGTTTGCCGTATTTTGAAATGACGGGTTTTGAAGAAATGGCATAAATATCTCCTTCGCTGAAATTTTTTTCAAAATATTTTATTCCATGAAACCATACACATTCAAAAAAACCGGAGGCATCTTTAAAATGAACTTTGAAAAATTCTTTAGCACCAAATATTAATTTTTCTTTATCAGAAACTTTTCCAATGATAGTTATCTCACCGTCATATCCATTTATTAGATATTGATAAGCTTTGGCGGCGGTCAATGTTGTGGTTCTATCCAAATGGCGCGATGGAAAATAGAATAAAAGATCCCGAACAGTTCTGATCCCAATTTTTGCAAATGAATCTGCGCGTTTTGGTCCGACTGATTTTATAAATTGAATTGACTGCTTAAGTGTTTTTTCGTTTTCAGATTTCATTGCGTGAAAAATAGCCCAACCACATTCAAATAACAAAACAGCTTTCATTTGTAATGGGCTATGTAATAACTTTGCACAAACATTTAATAAATAATATTAGGAAAAAAGATTGAACTGGGAAAAACTTTTATCACGAAATAGAATTGGCGAGCCTCTTGTTGAGGATGTTAAATCACTCAATGGCAGAAGTGATTTTCAAAGGGATTTTGATAGAATAGTTTTTTGTTCGGCTTTCAGAAGATTGCAGGATAAAACGCAGGTTTTCCCATTACCCGAAAGTGATTTTGTCCATACGAGATTAACACACAGCCTTGAGGTTTCTTGTGTTGGCAGATCGCTTGGTAATTTTGTGGGTGAAAAAATTTTGCAAAGGCGTAAAAATCTTCGTTCGTTATTTACACAATTTCATTTTGGTGAAATCGTTGCGGCTGCTTGTTTGGCTCATGATATTGGCAATCCGCCCTTTGGCCATTCGGGTGAAGATGCAATTGCAGAATACTTTAAAAGTGGCAATGGAATTAAATACAAAAGTATTTTGAATAAAAAACAGTGGTTCGATATTTCTAAATTCGAAGGAAATGCACAGGGATTTAGATTAGTTACAAAACTTCAAAACCAGGATAACAAAGGCGGACTAAGATTAACTTATGCTGTACTTGGAGCCTTGACGAAATATCCTAAAGAATCTTTCACCTCGACCGCTGATGAAAAACATTCAAACAAAATTTATAGCAAGTTTGGTTTTTTCCAATCAGAAAAAAATTTATTCAAAGAGGTTGCGCAAGCTGTTCAACTTGAAAAGAAAATCAGTTCAATAAATAATTTGTGGTGGAACAGACACCCGCTTGCATTTTTAGTTGAAGCTGCCGATGATATTTGTTACAGGATAATGGATCTTGAAGATGGATTTCGTCTTGGTTTGCTTTCGTTCGTCGAGACAGAAAATTTACTCCTTCCTTTTATACAATCAGAGTCAATCAAGTATTCAAATAGAAGTAACAACGATAAAATTGGATACTTGCGCGCTAAAGTTATCGGTAGTTTGGTTTCAGAAATAACAGAATTATTTCTTGAGGAGGAAGAAAATATTTTAAATGGGAAGTTTGAAGACGAATTAATATCTGTTATCCCCTCGGCGAAGAAGCTGGAATTAATCAAAACAATTTCTATCGATAAAATTTATCACAATCAAATTGTCGTTGAGCGTGAAGCCGCTGGTTATGAAGTGCTCGGCGGGCTGCTGGATATTTTTATAGATGCAGCTACTGATGCTTCCGATGGTAAAATTTCTAACAGGAACAGAACTATTTTAAATCTTCTTCCTCTCGAATTCAAAGTTTCATCTTTTAAATATCAAGGCGAGGTGTATGATATGCTGCAAATGATAATTGACTTTGTTTCTGGAATGACTGATTCATTCGCTGTTTCTCTTTTTAGAAAATTAAAAGGAATATCTTTGCCCGGCGGAAGAACAGTGAAGTAAAACTAATTCTAATTTTTCTTTAATGCCGATATAATCAATAAAACCCAGCCAATTAAAAAACTGATTCCACCAAAGGGCGTTATGATTGCAAAAATATTTATTGTGCTGATAGAATAAAAGTATAACGAACCGGAGAATAAAATTATTCCAATTGATAAAAACCAGCCAGCTAAATTATATTTCCCGTTGCCCAGTAAACCAATAGAAGTAATTATTACAGAATGGACTAAATGATACAGCGCTCCAGTTTTAAAAATCTCCTGCATTTCTTTACTTAAAACATCTCTTAAACTATGTGCGCCAAATGCTCCAAGTGCTACAGCGGTGAAGCCAAAGATTCCACCAATTATTATCCAGAAATTATCTTTCATTTTCAACCTTGCTCTTTTAAGTGCGGAATGACATTTTTATCTGTGTGTTAACCAAATTTTATTAATTTTAATAATTCAATTTTAATAACTAAAAGATGTAAAATGAAATCTTTACAAAAATTAATTTTACCCCTGCTTGTTTTGGCTGTAATTGTCGTAATCTATTTTCTTTACTTTGCGCCAAAAGATGAACTTGGTTTATTCTCTGCCTTTGATACTAACAATTCGGCAAATAAAGAAATTCGTATTGGAATAGTTCAATCAAAAGAAATAGTTGAAGATCAGGATAACGGGATATCAACTTTTTACGGCATCGATAAAACCGGGGTGGAATATCTTGTTCAAGTTCCCTTTATTCCTTCATCAGAGTTGAAAAGGAGAACGACCATTAAGTTAAGCGGTCATCTCCACGCTGATCATTTTCATGCATCAGAAATTTTAGATTGATTTTTTAAATGGAAAAAAAATTTGAACTTGTCTCTAAATATTTCCCAACCGGTGATCAGCCGGAAGCAATAAAACAATTAACCAGTGGCTTAATCGCTGGAGATAAATTTCAAACTTTACTAGGCGTTACAGGCAGCGGCAAAACTTTTACTATTTCGAATGTGATTGCGCAGGTAAACAAACCAACTTTAATAATTTCACACAATAAAACACTTGCTGCTCAACTTTACTCTGAGTTCGCTTCTTATTTCCCGAATAATGCAGTTGAGTTTTTTATAAGCTACTATGATTACTATCAGCCCGAAGCCTACGTCGCTTCGCGAGACCTTTATATCGAAAAAGATTTTGCTATCAATGAAGAAATTGATCGTCTTCGCTTGAAGGCGACTACATCATTAATTGAAGGCAGACGGGATGTAATTGTTGTTGCGAGCGTGAGCTGCATATATGGAATTGGTGCGCCGCAGGAATATGCAAATCAAATTATCATTCTGAAAAAAGGTGAGTTGATTAATCGAAAAAAATTTCTCCGCGAACTGGTTGATATTCATTTTGTAAGAAATGATGCCGAGTTTATGCGCGGTACTTTTCGTGCGCGAGGAGATGTAATCGAAATTATTCCCGCATATCAAAACGAAGAAGCAATCAGAATTGAATTTTGGGGTGACGAAATTGAAGAACTTTCTATTATTGATTCAATTACCGGAGATGTGCTTCGCAAAGTTGATTCAACTGCAATCTATCCTGCAAAATATTTTGTTACCAACAGGGATCAACTTCAAAAAGCAATTTATAATATTGAAATAGAACTTGATGAACGCTTGAAATATTTCAACAGCCAGGAAAAATATTTGGAAGCACAACGCATTGAACAACGTACACGTTTTGATATCGAAATGATGAAAGAAATTGGATATTGCTCTGGAATAGAAAATTATTCGCGTCACATGGATGGAAGACTGCCCGGCTCGCGTCCCTACACTTTGTTCGATTACTTCCCAAAAGATTTTCTTTTAATTATCGATGAATCACATGTTAGCGTGCCGCAGCTTCGTGCAATGTATAATGGTGACCGCTCTCGTAAGGAATCTTTGGTTGAGTTTGGGTTCAGACTGCCATCAGCGCTTGATAACCGTCCGATGAAATTTGAAGAGACTGAAGCGCTTATGAATCAAGTGATTTTTGTCAGCGCAACACCAGCAGATTATGAGCTTGAAAAATCCGGTGGAGTTTATGTTGAACAAATAATTCGTCCAACCGGATTACTTGATCCTAAAATTGAAGTGCGTCCGATCAAAGGACAAATAGATGATCTGATTGCAGAGATACGAATTCGTGTTGAAAAAAATGAACGAACACTTGTAACCACACTTACAAAAAAAATGGCGGAAGATCTTTCAGATTATTTAGATAAAATAGGAATAAAAGTACGCTTCATTCACAGTGATGTTGAAGCACTTGAGAGAGTGGAGATACTTCGTGATCTGCGCCTCGGCGATTTTGATGTGCTGGTTGGAGTTAATCTTTTAAGGGAGGGGCTTGATCTGCCCGAAGTTTCGCTCGTAGCAATTATAGATGCTGATAAGGAAGGGTTTTTAAGAAGTGAACGATCGTTGATGCAGACTGCGGGTAGAACTGCGCGAAATGTGAATGGGCTAGTAATTATGTACGCCGATAAAATTACTGACTCGATGAGGAAAACTATCAACGAGACTAACAGACGAAGAATACTTCAAACCAAATATAACGAGGAGAATAGTATCTCGCCGCAAACCATATTTAAATCAGTGGAAGAAATAATGAACTCTACTTCACTTGCTTCAATCAAGAAGAAAGAAGACAAAGTTGATTATTCGTTTTCAAAAGTTGCCGAGCCTATTTTAAAATATATGAGTATTGATCAGAAAAAAGATTTAATTGAACAAATGACAACTGAAATGAAACAAGCTGCAAAGGATTTAGACTTTGAGCGCGCTGCTTTTCTACGTGACGAAATAAATCGTCTAAAAAAACAAATGGAACAAACTACTTGATCACTATCATCTTTTTTGTTTTTGAATAAGACCCCGAATTTAAGTATGAAAATAAATTGCACTTGAAAGATGTTCGGAGGAAAATTCAACTTGATACTTCCCGGCAGATTTTTCTTCATTAACAATCGCAGTAATTTCTCTTCCGAGAATATCAAAAACTTCTAGTGAAACAAAACTATTTATTGGCAGCTCATAATTAATAATAGTCGTTGGATTAAAAGGGTTGGGGTAGTTCTGTGATAAATACTAGAACCCCGGCCGAGGAGGTTCATAATTAACATTAACCAACTCGGGAGAAAAATTATCATAAAAATACTGCACAGTTTTAACGGATTGTTTCAATTCGGCTAGGCTTTGTAAGTTATCAGAACTTTGTGCAGCAATGATGACAATTACAACTTCCTGTGTATCTACCGGTGCCATAGCGATAGGTCCGCTTCCCATCATCATTCTTTTGTCAACAGGAGGCGGTCCACCCGGTCAACCTTCTCCTTCTGTCCATCCCGTCCCAGTAAGGGGATCACCAGATACCATGAATTTATTCGAAGGGTTTGTTAATGGATTAATAATAGTAAAAAAACTTTCAGTGTAAATTTTATTATTCATCAATATCTTAGAATAGTAATTATTCATTGTTATTAATAAACATTTTTAATTTAAGAGCCTATCAATTTTATTAGTGTTTAATAATTCTTGTTCTGTGTAAGAAATCTCAAAACTAAATTTTTATGGTTGAAGAAAAATCTTTTGGAAGAGTTTCATTATCATAAATAACTTTTTCTAAAAAGAGTCCCGAGGGTGGAGCTGTATATTTGGCGGGTTCGCTTGATTTAATGTTCAACCAATTAATAATTTGCTGCGCAGTCAATTTCCCTCTTCCTGCTTCGACTAAAACTCCAACAATTCTTCTAACCATTTTCCAGAGAAAATGAGAACCTACAATTCGTATTAGAATTAAATTGCCTTCTTCTAAAACTTGAATATCTTCAATTAGAACTTTAGTTGATTTTTCGAGCGGATCTTTTTCAGCAAATGAAATAAAATCATGCATGCCGACAAATAATCCTGCTCCTTCCTTCATTGAATTAAAATCAAGTTTATCTTTTATCCACCAAACATAATTTTTACCAAAGGCTGTCCTTCTCCTTGAAATTTGATAAATGTAACTTCGTCTAACTGCATCGTGGCGAGCGTGAAATTTATTAGAAACTTTCTTCACTTCAATTATATTTATATCGTGCGGGAGCAAATCATTCAATTTTAATTTTATTATTTCTGGGGCCAGCATTGTGTTTACTTCAAGATGAGCGGATTGACAAAGTGCGTGAACTCCGCTGTCGGTCCTTCCCGCCCCCTGAATATCAAAATTATTTTCACCGAAAATTTCACGAGCTGCTTTAAATAATTCACCCTGAACTGTGCGGGCGTTTTCCTGTCTTTGCCAGCCGCTGTAGCGAGTGCCTTCGTATTCTATATAAAGTTGAAAACGATTGTTTGATGCGATATTTATTTTTCGGTGGTGGGACTGAGGGAAATTTTCCTGTTTATAACTTCCACGACTTTTCTTTTTATAATAATCCGTCATGAAAATGTAATTGACCCTTCTGCGTAATCAAATTGAGTTTCGAAAACTCTGACTTTTATAGCACGAATATTTGACGGTAGGGTGGACTTATTAATCTGATTTATAAAATAATTACAAATGTTTTCCGCTGTTGCATCAAAGTCCACAACAACTTTTTTAGATTTTATTTTTTCTAAAAAATCAATCACTATTTCGTCATTCTTATTAACCATAAATGCGTGATCTAGTTTTTCAATTATCGGATTAATAATTTTTTCAACGTCGTAATAATCAATTACCATTTGGTCGTTGTTCAGTTCGCCTTCAAACTCAACTATCATTTTGTAGGAATGACCATGAATATTTTTGCACAGTCCAAAATGTTCTGGCAGACGGTGCCCCATTTCCCAGCGAAATTCTTTAGCTATTTTCATTAAACTCCTTTTGTTTCGGGATGCCAGATAAATTTATGCATTTGAAGCTGGAATCTGACATTAAGTTTGTCTTCTAAAATCCAGTTTACGATTGTTATCGGTTCGAGCAACCCGAACACAACTGAAAAAAGTATATCGCATTTTTTATTGATCTGATATTTTGTAAGAATTTCTTTCGACCAATCGTAATCTTCGCGATTGCTAATTACAAACTTCACTTCATCAATTTTTTTTAGCAGCTCAATATTATCGTACAAGTTTTTTTTCATCATTCCGGAAGAGGGACACTTCAAATCCATAATAATCATTACACGCGGGTCAACACTATCGATAGGCAAACTACCGCCGGTTTCGAGCATAACATCAAAACCCGAATCACAAAGTTTTTTCATTAAGTTCAAACATTCATTTTGCATTAGTGGCTCGCCACCGGTGATCTCGACCAGATTGCAGCTATAACTTTTTACTTTATTAATAATTTCGTCTGTTGAGAAGTCACTGCCTTCATAAAAGGCATATTCGGTATCACAATATGAGCAGCGAAGATTACAATATGTTAGTCTGACAAAAACGCAAGGCAAGCCTGCGCGTGAGCTTTCGCCCTGTA
>Ga0172373_10003052_pt1 | contig 24927 bp, 24 predicted proteins | sample Lak10m_2_FD_114546 | JGI IMG/M metagenome (GOLD analysis project Ga0172373, IMG submission 114546) | Freshwater microbial communities from Kabuno Bay, South-Kivu, Congo - kab_092012_10m | ecosystem: Environmental > Aquatic > Freshwater > Lake | place: Democratic Republic of the Congo...
GTGTCCGTGCCGCTGCCGCCATCGATGCGGGCGTAGTTGCCGGAGGTGACGCCAAGCCCGAGCTTGGCGATGTTGTCGGCACTGATGACAAAGTTGTCGTTCCCCGCTCCGCCATACAGCACGTCCGCTCCACCATTGCCGGTGAGGGTATCGTTGCCGGCTCCGGCGACGATGGTCTCGGCACCGGCGGTGCCGGGCAGGTTGTCGGCACCCGTGGTACCCATCTGATCCACGGCAGTCGAGGCAAATACGCCTGCCGTGCTGCCGAAGATGACGTAGCTGCTGCCTGCATTGGAGATGCCGGAAGGGTCGGCATATTTCGCCCCTACGATCAGGTCGGCCAGGCCGTCGCCGTTGACGTCGCCCGCTGCAGCAACGCTGTTGCCGCTATGGTCGCTCGCGCCCTGGCCGTTGATGACGAAGCCGCCGGTGCCGGCAGCGACGGCGGACAGATCGATCGCCGTGGTAGCGGTCTGCCCGAATACCACGTAGCTGCGCCCGGCGTCGGTACCGGAGGCAGGGTCGCTCAATTTTGCCCCGATAATCAGGTCGCTCAGGCCGTCGCCGTTGACATCGCCGGCGGAGGCAACGCTGAAACCGCTATAGTCGCTCGCGGCCTGGCCGTTGATGACGAAGCCGCCGGTGCCGGCAGCGACGGCGGAAAGATCGATCGCCGTGGCGCCGGTCTGGCCGAACACCACATAGCTGCGTCCGGCAGCAGCAAGAGGATCGCTGAGGTACGCCCCGACGATGAGGTCGGCCAGGCCGTCGCCATTGACGTCGCCGGCGGCCGAGACGCTGAAACCGCCGTAGTCGCTCGCACCCTGCCCGTTGATGACGAAACCGCCGGTACCACCGGCAATCGCGGAAAGATCCACAGAATCGATGGCCGTCTGGCCGAATACCACGTAGCTGCGTCCGGCATCGGTCCCGGCACCGGGATCGCCCCTCGGCGCCCCGACGATGAGGTCGGCCAGGCCATCGCCATTGACGTCGCCGGCGGCTGAAACGCTAAAACCGCTAGAGTCTCCCGCATCCTGTCCATTGATGGCAAAGCCGCCGCCGAGAAGATTGTCGATGTCAAAAAGCTCAACCGTAGCACTGCCGGTCTGGCCGAACACCACATAGGCGCGTCCGGCGTCGGCCCCGGCAGCAGGGTCGCCGCCTTTCGCTCCGACGATGAGGTCGGCCAGGCCGTCGCCATTGACGTCGCCGGCGGCTGAGACGCTGAAACCGCTATACTCGCTTGCGCCCTGACCATTGATGACAAAGCCGGCGGTGCCGAGATTACCCAGATCGACCGTAGTGGTGCCGGTGTGGCCGAACACCACGTAACTGCATCCGGCATCGTCCAGGGCAGCGGGGTCGCATTTGTACGCCCCGACGATGAGGTCGGCCAGTCCATCGCCGTTGATGTCGCCGGCGGCCGCAATGCTATGGCCGCTGAAGTCGCCTGCCCCCGGGCCGGTGATGACGAAGCCGGCGGTACCGAGGTTGCCCAGATCGACCGTGCCGGTGCCGGTCTGGCCGAACACCACATAGCTGCGACCGGCATCGGTACCGGCGAGAGGGTCGCTGCCGGGAGCGCCGATAATGAGATCGTCCAGGCCGTCGCCATTGACGTCGCCGGCGGATGAAACGCTGAAACCGCTGCAATCGCTCGCACCCTGACCGCTGATGACGAAACCGCCGGTGCCGGCGGCTATTGCGGAAAGTTCGATGTCAGCCATGATGTAATTCCATTTCGTTGCCTACATTCTGGAATTAATGAAGAACCGGTTATTCCTCGATGCTCAATACCCGCCGGATCTCGTCGGTCTTGAAGCCCAGCGCCATGGGGCGCCGCACACCGGGCAGCGCAACCACATCGTACAACTCTTCCACCACGCCTTCAAAACGTACCCAGTGCACGGCATCGCCGGTGCGCAGGTCGATGACCTGAATGCCGCAACGCGGTTCGGCTTGTTTGGCCTTGAGATTGTCGTCGAGCGGCAATCCGCTGAAGGTCTTGTTATGGCGCGGCCGCGACAGGCCGACCAGCGCAAAGTCTCCGTGAAAACTCAGACCGCGCATGTAGCCCGGGCAGAAGGCGACCGGTTCGAAGCGGCCGCTGGCGAGATCGACATACCCGAAGTGGCCGGTGCCGGAGTTGAGCAGCCACAGCTTGCCGTTGTGCCAGCGCGGCGAATGGGGCATGGAGAGGCCGGCGGCGACGATGGCGTTACTGGCGACGTCGATGACGATGCCGCCGTCGCTGCGATGATCGCGCCAGCCGTCGGCCACATCGGACTGGCTGACGGCAGTGACGTAGGCAGGACGGCCGTCTTTCATCGCCAATCCGTTCAAATGACAGCGGTCTTCGGCAGCGAGCTTGCTGATAAAAGGCGGACGCCAGATAGGCTTGAAGCTGTGGGTATCGCTCAGGGTGGCAAGGCAGCCGAACAAGGTGTTGACGAACACCAGCTTGCCGTCGGCATCGACGGCCATGTCGTGAATGTCGAGATCGCCGGTGGTGTAACCGACCTGCGGCAGGTAGAGGCGGTCGTAGTCGTCCTGGGTCTGGCCATGGGTAAACAGGTTCTCGAAACGCCACACCTGATACAGGCTGCTCATCCACAGGCCGTTGCCGGTGGCGCATAAGCCCATACAGCGGTTGAAGGTGCGTTCGAATGCCGAAAGCTCGCCGTTGGGCTTGAGGCCGAGAAAAAACAGCTTGCCGATCTGGTAGGTGGTCAGCGCGAGCGAAAGCTTCTGCTCCGCCAGCCAGGACAGCATCTGGCGCGAAGTGGTTATCTCCAGGGGAGATAATGCAGCCGCTTGTATGGCATCAGGATTATCCATGGCTGATGATTATTGACCGTTAAAATTTTTCTGCATGACTTAATTTATCGTCACCAGTGGCCGTTGCAAGCTGGATCATGCGTGGTGAACCATGTTCGCGCCGGGCAGACCTCATACCAGTATAGAGCGCTTCCAGGTTTCTCACGTAAGTATCGATATCGCATAGCCGCGAAGCCGCCATTTGCGCGCGCAATCGAGGGCGATTTGCGCGTAGCTGCCGCACTTCGCCGGCCAGTCGACTGGCCTTTGCCACATAGTCGGATTCATCATGGGCTATCCACTCCGGCTGCCCCAGCGTATCGAGAAAGCTCGCGCCCATACGGCTGACAAAATTGCCGCCGGCCAGGGTGACGACCGGTACGCCCATCCACAACGCCTGCAACGTGGTAGTACCGCCGTTGTAGGGAGTCGGGTCGAGGGCAATATCGATGCTGCCGTATTCCTGCATCATGTCGGCCAGCCCGCTGGGGCCGACAAAAACCAACCGCTCGCCGGTAATGCCCTGCTCGGCAAACAGCGCGGCAAAACGCGCCTGCACCGCAGCGTCCTTCAGCGACGGCGCCTTGAGCAGGAGCCGGGAATCCGGCAGCGCCTGCAACACCCTTGCCCATAGGACGATGGTTTTTGGCGAGAGTTTCATGGCGTTGTTGAACGAGCCGAATACGACCGGCGCGTCTGCCGGACGCGCAGGCGGCAACGGATATTCATCCACCGGCGCCCAGCAGAACACACTGCCCGGCAGTTGCGCGATGCCTTCGCTGAACAGGTGGGCATGTTCGGCCGGGGTTACGGTGGCGTCGCCGACGATCCAGTCCATGGACGGCAATCCGGTGGAATGCGGGTAGCCGAGAAAAGTAGCCTGCACCGGGGCAGCGCGCATGGCGAATACGCCCAGGCGGTGGCTGGAGGTATGGCCGGCCAGATCGACCAGCACGTCGATAGCGTCGGCCACGATAGCCTGCTGCAAAGCGCTGTCGTCCAGGCCCGCAGCTTCCAGCCAATGGTCGGCACAAGCCCTGGCCTGACGCGTGTATTCGTCGTGCATGGTGCCGGTATGGTAAATGAAGATTTCGAATTTTTCGTGATCGTGGCGCAGCAGCACCGGCAGCATGAAGATATTGACCGGATGTTGGCGGTGCAGGTCGCCGGTGACATAGCCGATGCGCAAACGGGCGCTGGCCGGCCTGTCGACAAAATCGGTGCATTGCAGCACCTTGGGTTGCATGGCGGCTGCGATCGGCGCACACAAACTGCGGTGCAGTTCAGCAATTTCGGCTGGCGGCAGGCCGTCGTGATAAAGCGAACACATCGCGATGCTCGAAGCGAGGCGCGATTGCGGATTGCCTGCGGCTTCGTATTCCGCCATGACGGCAGAAAAATGCGCCCTGGCATCGCCCATACGCCCCGGCAATGCCGCCAGGAGCAGGATGGCATCCTGATTGGCCGGGTCGAGCGCCAGCACCTGCTGACAGATTTCCCGGGCCTTGCCGAGTTCGTAGACTTCCCAATGCACCTTGGCCAGTTGCACCAGAGCGGGCACGCTGGCAGGGCGCAATCCCAGTACCTTGTTGAGCACTCCCTTGGTCTCCTGCCGATAATTGCAGGCATAGACTTTTGCCGCCAGCGTAAGCAGAAAATCGGGGTTATTGGAATGCGAAGCACGGGTAAAGGCTTTTTCCGCGGCGGCAATGTTGCCTATGCGCAGCAAGGCTTCTCCCAGATACATCATGGATCCGTGTCGCATCGGGCGCACGTCGAGCAGGCCGGACAGGGCCGCGACGGCCCCCTGTGCATCGCCGGCGTTAAGACGCCAGACACCCAGCCAGTGCAGGCTCTCGCCGCGAATCACCTCCAGCGCCCTGGCCTGTTCCAACGCCTGCTGGCGGGCGGGCTCGTCGTTCGCCGTCATTTCGTGCAGCCGGGTGAGATACAGCCAGGAGAGCCAATCGCCGGGACTTTCCTGCACTGCGGCGGCAAACCGTTGCGCCAGCGCCGGGGCTTCAGGCAGTACCGCCCGGCCCAGCAGCGCATCGCCCGCCGTTGCATCTTGCCAGCCAGCGAGGTCGAGCGCTTCCAGTTGCGGGCGCAGCCCGGCATCGCAGCGCAAGGCCTGGCGCGACGCGTAACCGGCCTGCCACGGCAAGTCGCACTGCGCGTACCGGCCAGCCAATGCCAGCCATGTCGGAGCATGCCTGACGGAGGTCCGCAGCAATTGCCAGAGCGTGGCGATGTCCTGTGTGTCTGCCGCAACCATCGTCTAGTCAGGAGATCAGGCGTTCCCCAGGTTTTGCACGACAGGGCTTTCGAACATCGCGGTGTAGGAGGCCAGTGCCCTGGCAACCTGGCCGGCAGGCCTGGCACTGTCGCCAGTCCCGAATTCCGCCTGCAAGCCGGTTCTGTTATCGGCAATATACTGGATGGCCCGCTGGAGGTTGTCGAGTTGCCTGGGCATGAAGTTGTCTGCCGCATTGAGCAAATCGGCCGATTTGGCGAAATTTGCGCTGAACTCCTGCACCGTATCCACCACGCCCTGCCTGTTGCTTGCGAGCAAGGAATCGAGCTTGGCAAAATCCATCGAGGCCAGCCTGCTGCCGGCGTCGATGGTGATGCCGAGGTCGCGCAGACCGTGCAGGCCATCCCTGGCGCCATGGAAGGTGTTCGTGACACTCTGCTCCAATTCATACCGGGAAATCTGCGCCGCCTGCGTGTCGGCCAGCAATCCGCCCTGCCGCAAGTCGGAATCGAACCGCTGTACCCAGCGGTTGTATTGCGCCACGAACTGCTGCAAATCGGATTTGATGCTTTCATCGCTGGTCGACAGCGTCATACGCCCCAGGCTCGCTCCCGCATCCTCCATTTCGGCCAACCCGGAGCCCATCTGCTTCAATTCGGAAAATTGCGCCTTGTAGAGGACATCCCTGGTGTTAATCTCCGACATCATCCGGTAAGCCGACTCCGGGTCGAACAATGCCATGTTGCGTCCTGCGGATCGGACCTCCTTGCCGCCTATGGAACTGGTGATTGCAGACAAAGAGTCCGTGGCTGTACCGTCCATATCCTGCAACTGGCCCGTCAGCACCGACATGAAGTTTTTGTCGGCATCGTTCGATGTCAGCAGTGCGTTTAATGTCCGGGACTGGAATGCAGCCAAGCCAAGAGAAATCGAAGCGCTTGAGAAATTCATGATACTGGTCCGGGGTATGGCAAATGGTGCTGATGAATACGCATAACCCATGCCAGACAAAAACGATTTTTCCAGCGCAGCAGAAAAGCCATTAAATCAAGGTTGCAGCGCAAAACCCGCATTGCCGTCCAGATACAGAGGCAGGCAAGGCGGCAAATCTTGCCGGTGAACTACTTGAGCCACCGGCAACATCATTTCATTTTTTGCCGCCAAACATTTTGTCCAGTGCCGAACCGGCTTTCATGCCGATGCTGGTCCCCATAGGTCCCAGCATCATGGTGCCGGCGGCAGCGCCGGCCAGGGCGGCCTTGGTCGGCATGACCATAGGTGCATCCATGGTGCCGGAAACTTTCAACGGTACCGTGACCATGGCCAATCCTTTTTTCAGTTCGACATCGACCAGTCCGTCCAGCGCCTTGGCAGGAGTAATCTTGATCTGACCGCTTGCCGCCAGCAGGCCCGACGCAACTTGTATGTCGCGCAACTCGATCTGCTTGCCAACAGTATGCAGTTTGCCGGAAAGCTGCTCGAACTCGGTTTCGCCGCCCTGCCCGGTCTGCTTGATGAACAGGCTGGCCGCCTTGGCCAGATCCATGCCGTGGAGCACGCCTTTCGTCACATTGAAGGTGTAATCCGACGCCAGTTTATCGGTCAGTTGCGCGGGCTCCTTGGCCGTACTGCTGAATGTGCCGTTGCCGGTGATCCTGCCGCTCACCCAGATGTTTTTGGTCACCAGTCTGGAGGCATCTGCCAGCTCTATATTGTCGGTTTTGAGTTTGCCGTTCAGCCGCCAGTTCTTTCTCCAGTCCAGATGTGCGGAGGCATTAAGCTTGCCGCCATACAAGGCTGCCTCCAAGGACGGGACATCCAGCGTCTGGCCGGCGTAGTCGAGTTGCGCCGTAACGGTATCGAGCTTGACCGGCGGCCCCAATGGCGGCGTCCATTGCCTGGCCGTGATGGTCGCGTGATAGCCCTCGCCCTTCGGCGCGGCTTCTATGGTGAGTTTGTCATCGGTGCTTCTGATGGTTGCCTGTTGCAGTTGTGCATCGTCGTTCATGGCGATATCGGCATCGAACAGCGGCAGCGTCATTCCCGGCCATTCCAGCTTGGCGTCATGCACCGCTATTTGCCGGATGGCGACCGGGGAGGCCCCGCCCTCGCCTTTCTGCGCCAGCAGCGGACTCAAAATATCGATGGCCGATTGCTTGACCACGGGCTGGTCGATATCCAGCCGCGAAATCACCCGTACCGAACTGAACAGTGTCGTCATGTCCAGCACCGCAGCCACATTGGATACCTGGATGTCGGCAGCCTTGCCGATCGCGATACCCCTGATGTTCACGCGCGGCGTCGGAAGTGCGGCCAGGTGCAAAGACTGGATCGTCAGAGGAACCCCCAGTTTTTCAGATGCCGTCTGCTCGATCTGCTTGAGGATGGCACCGGTCGGGATCAGGAACGGTACGACGGTCAGCAGCAGGAGCAAGACGGCGAACGTAATTAATATTTTCTTGAATTTCATGATAATCCTGCCCGGAAATGGAATTCGCATTGGCCCCAGCATACCACTACCGGCACCCAACAATAAAGGCGACCGGAGTCGCCTTTATTTGCATCCGCTCCGTAGTTACTGAGCGGTCTTTGCGCTCACCAGTTCCTGCTTGATGGTGATGTCCGCCTTGGCGCGCAGGGATTTCAAATATGCCGCCAGGTATTCGCCAGCCAGATAAGCCGTATATTCGGCATTGGCGGCTTTTTTGCCTTCCGCATCGACACCCTTCATGCCATCCTCTACCGCGCTGACACGGATCAGCACATAACCACCGTCCTTGGACACGGCTCCGACATAGGCTGGCAATTTGGAAACATCCATGCGGAATGCCTGCTGCAACACGCCATCGGTCAGGCCCTGGGCATTCTTGCGGTCGGCCAGCACGGGCGTCGTCCAGCCCAGGTTGGCGCCGGCGTCGCCCTTCTTCAGTTCGGCCAGTACCTTTTCGCCATGCTGGCTTGCCAGCTTGGCCGCCTGTACTTGCTTCAGGCTCTCTTCGATGGCCGCCTGCACCGTTTCGAACGGCTTGATGCTGGAAGGACGCGTCTCGACCACACGGGCAGCCGCCAGTGTATTGGGCGCAATCTCGATCGCCTCGGTGTTGCGCTTGTCCTTGCGCACCTCGTCGGAGAACACCGCCGCAGCGATTTTCTGGTTGTTCTTGAAGAACTTGGCGACATCGGCCTGCGACAGCCAGTCGCTCTTCTGAACCTGCAGTTTCTGCGCTTGCGCAGCCGGTTCGAGGCTGGACGATTGCTCATACACCATATTGCTGAAAGTCTCCGCCACTTCGGCAAACTTGGTCAGCGCACTCTGGTACATCAGTTCTGCGCGAATCTGCACCTTGGCCTGCTCGAAGCCCTGGGCCGCACCGGTCACACCGGTGAGTTTGATGATGTGATAACCGAACTCGGTTTCGATCGGCTCGCTGACGCTGCCGGGCGACATGCCGAACACGGCATCCTCGAAAGGCTTCACCATGACGCCACGCTTGATCGGGCCGAGATCGCCGCCGTTGGCAGCCGAACCCGGATCCTGCGAATACTTCTTGGCCAGCTCGTCGAAATTGGCGCCCGGTTTCTTGACTTCCGCCAGAACCTCCTGCACTTTCTTCCTTGCCGCTTCCTTGGCGGCAGCGTCCTTGGCCGCGCCGAAAGCGATCAGGATGTGGCTGGCACGACGCTCTTCATCGCCCTGAAACTTGGAGGCGTTTTCTTCATAGAATTTTCTGGCGGCTTCGTCCGTGACCTGCTGGGCAGCAATCAGGTTGGCGGCGGAAAGCACCACAAACTCCATCTTGACCTGTTCGGGGATACGAAATTCGTCCTGGTGTTTGTCGTAATACGCTTTCACTTCGGCCGGATCGACCTTGGCTTGCGGCAGGTATTCATCGGCGCGAACGGTTGCGGTGCTTACTTCGCGCAATTGCTTTTGCACCTGCATCGTGTGTTCCGGCAGCGAGTGCGGAACAAAAGCCAGGCTGGAAATGCTGTCGCGCACCTGCTGAGTCAGCAGGTCGCCGCGCATGGACGTCTCGAAGCGGCTGGGTGTCAGGCCGTTGGCGGTCAGAACCTGGTCATACAGTTCCTGCGAAAACTGCCCGTCCTTCTGGAATTCCGGCATGGTCACAATGATTTTGGACAGTTGCTCGTCCGAGATCATGTAGCCGCCGCGCCGGACTTCGGCAGCCAGCAATTGGGTGTTGATCAGCTTGTCGAGTACGGCATGACGGACTTCCGGATTGTCCAGGAAATTGGGATCCGTATTCTCTTTCATGCTATCGCGCAGATTCTGCAAGGCTTTGCTGAATTGCTGCACCGTGATCGACTCGCCATTGACCTTGGCCACGGCGACACTGGAGCCAGCCTGTTGCAGGTAGGAATCGACTCCCCACAGTGCAAATGGGACCGTGATCAGCGCCAGGATGAGTTTTGCGATCCAGCTCTGCTGACGCTCGCGAATTGCTTCCAACATAATGTAATAACCTCTAAAGCTTGGGGATGGTTGCGGCGAAAGGCAGGATTATGCCATGCCAAACGCGTTACAGCGACAGGTTTGCCGCAACAAAAAAGCGAGCACACGGCTCGCTTTTTTGTTTGGCGGAGTGGACGGGACTCGAACCCGCGACCCCCGGCGTGACAGGCCGGTATTCTAACCAACTGAACTACCACTCCATAAATCGTTGGTTATGCTCTGGTGGATCTGCACCGGTATCCAACCGGCCTGCAAATGCTGCAGCTCTTTTACCAGCAACGGCCGGCAACACCCACCAGTTTAGCGGCCATCCTACTCGGCAACGCTGGCGCGCACTTTAATAGTTCACCGTGGATTAGTCAATAAGAATCCCGGCCCGGCAGCACTCGCCCGCACCTCCCGACGCTTCGGGGGTACGTTTTTTGCTAGACTCTCATCAATCTTTTATTAAACTGGATACCCCATGCGCCTTACTAGCGGTACCAATGACGTGTCGTTGGTCACCATCTACGAAATCAGCAAGATCCTCAGCTCTTCACTCGAGTTGCACAAGACCTTGCGCCAGGTGCTCAACGTCATCGCCACGCATCTCAATATGCAGCGCGGCATGGTCTGCACGCGCGAAGATAACGAAGACCTTTGCATCATCGCCGCCATCGGCTTCAGCCGCGAGGAAATGCAGCGCGGCCGCTTCAAGATAGGCGAAGGCGTGACCGGGCGGATCTTCCAGAGCGGCATCCCTGCAGTAATCCCCAATGTGGCGCATGAGCCGCTGTTCCTGAACCGAACCGGTGCACAGCGGCTGGTCAAGGATCAGGCCATCTCCTTCCTCGGCGTGCCGATCAAGGTGGGACGGGAAAGCATAGGCGTGCTGTCTTTCGAGCGCCAGCAGGGCGACAAGCACCGTGGCTTCCAGGAAGACTTGCAGCTGCTGACCATGGTGGCCAACCTGATCGGCCAATCGATACGCCTCAATCAGCAAGTGGCGGTGGACCGGGAGCAGCTGATCCAGGAGAAATCGCGGCTGCAAAAGGAACTGGCGGGCAAGCACAGCCTGGACAATGTGATCGGCCAATCCAAGCGCATGCAGGAAGTGTTTGCCGACGTGCACATGGCAGCCCCCGGCAAGAGCACCATATTGTTGCGCGGCGAATCCGGCACCGGCAAGGAAGTCATTGCCAGATCCATACACTTCCTGTCTTCGCGCAAGGACAAGCCCTTCATCAAGGTCAACTGCGCAGCGCTCACCGAAACCCTGCTGGAATCCGAGCTGTTCGGCCACGAAAAAGGCTCGTTCACCGGTGCGCTGCAGGAGCGCAGAGGCCGTTTCGAACAGGCCCATGGCGGCACATTGTTTCTCGACGAAATCGGGGATATTTCACCCGAATTCCAGGTCAAGCTGCTGCGCGTGCTGCAGGAGCGCGAATTCGAGCGTGTGGGCGGCAACAAGACCATCAAGGTGGACGTACGGCTGATCTGCGCGACCAACCGCAATCTGGAAGAAGCCGTCAGGCAGGGCGAGTTCCGCTCGGACCTGTATTTCCGCATCAATGTCATCTCCATCTCGCTGCCGCCTTTGCGCGAACGGCGCGATGACATCCCCTTGCTGGTCGAAAAGATCCTCGCCAGATTCAACCGCGAGAACAGCGCAAAAATCGGCATCACGCCGGAAGCCATGCGCGTGCTTTCCAATTGCCACTGGCCCGGCAACGTGCGCGAACTGGAGAACTGCGTGGAGCGCTTTGCCACCATGACCCGCAGCAATCTTATCCGCGAAGTGGATATCCCTTGCCAGACCAACCAGTGCCTGTCCTCTACCCTGTGGCAATACCAGGCCAAAGGCGACGTAATCCCTATTGCGCCTGTAGCCGAAATACCGTTGCCTGCCCACGTGGCGCACGTTGATGAAATCGAACCGGGATTGTCCACCGAGCGCGACCAGCTCATCAGCGCCATGGAGCGTAGCGGCTGGGTACAGGCCAAAGCTGCGCGCCTGCTCAACCTTACGCCGCGCCAGATGGGCTATGCGCTGAAAAAGTACAACATCGAAGTCAAGCGGTTTTAGCCGACTGCCGGGGCGGTACTCCCGGCAGTTTCCAGGCCTCCCTCCGTGTAATTTTTGTAACAAATCCAAACGTTTTGTCGCAATAACGACAAGCCGGACGCAGCACCGGCCTGATCGGCAAGTACCTGTTTTACAGTGGTTTAAAAAAAATGCAAAGCGTGGCATGCGACTTGCAGTGTCCTGGTTAATCAGATTAATCGAGGGCACTATCATGGAAATTGCAGCGGCAGGCACCACTCCTAATCCAAGTCGGCTCAGACCCATCAGCGGCATCAAAGTCGAAATCGCCGGGCAACCGGAAGCATCCGGCGGTTGCGGGACGACCGGCGGCGAAGGCAAGGCAAGTTGCGGCACCTCCGACGGTCAGGGCGATATGCCTGCAGAAATCTGGGAGAAGGTCAAAAACCATCCCTGCTATTCTGAGGAGGCCCACCACCATTACGCCCGTATGCACGTGGCGGTGGCCCCGGCCTGCAACATCCAGTGCAATTACTGCAACCGCAAGTACGACTGTTCCAACGAATCGCGCCCCGGCGTAGTGTCGCAAAAGCTGACACCGGAACAGGCAGTCAAGAAAGTGGTTGCCGTTGCCAGCGAAATCCCGCAAATGACGGTGCTGGGTATTGCCGGCCCCGGAGACGCGCTGGCCAATCCGAAGAAGACGTTCGACACCTTCCGCATGCTGCAAGAGCAGGCGCCGGACATCAAGCTGTGCCTGTCGACCAACGGCCTGGCACTGCCCGAGTACGTGGACGAAATCGCCAAGTACAACGTCGACCACGTCACCATCACCATCAACATGATCGACGCCGAAGTCGGCGAAAAAATCTATCCGTGGATTTTCTACAACCACAAGCGCATCTATGGTCGCGAAGCGGCGCAGATCCTCACCGACCGCCAGATGCAGGGGCTGGAAATGCTGACCGCGCGCGGCATCCTGACCAAGATCAACTCGGTGCTGATCCCGGGTGTCAACGACGAACACCTGATCGAGGTCAACAAGGCCGTCAAGGCACGCGGCGCTTTCCTGCACAACATCATGCCGCTGATTTCCGAAGCCGAGCACGGCACTGTGTTCGGCCTGACCGGCCAGCGCGGCCCTTCCGCACAAGAGCTGAAAGAAGTCCAGGACGCCTGCATGGGTGGCGCCAACCTGATGCGCCATTGCCGCCAGTGCCGCGCCGATGCAGTAGGACTGCTGGGCGAAGACCGTTCGGACGAATTCACGCTGGACAAGATCGAGGAAATGGAAGTGGTGTACGACCTTGAAAAACGTCGCGCCTATCAGGAAAAGGTCGAGGCCGAACGTCAGTCGCAGCACCAGGCCAAGGTCGATGCGCTGTCGGCCTCGCTGGACCTGCAAAACGTCGATCCCGATATGAAGGTACTGGTTGCCGTTGCCACCGAAGGTCACGGCAAGGTCAACCAGCACTTCGGCCATGCCACCGAGTTCCAGATTTTCGAACTGACGCCAGCCTCCGCCACCTTTGTCGGCCACCGTCGCGTAGATCTCTATTGCCAGGGTGGTTTCGGCGAGGACGAGCAACTGCCGTCCATCGTCAACGCCATCAACGACTGTCATGCCGTGCTGGTAGCCAAGATCGGCGCCTGCCCGCGCGACGAGCTCAAAGCCGCAGGCATCGAGCCGGTGGATCAATACGCCCACGAGTTTATCGAGAAGGCCGCGATGAGCTGGTTTACCGATTACCGCACTCGCGTTGCCAATGGCGAGATCGTGCATCAGCCGCGCGGCGATGCCGCCATCCGCCAGGGCGCTTTCATGGCGGCATAAAGAAATCCCCTCCCCCTGAATGGGTGAGGGGTTGGGGAGAGGGTGAAAGCGAAAGTTACCCCTCTCCCCAGCCCTCTCCCACTAAGGAGCGAGGGAGTTAATAAATCATTTTCACAAGGAGTTTTAACATGGCATACAAAATCGTAGGTTCCCAATGTACCGGCTGCTCGGCTTGCGAGCCGGAGTGCCCCAACCAGGCAATTTTTGAAAAGAACGGCGTGTTCTACATCAAGCCGGAAAAGTGCACCGAATGCATCGGCCACTTCGATGAAGCCCAGTGTGTTGCCGCCTGTCCGGTCGATAACACCTGCATCATCGATACCGCCTACCCGCGCTATCAGGCTGCCTGAGGAAATATCATGGACCTGACCATTACCCCAAAGGCGGAGAAATTTATCGGCCGCATGATCCGCTTCAACGGCGGCACGCCGGCACATGGTTTCCGCTTGACCGTCAGCCCGGGCGGCTGTTCCGGCCTGAGTTCCGAATTCACCGTTGAAGCCGGTCCGCTGGAAGGCGATGCGGTGGTCGAAGCCAGCGGGCTGAAGCTGTTCCTGCCAGCAGAATCCAGAATCCTGCTGAACGGCGCCACCATCGACTTCAAGGATACTCCCATGGAGTCCGGCCTGACCTTCATTACGCCCGCCAGCGGTAGTTGCGGGTGCAGCAGCAGTGGCGGCGGTCATGGCGATCACGATCATTCCGGCCCTGCCACGGTCAGCATCGCCAGTATCCAAAGAAAACACTGATGCCATGATCGAAGGCGACGCCATCGAGAATGTCTGGTTTGCCACCCGCTACCGGGATCTTCCACCGGTGGCGGAAGAACAACTCAGACTGGCCAGCCTCGCTTATGCCGACAGTTCCAAGGCAGAAATGCATCTGGCGCTGGCCAAGGCAGTCGCCCCCAACAACCCGGTGGTCAAGGTCGGCGAGTACCGCTACTTCTTCTACAAGAATCGCCTGCAGGAAGCGCTGGACGTCGCTTGCGATTGCCTGGCGGTCGTGGCTGAAGAGCTGAAGCTGCCTACGCAATGGCGCACGGTCGAGCCGTATCACGCCAACTTCGGTAGCGACGAACCGGCACATCGCTACTACCTGTTCTGTCTCAAGGCCTACGCCTACCTGCTGCTGCGCCTCAACCGCATGGACGAAGGCCGTACCGCAGTGGACAAGCTGCTGCTGCTCGACCCCGGCAACAAGGTGGGCGGCAAGGTGCTGCTGGATGTGCTGGAGCGCATCGGCAAGGACGACTACGATGATTGAGAGCGACATCCCTGCCCTCGACTGGCAAGGTCAGTCCATCGACTGCACGGTCTGTGCGCATCAGGATCGCCTCGCTCTCGGCACCTGCGGGCCGCTGCGCTCCTGTGTGCACGACCGCTACGCCAAGCGTATCGACCGTTTTTTCGGCACCAACCCCGGCCTCGCCAGCCAGTACATCGCGCACCCGTATTTCGAGGTACGCGCCGTTGCTGCCAAATATCTGGACCTGTTTCAACTCAACCGCCTGGTGTCCGACCCGGATGAAACCGTGCGCGCCAGTGTGGCGCTGCGGCTGCCGCCGCTGCTGCTGCCCAAGCTCATCCATGATCCGGACCGCGAAGTGCGGGTGCGCGTTGCCTCCAGGCTGGAGCAGCACGACCTGCCGAAAATGCTGAACGACCCGGACTACTACGTGCGTGTCGTGGTGGCACGCCGCATCGCACCCGGAATGCTGTTCAACATGGTGCGCGACCAGGATTCGTCGGTGCGGCGCGAAGTAGCCACCAGAATCGGCGACGAATGGCTGCCCATGCTGGCCGGCGACAGCGAGGAAGAAGTACGCCTGACCGCTATCCGCCGCATGCCGGCGGGCCTGCTGCCGCCCTTCCGTTTCGACCATGACTGGCGGGTCCGGCTGGAAGTGGCCCAGCGGGCAGCCCCGGAATACCTGCACGACCTGGCAAAGGACGAGGACGAAGTCGTCGCCACAACCGCGCACGGACGCCTGAACCCAAACCTGAAGGAGAACACCCATGGTTGACATCAACCGCGACGAAGGCACCGTCGAACTCGTCAATCCGCCCAAGTTCGAGTACGGCCAGAAGGTACGCTCCAAGAAATACGTCCGCAACGACGGCACTTTTCCCGGCCGCGAAGTAGGCGAGATCCTGGTGAAAAAAGGCGAGGTCGGATACGTCACCAGCATAGGCACCTTTTTGCAGCAGTTTTACATCTACGGCATCGATTTTTACGAGCTCGGCTACCGCGTCGGCATGCGCGGCAAGGAGCTGGAGCTGTTTGAAGATGTTTTCGAGGAAATCACTGAAGAGGAGCCGCAACATGGCTGAAGCCAGAGAACCGAAATTCCAGTGGGGCCAACCGGTGACCACCACCGCAGACCTCGTCAACGATGGCAGCTACCCTGACCTGCCTCTCGATGCCTTGCTAACTGCCTCAGGCACCAAGGGCGAGATTGTCAACGTCGGGCTGGTAGAAGATACCGGCATCCCGGTTTACCTGGTCGAATTTCCCGACGGCAAGGTCGTTGGCGTGTTCGAAGAGGAATTGGCACCATGCTGAGTTTTTCGGCAACAAATTTCACGCCCTCTCCCCTCGCGGGAGAGGGTTGGGGTGAGGGGGCAGTTGATATGATTATCACCCTCTCCCCATCCCTCTCCCATCAAGGGAGAGGGCGTTTCTAGAGATGAACCCCCTCCCCGACTACGATCCCGTCTGCCCCCACCCCAACGAGGTGGATCGCAAGCGTATCGAAAAAACGCTGGCCGAGCGCGAACGTTACAAATATGTCGCGCCCAGCGTGTTGCCGGTAGAGGAAGGCTATCTGGTGCGCAGCCCTTGCTGTTCGCGCACGGTAGACCCGGATGGCGGGGAAATCGACATTGCCCGCCTCGAATACCAGTCCGGCGATTTCTGGCGTCTCTATCAAAAAGACGACGTCAACAATCGCTGGCGCGCGCATTCGGAATATCTCAGCCTGCCCGCCATGCTGGCGCGCCTGATTGCCGATCCTAAAAAGGAGTTCTGGCGATGAATCTGTTTTACTTTGATAACAACGCGACCACGCGCGTGCAGCCGCAGGTGCTTGAAGCCATGCTGCCGTGGTTCGGCGAGCAGTACGGCAACCCGTCCAGCAGCCATCCGCTGGGGCAATATGCCAGGCATGCGCTACACACCGCGCACGCCACGGCAGCCGAATTCATCAAGGCCGGCCCGTCCGAAATCGTCTTTACCAGCGGCGCTACCGAATCCAATCACATGGCGATTCTCGGCGCGCTGGCGATCAATCCCGCCAGAAAACGCATCGTCACCAGCACGGTGGAGCATTCATCCACCCGGCGATTGCTGGCACAGTTGGCCGCGCAAGGCATGGAAGTGGTGCAGGTGCCGGTAGACCCCACCGGTGCGCTCGATATGGCTGCCCTGACTGCAGCCGTGACGCCGGACACCGCCCTGGTCACGCTGATGCACGCCAACAACGAAACCGGTGTGCTGTTCCCGATTGCCGAAGCCGCCGCCATCACCCATACCCAGGGCGCGCTGTTCCACACCGATGCCGCACAAACCGCCGGCAAGCTGAATATCGACGTGCGTCGCCTGGGTTGCGACCTGCTGGCATTTTCCGGCCACAAGCTGCATGCCCCCAAAGGGGTCGGCGTGCTGTTCGTGCGCAAGGGCGTGGCCCTGCCCCCGCTGTTTCACGGTCACCAGGAGCGCAACCGGCGCGGCGGCACCGAAAACCTGCCGGGCATCGTCGGGCTCGATGTCGCCTGCCGCCTGGCGCAAGAACATTTGAGCAACCATCCCGGACAGATTGCCGCCCTGCGCGACCGGCTGGAACAGGGGCTGCTGCAGCGCATCCCGTTTGCCCGCATCAACGGCGGCGGACCGCGCGTGCCCAATACCACCAGCCTGTGCTTTGCCGGCTGTTCGGGCGAAGAGTTGCTGCACCGCCTGGGTCAGGCCGGCGTCATGGCCTCGCTTGGCAGCGCCTGCACCGCCGGCGGCACCGAGCCCTCGCACGTATTGCTGGCAATGGGATTGAGCCGCGACGAAGCGCTGTCTTCCCTGCGTTTTTCGCTCTCGCGCGAAACCACCGAGGCCGAAATCGACATCGTGCTCGAAACAATGACCGCCATTGCGCGGCCCATGGCGGGTTCGCCAGTGGCCGCATAGCGAATTAATTTCACAAAGGAAACCATATGAAAATCATGATCCGCCGTAACGAAAAGGGCGAACTCTCCGCTTACGTTCCCAAAAAAGACCTGGAAGAACCGGTGGTGTCGCAGGAGAAACCGGACATGTGGGGCGGCACCATCACGCTGGCCAACGGCTGGCAACTGGCCCTGCCGGAAATGGCAGCCGACACGCGCCTGCCGATCACGGTCGAAGCAAAACGTCTGGGAGAATGACATGTGCATCTCGCCCGAGACCATGAAGGAAATCGAGTCGTCGCTGGTCGACTTCCACAAGCTCACCAACAACCCGCTGCCCATGCTCAAGGAATGCTTTCCCCAGCTTTCCTTCGTCCGCATGTCGGCCGCGGACATTTCCGAGGCGCCGTTTCGCGCACTCGATGATTACAACCTCTACCTGCTGGATGGGCGCGAGCATTGTGTCCAGCTCACGCATGACCCGGCCCATGCCACTGGTGTGGTGGTCGCACACCGATGACCGACACCTGGATTTCGCTTTCCGACCCCGACTACACGGCGGCTGAAACCGCTGCGGTGCAGGCGGCGCTGGGCCGCGCGCAGCAGGTGAACGGCTCGCTGACCGATGCCTTCGAGCACGCCTTCGCCAGCTATGTCGGGCGCAAGCACGCCATTGCCGTCGGCAGCAGCACGACAGCCGTATTGCTGGTACTCAAGGCGGCAGGTATCGGCGCGGGCGACGAAGTGATCGCCCCCGGCTACAGTTGGCGCCAGACCCCGCATGCCATTGTCTGGGCGGGCGCCACGCCGGTACTGGCCGAGATCGACTACTGGTCGCAAACGTTGGCGCCGGAAAAGGCCGCAGCCAAGGTCAGCGAAAAAACCCGTGCCATCCTCGCTGCCAACGTCAACGGCCATCCGGCCGACTGGGAAAAACTGCGGGCGCTGGCGCAACAGACCGGCGCCCTGCTGATAGAAGACGCCACCGAATCCATAGGCTCGCGCTACCAGGGCAAACTGGTCGGTAGTTTCGGTGACGTGGCCGTATTCGATTTCTCGCAGCCTTCGGCAATCTGCTGCGGCCAGGCGGCGATGATCGTCACCGATGACGACACGCTGGCGCTGAAGATCCGCCACTACCGCAGTCGCCGCAACGACGAACGCAGCTCGCTCACTGCCACCCTGCGCCCGCCGCTGGATGCCGGCATTTCGGAAGTCGCTGCCGCACTCGGGCTGGTCCAACTGCAACGGCTGCCGGAGATATTGTCCCGCCGCAAACAGGTCGAGGCCTGGTACGCGGCACAGATTTCCAGCTTCGAAGGCATCAAGCCGCCCTACATCGCACCCGGCGTGGACGAAGTGCACTGGCTGCTCTACACCGTGCATCTCGGCACGCGATTCTCTGCCAGCAGCCGCGATGCCATGGTGGACGACCTGGAGACCGAGCTGGTGGAAAGCGCCGCCTATTGCCGCCCGCTGCACCTGCAGCGCGCCTATGTCGAGCAGTACGGCTACCGCAAGGGCAACTTCCTGGTCACCGAAAAAGTTGCCGACCGCGCCATCGCGCTGCCCTTCCACGGACACATCACCGAAGACCAGATCGCATTCATCGTCAAGACCGCCAAGGACGCCTCGATCAACGTCGGCGCCGGCGCAGCCATTTATTAAGGAAAATAAATCATGACCACCACATCCTTGCAAGAAATCGGCGACAGCCTCGCCGCCGGCACCGTCATCCCCTATCTCGGGCCGGGTGTACTGGCGCTGGAGCCGGCCACCTGCCGCGTCCCGGCCACGCCGGAAGACCTGGTCAAGCTGCTGACCACCAAGGTCAGCGTGCCGCACAAGATCCGCAACAACCTGACCGCCGCTGCCCAGTTCATCGAAAACTTCAAGCATCGCAAATCGGTCGTCAGCCTGATGGACGAAGCGTTTTCTCCCGGCGCGGAACCCAACGTGCTGCATGACTACCTGGCCGGGCTGAGAAAGAAGCCGATGCTGATCGTGGACACCTGGTATGACGACGCCATGGCCAGCGCGCTGCAAAAACGCGGCAACTGGGGGCAGATTCAGGGCGTATCTCAGGCCGAGCATTACGGCGAATGGGTGCAATACTTCGACGACCAGGGGGAAGTGGTAGCCCCCAAGGTCGCCGAAACCTGGCATATCGCGCTGTACAAGCCGCTGGGGGCGATCCGTCCGGCGAAAAATTTCATCGTTTCGGATTCCGATTTTGTCGAAGTGCTGACCGAGATTGACATCCAGACCCCGATCCCGCCGCTGGTGCAGGAGCTGCGCGCCGGCGCCAACTTCCTGTTTCTCGGCTGCCGCTTCAGCAACCAGCTCACCCGTACCTATGCGCGCCAGGTGATGAAGCGTTCGTCCGACAAGCACTGGGCAGTCATCGAAGGCCCGCTTACGCGCATGGAGCAGCGTTTTCTCGAAGAACAGAACATCACCCGCATCGACCTGCCGCTGGCATCGTTCACCGATTGGCTGCTCACCGGCAAACTGGGTGTAGCGCTGGCGGCCTGATCGGTAGCGTCTGCTGGATTTTCACTTTCAGCAGACGCAAGAAATTTTAAATAGGTAAATATAAACATATGACTACAATGTTTACCTCAAGTTAAACATGATATTAAAATCCGCTTCACCGGTATAAAGGCTGCGGTCGTAAAGCGTGATTGAAGGGAGATGGCATGCAACTGAAAAGCAGGGAAATGGCACTATCGCCGCAGGAGCGACGCTGGCTGCCATGGCTGAAGGCCACCGGAAAACTGCGCATGGGCTGGTCGTGCTGGCTGAACCGCGACACTTATCCCTTCGTCGAAAAAACCTTCGAAGGCATCGCCAACACCCGGCGCAATCATCTGATCAACTGGACCAACGGCAACTGGGCTTTTCTCGATGCGCTGGCCAGACAGATTGCCGGCAATGTCGACGCCAACCTGGATGACCTGCTTGGCGAATGGCTACAACACGACGCAGGCTTTTCCGAACTGTTCGTGGCAACGACGGACGGCAAGATCAGTTCGACCACCTACCCCGCCCACAAAGGCAAGGCCGACCTGCCTGCCAATGCCCTGGCGCAGGGTATCAAGGCGCCGTTTCTGCACGGCCCCTACCTCGATCCGCTGACCCTGGCGATCGGCCCGACAAGCTCCAAGTTTCACGACGCCGTCACCCTGATGTTCTACCAGCCCATCATCAGGGACCAGCGCACCGTCGCCATCCTGTGCGGCAGGGTACCCAACGACGTGATGAGCGACATCATCCAGCGCGAAGCCGGGCACGTATACCGCGATTCGGGCGACAATTACATATTCATGGTCGAATCGCGCTTCGACCCTGCCATCCGTCCCGGCACCGCGCTGTCCCGCTCCCGCTTCGAGGATAACGCCTTTACCGGCGGCGACAACCTGAAGGACGGCGTGCGCACCGATTTCGGCACGGTCAGAATCAAGCACCACACCGAGCTGGAGCTCATGTTCACCGACCCCGCCACCAATGAGCTGCATCCGGGAGTCAGGGAAACCATACGCCACGGCGAAAATCTCTTTGTCACTTACCCGGGATATCCGGATTACCGGCGCATCCCCGTCATCGGCAAGGGCGTTACCTTCCAATTGCCCGGTTCGCCGGATCGCTGGGGCATGATGTGCGAAGGCGACCTCGAAGAAGCCTACCGGCGCCGGCCCATCGCCTATGTACTGACCAGGCGCATTGTCACGATAGGCGCGCTCGGCGCCCTGCTGCCCGCAGCCGCATTGCATTTTCTGCATACGCCGCCGCCCGCAGCGCTGGCGTTGTCGCTGGCTACCGCTGCAGTCGCTGTCATGGCCCTGCATTACACCACCTTGCTGCCGCTCTCCAGGCGCATCGACGGCATGTCGCATTTTCTGTTGGATATTGCCGAATGCGGCGGCTCGCTCAACCAGCGCATCGCGTGGGACAAGCTGGTACACGACGAAGCCGGCAATCTGGGGCGATGGATCAATAGTTTTATCGACAAGATCGACGACACCGTCAACAGTGTGCTCAAGGTGGGCAAACAGGTCAGCGACTCGGCCTCTTCGTTGAGCCGGATTTCAGCTCAGGTGACCGAGAGCTCGCACCAGCAGAATCATGCCGCGAGCACCACCGCCAGTTCGGTCGAACGCATGAGTGCGAGCATTTCGCAGGTCAGCTCGCATGCCAGCGCCACTGAAGAAATCTCGCGCAGTGCCAGCAACCAGTCCAGCGAAGGCAACCGCGTGGTCAAGGATGCGGTGCAGGAGATGCAGCAAACGGCCGCCTCGATTGCCGACCTGGCTGCCCTGATCGCCAGCCTGGAGCAGCGCTCGGATGAAATCAGCGTGATTTTGAGCGTCATCAAGGACATTGCCGACCAGACCAACCTGCTCGCGCTCAATGCCGCCATTGAGGCCGCCCGGGCCGGCGAACAGGGGCGCGGTTTCGCCGTCGTCGCGGACGAGGTGCGCAAACTGGCCGAACGCACCGCGCAGTCCACCACCGAAATCAGCGGCATGGTCAGATCCATACAGGACGAAACCGGCATGGCGGTGCTCAACATGCAGACCTGCAGCCAGCAGGCCGAACGCAGCGTGGCGCTGGCGAGAACCGCAGGACAATCCCTGGAGCAAATCAACCGGGGCGCAGACCACACTCTGCGCATGGTGAGCGAGATCGTGCTGGCCACCACCGAGCAGAACACCACCGGGGCCGACATCGCCGGCAACATCGAGCGCATCGCGCAAATGGCCGAACAGAACAACGCGCAGGTGCAGGATGCCAGGCGCGCCGCCTATACGCTCGAACAACTGGCCGTGCATCTGCAAAAAGCTGCCGGCAAATTTTTAACCTGATTCAAACGAAGGAGTCATTCATGCCGCTTTACGACTTTCATTGCCACACCTGTAACAAGACCATTGAACTGCTGGCCAAGTCCGACAGCACCCCGGCCTGCCCGGAGTGCGGCAGCATCATGGAAAAACAGGTCTCCTGCCCGACCGCCCCCGGCCAGAGCGCCGGCATCATCGCCAGCAACCGCGCACGGGCGGCCAAGGAAGGGCATTTCAGCAACTACAAGGCGTCGGAACGGCCGCGCAGCAAATAATGCTGATCTCCCGCACCGGCCAGTACGCCATCCAGGCCCTCGTCTACATGGGGCTGCCGGGTGCCGGCTCGTCCGTCAATGTCCAGGATCTGGCCAAAAATCTCGATGTGCCCGCCGCCTACCTGGCCAAAGTGATGCAGGTGCTGGGGCACCATGGCCTGGTAAGCTCCACCCGCGGCCGGACGGGCGGCTTCAGGCTGGGGATGGCGGCCGAAAACATCAGCCTGATGCAGGTGCTGTCGCTGGTCGAGGGCGAGAAGTTTCACCACGAATGCCTGCTGGGGCTCAAGCAGTGCGGCGACGAAACCGCCTGCCCCATGCACACCAAATGGAAACCCATCAAGACCGAGCTGCTCGAAGTGCTGGAGTCGCAGAACATCGCCGTGCTCGCCCAGGCGGTCAGCGAGGGGAAATACCGGCTTACGGATGTTCCAGCCTGACAGGCAAGGTTTCTGTGGGTACTGTGCTACGTGCATTCCGGAATAAGGTTTCTCAAGACGTTACAAGTGGTGTATAACGAGGCAACCGAGCCTTTCACAATCGTGACGGCCTTTTTTGAATAGGTGGCGATGATGAAAATCGAATTTGACCCGATTGCAGATGCACTCTATATCGACCTGAAAGACGGCGAGGTTGAGAAAACCTCAGAAGTCAGTCCCGGCATCATGCTGGACTATGATGCCGCAGGGAATGTGCTAGGCATCGAGATGCTGTATGTAAGCAAGCGGGAACGAGAGCCGTTGAAACAGGCTGCTTGATCCTAGTCTGGCATAAGAAAGGGCGCTTTATGCGCCCTTTCTTTATGATCATGCAAGACCTGACCCAATACTGTTCGTTGACGGCATGGGCCTCGGCTACATGGAGACCCCTTTAGGGCTGCGGCTTTCTTAAGGCCAAAGACCATTGCTTTTTATGTATGTATCAACGACCTCATTACGATCAAATGAGCCAAGATTTCCATTGGGCAAGATCCGGAAATATTCCCCATGTCGATTTTGACGTTGGAAGACCCCGCCCGGTTTTCGTGCGATCTTTTGCCCTGTCTTTCCACCACTACAGTCGGTGCACCGAAGTACTTCATAGGTAATACCCCTAACTTCCTCAAAACTGAGAGTGCAGTGATTTTCGTAGTTCCAAGTTCCAATAATTTTTCGATCTTTCACAGGAGGAAGCGTGATGTCGTCGTCAAAGCTCAACGACTTCTTCCCAGTATTTCCAGCTCCAGGAGTTTCACATCGCGAGGTTGCTGCGGTTGCTGCCTTAACGGAGCGCGGAAGCAATTGAGTTATTACATCCACTTTAGGTGTCATTCTTTCAGTATCGAGTCTCCCAACCCAATTGGTTCCATCGACGGTATCAGCGCTCAAAAAGAGAAAGATCATCGTCCCTTGTAATGGGTTAGTTCGACAGGTGTTCTTTGCGCTTTCAAAAAGACGTAACAGCGTATTTCTTACTTCTTCCTCCATAAGCCCGTCTGTATTCGTTATCAGAAATTTCTGTCGCAGAGTGGACTGACGCACATTATCGATGACAGTCTGTTCAACGAGTTTTAGCTTGCGATTTGATTGAGCCGGCGAGTTAATCTCCTTCCCAAGTTGATTCGGTGCAGTGCAGGCAAGCACGCTTGGAACAGCCGTAAAAGCCACAAACAAGGTAACGAATACCAGTTTCAATGAACAGCTTCTATTCGGCATATGAATCTCCAATGTAATTGGTGTAGTCATGGTATCGCTCCCCAACGAATTAACGGGCGCGACGTAGTCGCGACCCAGTTGAATGATGGGTTAAGAAACACTTAATGTAGCCAACTACCAAGCTGCACGCGTACCTGCCGTTATTCCTTTGTCCGTTTCTTTATCTGCTCGACAGCGCTCTGGAATAGCAAAATCCCATAGTGGATTGACTGGTTTGCCATTCATTGAGCTAGTGACTGTATAACCATAGCGGTATCCAACGTCGTAGCACTTTAGGTCTTTAGTTTTTGGGTCTTCAGTATTTTTTTGTTGTGCTAGTGTGGTCGTGCATGCAAAAGCGGACATTAGAAATAAAAGAAAACAGCTAGGGCGTATTTTTTGCATTTTATAGCTCTCCATATGAGTTTCTGGCATAACAATTTAACCCCAACATAATTAGGGAAGCCCTGAACAAGTCTGCCGCCCTGTAAAATTGTGAATGAGCCAACCACTCTCTCAAGCCACCATGAAACAAATGAGTTTTGCCGCCAGTGAATACGTGAAGAAGCCGAAGCA
>Ga0172373_10003053_pt1 | contig 24924 bp, 22 predicted proteins | sample Lak10m_2_FD_114546 | JGI IMG/M metagenome (GOLD analysis project Ga0172373, IMG submission 114546) | Freshwater microbial communities from Kabuno Bay, South-Kivu, Congo - kab_092012_10m | ecosystem: Environmental > Aquatic > Freshwater > Lake | place: Democratic Republic of the Congo...
GCGGCCAGGGTGGTGGACTTGCCCGACCCGGTGCCGCCGACGAGAATGATGAGGCCGCGCTTGGTCATCATCACTTCCTTCAATTGCGGCGGCAGGCCCATTTCATCGAAGTTGGGAATCTTGGTCGTGATCGTGCGCAATACCATGCCCACGTTTTCCTGCTGCACGAAGACGTTGACGCGGAAGCGGCCGATGTCCTTGGGTGCGATCGCGAAGTTGCATTCTTTTTCTTCTTCGAAGGCGACGCGTTGTTTCTCGTTCATCAGCGCATAGGCGAATGCCTTGGTGTGCATGCTGGTGAGTTTTTGCGGGGCGATCGGGGTCATCTTGCCATCGATTTTCATCGATGGCGGAAAATCGGCCGAGATGAACAGGTCGGAGGCCTTTTTCTCCAGCATCATGCGCAGGAGATTGTGCATATAGGATTGTGCTTGTTCGTGGTTCATGTCAGATCCCCAAGCCTTCGGTCCACGATAGGGCGTCGATGTGGCACTTGTTTATCATCTCCGGATCCATGACCAGCGATTCGGCCACTTGACGAATTTTTTCGAAGTTCGACCCTTCGGTGGCTTCAGCGAGTTGCAGGAAAGGCCCGTAAACCCCGGTCCTGTGCAGCAGGGCCTCGGTGACGGCATCCGGCAGGTTGAGCTTGTCCAGCGCTTTTTCCATCGGCATTTCGAGCATGGCATCAAGCAGGGAGAACACCCCGACGATGAACAGATCGTCGCGTTCCCGCTTGTCCAGATAACCGGCTCCCAGCAGTTCGGTCAGGCGACCGCGGGTGATAGCCGTCTGCATGAGCGCCGGTGCGGCGGAATCTTCTCCGGCCGTGACCATCAGCAGCGTCAGCCAGCGGTAGAGCTGGTCGTAGCCGAGTATGGTAATCGCATGGCGTATGGACTGAATTTCACTGGAGAGTCCGAAGCCGACGGAGTTGATGTAGCGCAGCAGCTTGAACGACAAGGCGACATCGTGCTTGAAACCGACTTCGATTTCCTTGATCTCGGCCTTGCGCGACACCATGTTGAGGATTTCCAGCACCACTGCATAAGAGGGGTGGATGACCTTGGCGGTAAGTGTTTCGGGATGGACGAAATAGTACCCCTGGAACAGCTTGAAACCGGCTTGCTTGCAGGCGTCGAATTCGCGATGGTGTTCGATTTTGTCGGCAATGGCCGTTAGCGGCCGCCCTTTGAGTTTGGCGAAAAGGGCAAGGGCTTTTTCCAGTCCCAGCTTGAGGACATCGATCTTGATGTAATCGGCGTGGGCCAGCAAGGCCAGCAGGCCGGGGTCTTCCAGCGTGCTCAGCGATAGCTGGTAGCCTTGTGCGCGCAGGGCTTCGATGCGGCCGATCAGTGCCGGGTTGGTCTGGATGCCTGGCGACAGTTCCAGGACGGTGCTCGCGGACGGCAGCAGTTCGATTGAATTGCCCAGCAGCGCTTCGGCATTGACGTTGATAAATGCTTTCTTGTCGCCCAGTAGCCACTGTGCATCGGCATCTGATTGCGTCCTAAGCAGTATCTGGGAGCAGGAACGGACATCGTCTTCGATGACGGCGATGTCTGGATTGGTGTCATGACTTAAAAGCAGGCCGTATGCGACGATCTGCTCCTGGGTGTCGAGAATGGGCTGGCGCCCGATAAAAGCCTGGTCTTGCATGATGGACTCGAAATAATTAGGCGGAGTGTTGGTCTGCAGCTACGCGAGTGTCGATGCCCTTGGTGCCGGTGCTGGAAACGATAGTATCGTTTTCGCATGCGGCCCTTTCCCGATCGATCGGCGTCACTTCAGTTGCCATGACTGCATCTCCTGTCGCCCGAGAAATGGCCGGTTTCAAGCAAACAGCGCTGCGCGGGTTTCTTGAGTATTCATCCTGAGCAATTCTTCCATGTCCAGTACCAGCACGATGGCACCGTCCCCGGTCAGCGTTGCGCCGGCAATGCCCTTGGGCTTGATGTCGTGCAGCGACTTGATCACCACGTCGGCCTGACCGATAAAGCTGTCAATAGCCAGAATGAAGTTGCTCTCGCCTGCCTGCATGAGCACGCCGAACGCCGGCACGCTGTTTTCTTCCCAACCGATCAGGCCGGCCAGGGTGCGGATGGGCAGCACTTCCTCGCGCACCACCATGATGGCACGCCCGGATACGCGTTGGACATCTTCCGAGCGGATCGGGATGATTTCGCGCACCATGGAGAGCGGAACGGCGAACGGTTGCTCGCCCAGGCGGACCATCAGCACCGGCAGAATCGCCAGCGTCAGCGGCAGCAGGATGCGAAAATTGGAACCCTGCCCCACGACCGAGGTGGCATCCACGCGGCCATTGAGGCGCTGGATGTTGGTCTTGACCACATCCATGCCGACGCCGCGTCCCGACACATCGGAAATCACGTCCTTGGTGGAGAATCCCGGCAGGAAAATCAGTTGCAGGCTCTGGCGCTCATCCAGGCTGTTGGCCGTCTCGGCATCGATCAGGCCCTTGTCCATGGCCTTGGAGCGGATGATGTCGGGACGGATGCCGCGGCCGTCGTCGGTGATTTCAATCACGATATGGTCGCCGACTTGCTCCGCCGACAGGTGTACCAGGCTCTTGGCCGGCTTGCCGGCAGCCTTGCGCTCTTCCGGGCTGTCCACGCCATGATCGACGGCATTGCGGATCAGGTGGACCAGCGGATCGTTCAAGTCCTCGATCATGGTCTTGTCGATCTCGGTATCTTCCCCGGTCAGCACCAGTTCGACATCCTTGCCCAGCTGGCGTGCCAGGTCGCGGGCCAGGCGTGGATATTTCTGGAACAGGCGGCCGATAGGCTGCATGCGGGTTTTCATGACCGCGCTTTGCAGGTCGCCCACCAGCAGATCAAGCTGGCTCACCGCCTCGTCGAGATCCTTGATGGATTCGTGATCCAGCTTGCCCTGCATCATGGCAGTGCGGATGCAGGTCAGACGGTTTTTGGTGAGGCCTATTTCACCGGAAAGGTTGAGTACCTGATCCAGGCGGGTGGTATCGACACGGATGGAGGTATCCTTGGATGCCGCAACTGCGCCGGGAGAAACCGGCCCTTTGGGAGCCGCGCGGGCCGGGGCGATAGTAGCGCCTGCGGAGACTGCTGGTGCAATTGGCGCCGGTACCGCAGCATGCGTATCGATTTCAGCAATTGGAGCCGCTGCTGCCGGTGCCGGGGCGATACCCAGCAGTCCGTTGTAAAGGTTGTTCCAGTTGGGGCCGGAGCCGTCACCAGCCACGCCGGCTGGCACCGCCGGCTCCGGTGTCAGCAGCGACTGGGCGGCTGCAACGGGTGCCGGTGCAGCGGCAGGTGCCGGCGTTTCGCCGGACAGCACGGCGTCGAGCGAGGCCAGGACAGCAGGATCGGCAGGCGATGGCTGGCGTTGCTGGGACAGTTCGCCGAACATGTCGCGGACGATGCCGGTTGCTGCCATGATGACGTCCATGATTTGAGGATTGAGTGTCATCTGGCCGTTGCGCAACTTGTCGAACAGGTTCTCGGTGCGATGGCACAGTGCGACCATTTCGTTGGCATTGAGGAAGCCGGCACCGCCCTTGATGGTATGAAAACCGCGGAAAATCTCGTTGAGCAGGTTACGGTCGTCCGGTCGTTTCTCCAGTTCTACCAGCTTGTTGTCAACGCCCGACAGCAGATCAGAAGCTTCCGTCAGAAAGTCCTGCAGCATGTCCTCCATGCCGGCGAAATCACTCATGTTGCACTCCTTTAAAAGCCCAGACTGTCGAGCAAGTCATCCACTTGTTCCTGGCTGGTCACAACATCGGTGCGACCCTCGGCGTTGACAACCGGGCCATTGAGCAGCGAATCGTTGATTTCCTTTTTCTTTTCTTCCGAAGCGCTGGCGATCAGCATCTGCAGCAACTGGTTTTCAAGTTGCTGGACGGTGTCGGCCAGCCTCTTGATGACCTGGCCGGTCAAGTCCTGAAAGTCCTGCGCCATGACGATTTCCATCAGCTGCGCATTGGTCGCCTTGGTCTTGAGCGGTACGTCCTGCAGGTGTTCGCGGGTCTGCCCTACCAGTTGCTTGAAATCGTCGACGCTCAAGCGACCGTCCATCATCTGCTGCCAGCGATCGGACAACTGTTTGGCATTGGACTCAAGGGCCTCCTGCAGGGGCTTGGCGGTCTCGGTAGCGTTGAGCGTCTTGACGGCGGCCTGCTCGGTAAGCTTGGAGATGTAATTCAGGCGGTCTCGGGCGTCGGGCATCTTGCCGACAGCGCGTTCGATGGAGCGGTCATAGCCCAACTCGCGCAAGGTGTCGTGCAACTGCCGGGTCAAGTGCCCAACCTGTGAATAAACGTCGCCGTCTCCCGGCAGAGGGGCCGTTAACGGGGCTGGTGCTTCGGGAGCCGGCGCCGCTGCGGGCTCTGGCTCAGGGGGCGGGGGAGTTGCCCCGCTGGCGTTCGCAATGCTGTCGAACAGCGCTTCGAGATCTGGTGAGTCTCCGGATTCGGTTGCCACGTATTTCTCCTTACATGCCCAGTTTTTCGAAAATCTTGTTGAGCTTTTCTTCCAGCGTTGCCGAGGTGAAAGGCTTGACCACGTAGCCGTTGGCGCCGGCCTGGGCAGCTTCGATAATGTTTTCCTTCTTGGCTTCGGCCGTTACCATGATGACGGGGAGATGTTTCAGGGTGGCATCAGCCCGGATGGCACGCAACAACTCGATACCAGTCATGTTGGGCATGTTCCAGTCGCTCACGACAAATTCAAAACTGCCGGCTTTCAGTTTTTGCAATGCGACGACACCGTCCTCGGCCTCGTCGACATTGGTGAAACCAAGTTCTTTAAGCAGGTTGCGGATGATGCGGCGCATGGTCGAAAAGTCGTCCACTACCAGAATCTTCAAATTCTTGTCAGGCATTCAATTGCTCCGTGACGTTTAATTTACGAATTACACCAGCAATGGTCGCAGTGTATCCACCAGAACCAGCGGGTCGAACTTCGGGACATAGGTGTCCACGCCGGCCTGTAGCCCCATGTTGCGGTTGGCTTCCGAGGATAGCGATGAGTGCATGACGACCGGGATGCCTTCAAAGCGGCGGTCGGCCTTGATGTTCTTAGTCAGAACGTAGCCGTCCATTTCAGGCATTTCAGCATCGGTCAGTACCAGTCGCAAGGTGTCATGCAATGGGCGGCCATCCTGCTGCGCGCGGGCTGCTATGCTCTTGAGTTTTTCCCAGGCTTCGCTGCCGTTGCTGGCCTGTTGGTGCTTGACACCCATGCGGTCGAGCACGCCGACAATCGCCTTGCGGGCAACGGCCGAATCGTCGGCGAAGAATATGAAGCGGTCGTCATCGGAGTCCAGTGCCGCGATTTCCGGGATCTGGTCCTCGCCAATGGCGTTGGCCAGCAACTGTTCCACATCCAGAATCGACACCAGGCGGCCGTCGGGCAGTTCGGTAATCGCTGTGATCACCCCCTCGTTGCCTCCCAGCATGGTCTGTGGCGGTTTGACCTTGTCCCAGTCGACGCGGATGATGCGGTCGACACTGTCTACCAGGAAGCCTTGGGTATGGCGGCTGAATTCGGTCACGATCAGCGTGCCGTTGCTGCTTTGCGCCTGACCGCCAAGGCTGATGAAGTTCGTCAGCGAAATGACAGGGATGATGTTGCCGCGCAGTGAAATAAAGCCTTCGACGCCTGCCGGCACGTTGGGGGTGCGGGTGATATAGGGTGTGTGGGTGACTTCGCGCACCTTGAATACGTTGATGCCGAAGATTTCGTTGCTGCCCAGCGAAAACAGCAGAATCTCCATTTTGTTGGAGCCTGCCAGTTTGGTGCGGCCGTCAATGGCATCCAGCAGGTTTGAGTTTTGTTCAGCCATGGTTGGTTAGCTCCGTGTCACTTATTTGCCGGCCGGTGCAGTGCCGACGAGCAGGCGAGTCAAGACTTCTGCCAGTTTTTGTGGTTCAAACTTGGGAACGTATTCATCCACCCCGACCGAGCGGCCCAACTGCTGGTTGGCATCGCTGGACAAGGACGAATGCATCAGCACGGGAATGCCGGCAAAACGCGGGTCGCTCTTGATGTGGCGGGTCAGAACGTAACCGTCCATTTCCGGCATTTCGACATCGGTCAGGATCAACTGGATGAAATCGGTTACCTTCTGGCCCAGTACATCGGCACGATTGGCGATTTTTTGCAGTTCTTCCCATGCTTCCTTGCCGTTGGTGGCGAATGTGAAGTTGATGTCCAGGGCAGTCAGGGCTTTCTGGATCTGGTTTCTGGCGACAACCGAGTCGTCGGTAAAGAAGATGGTGCGGCCGGAAACCGGGATAGGTTTCAGGGTGGCGATGGCGGATTCGTCGACGTAATTGGAGGTCTCGGCCAGAATCTTTTCGACATCCATCATCATGACGATGCGTCCGTCCTTGAGTTCGGTGACGGCGGTGATCAGCCCGCCCATTTGCGCGGTGAGCATGTCGGGAGGTACTTTCATGGCCGACCAGTCGATGCGCAAAATAGTATCGACGCTTTCTACCAGAAAACCCTGGGTATGGCCGTTGTATTCGGTCACGATCATGATCTGCGGCGGCGTCGGATTCTGCACCCCGACATACTTGACCAGATCGACTACCGGCACCAACACTCCGCGCAGGCTGACCATACCCTCCACCGAGGGCGGCATGTCGGGTGCGTGAGTAATCTGCGGTATGCGCATGACTTCGCGCACCTTGAACACGTTGATACCGAAAGTTTCTTCGCGATTGGTGCGTTCGTCCGTGCCCAGCGAGAACAGCAGCATCTCCAGCTTGTTTGAGCCGGCGAGCTTGGTACGTGCGTCAATACGCTTCAGCAGTTCGGACATCTTGGGGCTCCGTCGGTTTTCAGCAATCCAGAGTGGGGTGGCATCGTCAGCATCCTGAATTATGCACTGGAATGGCACAACAGGGAATGGTCGCCTTCCCCGCTTACCGCGATTCTATCGAGTTCCTGCAGCACTTGCATGCTGGAGGCTTCCATCTGTTCCAACTCGTTGACAGCCTGGTCCAGATTGTCACTGTAGAAATGTTCCAAGGCCGCTTTGCCATAACGGTGTACGTTGGCATGAGGATTTTCCATCTCCTTGAAGCCCTGCAGGCGCGAGAAACATTCGCGGCCCTCGCCTTCGTAATACCATTTGCCCAAGCGGCAATTGGTATGGCTGGCAAAGTCATCGGCACGCTTGGCCGAAATACCCATGAAGACTTTGTAGACCTCGAATTTGAAGATCAGGTGATCGACCTTGGCTACTTCGACAAAGCTGCGGAGCGAGCTGGCCGCAATCGCGCCCTCGAGTGCATGGGCAAGTCCGAGCAGGGTTTCCATGCTGCCGGTGGCGGTGATGCCATCCTGGCTGAACTTGTCGGCATCGCTGGAGTTGCTGACCATCTGGTCGCGTGCCTGCATGGTTTCCTGCTGGATGGTGGCCACCAGCGATGAAATCTCGTTGGTGGCCTGTGCCGTACGCTCGGCCAGTTTGCGGACTTCATCGGCCACCACGGCGAAGCCGCGGCCTTGCTCGCCGGCGCGGGCAGCCTCGATGGCGGCATTGAGTGCGAGCAGATTGGTCTGGTCGGCAATTTCCTTGATCAGCTGAATGATGCCGCCGATCTGTTCGGCACGCTGATTGAGGTTGTCGACGCTGGAGGCGGTTTCCTGCGTTTTTTTCGACATCATTTGCAGGTTGATCGCAATCTGCTCGATGGATGTGCGGCTGGCGCCGGAAGAGTTGGCAGCCTGCACGGCGTTGATTTTTTCATCCTTGAGGCGGGACGCCAGACTGTACAGCGATTTCTGGAACTCGGAGAAAGAGTCGCTGAACGAGGTGATGTTGCCGAACACACGTTCATGCATGTTCAGCTTGCGCTGCATCTGTTCCGCATTGCCCTCGGCGGCGGACATGGTGCTGGTGAGTGCACTGTTATCGCTGCGCAACTGGCGGTTTTCCGCTTCCAGGCTGGCGACTTGGGTGCGCAATTGCGCGAGTTCTTTGTTATTGCCAAAATTAAACATAGGTAGCTTCCGCAGGCTTATAAAATCAATAGGTAACAACGACGCCTTGCCACTATACTTGAGCTTGTTCCAAATTTATAGCCGAATAGTAGCTATGCCTGATCCTCAGCCCGCACCATCGACGCCTGAAGAGTTGCAGCAGGCGTTTGCCCTGTTCAATCAGGTATCCGAGCAACTCACCGGCGCTTATGCCGAGTTGCAGGTCAAGGCCGAACAACTGACGCATGAACTGGCAGTTGCCAACGGCGAATTGCGGAGGCAGTTTGAAGAGAAGGAGGCTTTGTCGCTCCGCCTCACGCAGTTGCTGGCAGCGCTGCCTGGAGGCGTGGTGGTGATCGATGCCGGCGGTGTTGTGGAAGAGGTCAATCCGGCCGCGCTGCAACTGCTGGGGGATGCGCTGGTGGGGCAACCCTGGCAGTGCATCGTCCAGAACCTGTTGGCGGCCACCCATACGCCGGGCGAATGGATGCTGGGAGATCGCCGCATCAGCATTTCGTCGAGCAGGCGCGCTACCGTTGGCGGCGAAATATTGCTGTTGCAGGATGTCAGCGAGGCACATGCGATGGAAGCCCAGTTGCAGCGCCACAAGCGCTTGTCGGCGATGGGCGAGATGGCGGCCGCGCTGGCCCATCAATTGCGCACGCCGCTGGCCGCTGCACTGCTGTACACCTCGCACCTGGCCGATGCCGGTCTCGCCGCGGACGACCGGGAAAAGTTCTCGGACAAGGCGCTGGGGCGCTTGCGGCATCTGGAAAAACTTATCAAGGATATGCTGGTGTTCGTGCGTGGCGGGCGAAGTGCGCAGGAGAAAATCACTGTGGTGGGCTTGCTCGCGGAAGTGCGGCAGGTGATGGAGCCGCAAATGGCACAGCAGGGTGTCGAGTTTGCCGTTGCAGATAAAAGCGGCGGTGCCTGTTTACTGGGTAGTCGCGAGGCGTTGGCGGGGGCGTTGACCAATTTGTTGTCGAATGCCATGCAGGCCTGCAAGTCCGGCGGGAGTGTGGCTTTGTCGGCAGAAGTCGATGCTGACGATAAGGTCGTATTCCGCGTGACCGATACCGGGCGCGGCATCCCCAGGGATATTCAGGAGCGCCTGTTCGAGCCATTTTTTACTACTCGTACCGAGGGGACCGGGCTGGGTTTGGCCATTGTGCGCGAGGTGGCGCAGATTCACGGCGGCGAGGTTACGGTAAAATCCGACGAAGGGCAGGGCAGTGAGTTTTGTCTGCGGTTTCCCATGTTGAAAGAATAATGAAAAGACTACCTTTACTGATTGTCGAGGACGATGCCACGTTGCGCGAGGCGCTGGTCGATACGCTGGAGCTTTCGCGCTATCAGGTGTTGACGGCGGATGACGGTCTGCAGGCGATCGAGGTGCTGAAGGCGCAGCCGGTCGGGCTGGTGATTACCGACGTGCAGATGCCCAACATGACGGGCTTGCAGTTGTTGCTGGAAATCAAGTCGCACTGGCCGCATCTACCGGTACTGCTGATGACTGCCTATGGCGTGATTTCGCAGGCGGTGGAAGCAATGCGCGAAGGAGCTTGCGACTATCTGGTCAAGCCGTTCGAGGTGAACGAGCTGCTTACCCGCGTGGCGCGCTGGATGCTGCCGGCCAGCCTGGAGGGGAGTGACGCGGGTGCCGTCATGGAGGACCCGGTGACCGGCAGTCTGTACGCGATGGCGCTCAAGGTGGCCAACACCCCGGCCACCGTGCTGATTACCGGCGAATCCGGTACCGGCAAGGAGGTGCTGGCGCGCTTTATCCATCAGCATTCCACGCGTGCCGAAAAGCCTTTTGTCGCCGTCAACTGTGCGGCGATTCCCGATAACCTGCTCGAAGCGACGATGTTCGGCTACGAGAAAGGTGCCTTTACCGGCGCCATGCAGTCCCAGCCCGGCAAGTTCGAGCAGGCGCAGGGCAGCACGCTGCTGCTGGACGAAATTTCCGAAATGCCGCTGGCGCTGCAGGCCAAATTGCTGCGGGTGTTGCAGGAGCGCGAAGTCGAGCGCGTCGGCGGGCAGAAAGCCATCGCTCTGGATGTGCGCGTATTGGCGACCTCCAATCGCGATATGAAAGCCGAGATCGAAAAAGGGGCTTTCCGCGAGGATCTGTATTACCGGCTCAATGTTTTCCCGTTGCATATCATGCCGTTGCGTGAGCGGGGGCTGGACATCCTGCCGCTGGCGCGGCATTTTCTTGCAGCCATGGCTGGTGCTATGGGGCGTAGCGGTATGCAGTTCTCGGCGGATGCCGAGCAGGCCATGCTGCAGTACCCCTGGCCCGGCAACGCACGCGAACTGGAAAACGTCGTCCAGCGGGCCGTGATTCTGGCCGGCGGCGAGATGGTCTCTCCGCAGCACCTGCACTTGCAGCCAGTCAGGGCTGCCGTGGCTCAGTCGACAGCAGAGGCACTGCCCGCTGGCGGCGGCGCCAGTCACTTGAAGCAACTGGAAAAAGAGCACATCATGAGCGTGTTGGCGTCGGTCAATGGATCGCGTACGCTGGCGGCCAAAAAACTGGACATGAGCGAGAGGACCTTGCGCCACAAACTGCAGCAATACCGGGAAGGAAAATAGTCTGGCCTGGGAATTGCTTAATCAAGGCTAAGCAAATTTTTCGATGAACGCCGATAACCGGCGGTCATTGTTCGGGAAGCGTTATGGATACTAGAGGCATCGACCAGTTACTCAGCCAGATGAACGCCGCGGCAGCAATCGCCGGCGGCAAACCGGCGCCTGCGCCGGCAGAAGGAGCGGCAAATTTTGCCGATGCGCTCAAGGGTGCTATCGAGCAGGTCAGCAGTGCACAGCAGAATGCAACCAAGATGGCCGAGGGCTACCAGACCGGACAGTCCGATGCCAATGTGCAGGATGTGATGATAGAGCTGCAGAAAGCCAGCCTGTCGTTCCAGACCATGGTGCAGGTGCGCAACAAGCTGGTGACTGCTTATCAGGACGTCATGAATATGTCGGTCTAGTGGTGGCGCAGCGAATTGGGGAGGGGGCGGATTTACCGCCCCTTTTTTGTTTTCAGGTGTTCTGGATCACGATGTTGGGGAACTTGTGCGTGTGGTCGAGTGCCTGTTCCGACAGCTTGACCGCGATGCGCCTGGCGATTTGCTGATAGGTTGCGGCAATCTGGCTTTCCGGTTCCGCAACCACGGTAGGCTTGCCGCCATCGGCCTGCTCGCGGATTCTGATGTCCAGCGGTAGCGAACCCAGCAGTTCGACGTTGTAGTCCTTGCACATCTGTTCACCGCCGCCCGCGCCGAAGATGTGTTCCTCATGGCCGCACTGGCTGCAAATATGCGTGCTCATGTTCTCGACGATACCGACGATGGGAATGCCGACTTTCTCGAACATCTTGAGACCCTTGCGCGCATCGAGCAACGCGATGTCCTGCGGGGTGGTAATGATGACCGCGCCGGTGACCGGGACTTTTTGCGACAGGGTGAGCTGGATGTCGCCGGTGCCGGGCGGCAGGTCGATCACCAGATAATCCAGGTTGCCCCAGTTGGTTTCGCGCAATAGCTGTTCCAGCGCGCCGGTGACCATGGGGCCGCGCCACACCATGGGCGTGTCCTGGTCGATGAGAAAGCCGATCGACATGGCCTTGATGCCGTAGCGTTCCATCGGTTCCATGCTTTTGCCGTCTGCGCTTTCGGGGCGGCCGGAGATGCCCAGCATCTGCGGTTGCGACGGGCCGTAGATATCCGCGTCCAGCATGCCGACGATGGCGCCTTCCGCCGCCAATGCCAGTGCCAGGTTGACTGCGGTGGTCGACTTGCCGACGCCGCCCTTGCCGGAGGCGATGGCGATGATGTTCTTGACGCCTGGAATCAACTGCACGCCGCGCTGTGCGCTGTGCGTGCCGATCTTGCTGCTGACGTTGACGAGCACGCTGCCGACTTCCGGCAGGGTCTTGAGCTTGTCCTGCACCAGTTTCTGGATGTCGGCGACGACTGTTTTAGCGGGGTAGCCCAGTACGATATCGAGTGCGACACTGCTGCCGTCGATACGGATGTTTCTGGCGGATCTGGTGCTGATGAAATCCTTGCCGGTGTTGGGGTCGGTGATTTCCTTGAGGGCGGTCTGGATATGCAGTTCTGAAAGCGACATGGGAGCGATGAAGTCCGAGTAAAGTTATCAGGTAATTTTAGCGTATGTGAGACGCCCCGTCATTTGCTAAAATGCAACACTTTCGCAACGCACGTACATTCCCATGTCCCGCAAAATCCTTGTCACCTCCGCACTGCCTTACGCCAACGGCAGCATCCACCTGGGCCATCTGGTGGAGTACATCCAGACCGATATCTGGGTGCGTTTCCAGAAAATGCAGGGCAGCGATGTTGTTGAATCGTGTCATTACGTGTGTGCCGACGATACCCACGGCACGCCCATCATGCTGCGCGCAGAGAAAGAAGGCATTACACCGGAAGAACTCATCGCCCGTGTGCATGGCGAGCACAGCGCCGATTTCCGCGACTTCCTGGTCGAGTTCGACAACTATCACTCGACCAACGCGCCCGAGAATCAGGAACTGGCGAGCGGTATCTACCAGGCGCTCAAGGCCAATAATAAAATTGCCGTGCGTACCATCGAACAGTATTACGACCCGGTCAAGAACATGTTTTTGCCGGATCGCTTCATCAAGGGCGAGTGCCCCAAGTGCCACGCCAAGGACCAATACGGCGATTCGTGCGAAGTCTGCGGCGCGACTTACAGCCCGACCGAGCTGATCAATCCGTTCTCGGCCGTTTCCGGTGCGGCGCCGGTACGCAAGGAGACCGAGCATTACTTCTTCAAGCTGTCCGAGTGTGCCGATTTTCTCCAGCAGTGGACGCGCGACGGCCATTTGCAGGCCGAAGCTGCCAACAAGATGGGCGAGTGGTTCGCCGCCGGCCTGTCGGATTGGGATATTTCGCGCGATGCGCCTTATTTCGGCTTCGAAATCCCCGATGCGCCGGGCAAGTATTTCTATGTCTGGCTGGATGCACCTATCGGCTACATGGCCAGTTTCAAGAACTACTGCGATCAGCCGTCAGCGGTCGGCGGTCAGCCCAGGCCGACGTTTGACGAGTATTGGCGGCGCGAAGGCAACGAAGGCGCAAACCCGAAAACCGAGCTGTACCACTTCATCGGCAAGGACATCCTGTATTTCCATGCCCTGTTCTGGCCGGCGACGCTGGAAAACTCGGGTTACCGCACCCCGACCAATATTTTTGCCCATGGCTTCCTCACCGTAAACGGCGAGAAAATGTCGAAGTCGCGCGGCACCTTCATCACCGCGCGCAGCTATCTGGAGCATGTCAAGAATCCGGAATACCTGCGCTATTACTATGCGGCCAAACTCAACGGCACGATGGAGGACATCGACCTCAATCTGGAAGACTTTGTCGCGCGGGTGAACTCCGACCTGATCGGCAAGTACGTCAATATCGCCAGCCGCACTGCCGGATTCATTGCCAAGCGCTTTGACGGCAAGGTGCGTGCGGCGTATAGCAATGCGGTCATCGACGATATGCGTCTTGCTGCCGCGACCATAGCCGAGTATTTTGAGAACCGCGATTATGGTCGCGCCTTGCGCGAAATCATGGCACTGGCGGACAAGGCCAATGGCTATGTTGCCGCGGCAGCGCCATGGGATCTAGCCAAAAAAGAAGGGCAGGAAGCCAGTCTGCACCTGGTTTGCTCCGAGGCGCTGGAAATGTTCAGGCTGTTGACGCTGTATCTCAAGCCGGTGCTGCCGAACCTGGCAGCTTCGGTCGAAGCTTTTCTCAACGTCCCGGCACTGAACTGGGCGCACGTGGCACAGCCCTTGGCGGACGGACATGCGATCAATGCTTATCAGCACCTTGCAACCCGCGTCGACCCCAAGCAGATCGAAGCCATGGTCGAAGCCAACAAGGAAAGCCTGCAGCCGGCACCGCAAGCGCATTCGCTGGAACGCCATGCCGAGGCTGCACAGCACGCCGAAGCCAAAACCCAGGCGGCACTTTCAGAATGGGAGCCGTTCATATCTATCGACGATTTCACCAAGGTCGATCTGCGCATTGCGCGTGTCGCCAATGCCGAGCATGTCGAAGGTGCAGAAAAACTGCTCAAGCTCACGCTGGATATCGGCGAGCATCAGCCGCGTACAGTCTTTGCCGGGATCAAGTCTGCATACGACCCGGCGACGCTGGTGGGGCGCCTGACCGTGATGGTCGCCAACCTTGCCCCGCGCAAGATGAAGTTCGGGCTGAGCGAGGGCATGGTGCTGGCGGCGAGCGACGAGCGTGGCGGCCCGTTCATCCTGTCGCCGGATAGCGGCGCGCAGCCCGGCATGCGGGTGAAGTAGTTTTTCTCTGAACCACGGGGACACGGGGAAATTTGATTTCGGTTCTCCCCGTGTCCCCGTGGTTAATTTTTTCTAGGGGTACGCCGTCATCCGGCGCTGGTACCAGGCCACGTTGAACTTGGGCAGCACCGGGGTATGTTTTTCTTCGTATTTTTCCAGAATCTTGTAATAGGTCCGGATCGATTCGACAAAAACCACCGGTGCGCCGCCGCGGGCAAAGCCGTATTTCAGTGTCGAGTAGTACTCGGCTTGGTTGAGCAGCGGCAGCGTTTTCTTCACGTCGGCCCATGAATCCGGGTTCAGTTTGAGTCGCTTGGCCAGTATGCGCGCATCTTCCAGATGTGCGATGCCGATGTTGTATGCTGCCAGCGCCAGCCAGGTGCGGTCGGGCTCCGGGATGCGCAGCGGGATTTCGTCTTTCAACATCAGCACGTAGCGGGCGCCGGCCGGGATACTTTGTTTCGGATCGAGCCGGTCGGTCACGCCCAGCCGGTCAGCCGTGTCGTCGGTCAGCATCATCAGGCCGCGCACGTTGGTGGGCGAGGTGCTGTAAGTGTCCCAGTGCGACTCCTGATAGCTGATGGCCGCCAGCAGGCGCCAGTCGACGCCAGTGGTTTCCTGCGCCTGGCGGAACAGGCTCAGGTATTTCGGCAGCAGGGTACGGGTGTTGATGAGGAATGTGGTGACATCCATTGTGTTCAGCCGCTCGGAGTGGCCGTAGTAGCGATCCAGCAGATTGCGCAAGGTGCCGTCTTTCTGGATACGGGCGAAGAAAGTCCTGGATTTCTGGTAAACCCATTCTTCACCGGTTTTGGGGAATGCCCAGGCCAGTTTCTGTGCGAGCCCGAAATCGAAGGCGACTTGCAGATTCGGATAGTAATTCTGCACCATGGAAACCAGGTGCGAGTCGGCGATTGTCGCGTCCAGCGAACCGTCGGCCACTTTTTCCAGCAACTCGTCCGCACCGGCTTTGCGGATTCCGCGCCATTTGAGCGAGGGCAGTTGGGTGGCGATTTCGGCCAGCGTTTCGGCGCTGCTGCTGCCGAACGGAACTTCCAGCGACATGCCCGCCAGTTCGCTGACTTTTTTCGGTTTTTCCGCCTTTTCGCGATTGACGACCACCTGTGGTTGGACTTCCTGATAGGTCGGCCCAAAGCGTACCAGGTGGCTGCGCAGCCGAGTCATGCCGAGGCTTGCTGCTGCGATGTGCGCCTTGCCCTTGAGCAGGGTCGGAATGACTTCGTCCACGCCGCCGACAACCACAAACTTGACCTTGATGTCGGGGCCGAGATCCTTGGCGAACAGGCGAACGAGATCGTACTCCAGTCCGGCAAAATCGTTGTTGCCGTTGACGTAATAAGTGGCCGGATTGTTGTAGGTGACAACCACCAGTTCGTGGCTCTGCTGCACCGTGGGCAAGGGCTTCTGCGCCGGTCCGCAGGCTGTCAGCAACAGCGTGGTAAGAGCAAGAAGAATCAGGCGGGACATGCGGCGAGTTTCCTCAAATTGGACAGCTTTGTCCAGTCGGTTGTTATCATGTCGTCTTTATGGTGAGGGTGTCGCAATTTTTACGATGGAAGCAGATTTTGAACGCAGGTTCGGTGGCGTCGGCCGGTTATATGGCGCCGAAGCGCTGGATAAGTTCCGTAACGCCCATGTTTGCGTGATAGGCATAGGCGGGGTGGGGTCGTGGGCGGCTGAGGCGCTGGCGCGTAGCGCTGTCGGCCGTATCACGCTGATAGACCTCGATCATATTGCCGAGTCCAACACCAATCGCCAGATTCATGCGCTGGGCGACGAGTACGGCAAGGCCAAGGTGCAGGCCATGGCCGAGCGCATCCGCGCCATCAACCCGTTGTGCGAGGTGACGGCGATCGAGGAATTTGTCGAGACCGGAAACCTGGATGCGCTGCTGGGGCAGGGCTACGACTATGTGGTCGATGCCATCGACCAGACCCGGGTCAAGGCCGCAATCGTCGCCTGGTGCAGATCGAACGGCGTCAATCTGGTGACGACCGGCAGCGCGGGTGGCCAGGTCGATCCGTCGCGCATTCGTGTCGACGACCTCTCACGTACCATCCAGGACCCGCTGGCCTCCCGCCTGCGTGCGCTGTTGCGCAAGGAATACGGGTTTACCCGGGATACCAAAAAGAAGTTCAACGTGGAGTGCGTGTTCTCGGACGAGCCGTTGAAATATCCGGCCAGCGGCCAGGCCTGCGATGTGGAGCAGAGCGGGGTGACGGGGCTCAACTGCGCGGGATTTGGCTCCTCGGTGTGCGTAACGGGGACCTTCGGGCTGGTGGCGGCTTCGCGGGTATTGATTAATCTCGCGAAACTACCAGCTTAGACGGGGCCTGGATTCCCCTGATTTCTTGCCCGTACAAGCATTTTGAGATACCCTTCCAGTTTGAATTAAATATAGTTTCTCCCGGATTTCACATGAAAAATCCCCTGGATTCCATTTTGGGTACGATTGTTTCAGGCTTGGTCCTGACGTTTGTGCTGTATGTGTTTGTCCGCAACTTCATTGTGGCTGGGATCTAGCGTGGAAATGGTGCCTGCAATCGCCCGCTGGGTGCACTTCATGGCCGGGATTACCTGGGTCGGTCTGCTTTACTATTTCAACCTGGTGCAGATGCCGGCGTTGAAGGATGCCGCAGCCGACGGTACGGCGGCTGGGATCACCAAACATGTCGCGCCGCGTGCACTGCTGTGGTTCCGCTGGGCGGCAGTCGTCACCTGGTTGGCCGGAGCGGCATTGCTGGGCAAAAATCTGCCTGCGGCCTTAAGTTTGCAACCTGCTTATGCGGCCATCGGCATCGGTGCCTGGCTGGGGACCGTCATGCTGGTCAATGTCTGGGTCCTGATCTGGCCCAACCAGCAAAAAATCCTTGGCATGAAGCCTGCCACGGATGAAGAGAAAGCCCGGGCGCGACGAGTGGCGATGCTGGCGTCTAGGACCAATATGATGCTGTCCATCCCCATGCTGTTTTTCATGGCGGGCGGATTGTCGCACCGAGCTGTTTTCGGAATTTAAAGGGTTGAATTTGATGGCAAACGGCGGCGTTAGCCGCCGTTGTTGCTTTATGTAATCGGAAAAAATATGTCGCAACATTTGATGAATACCTATGGCCGGCAAGCGGTCACTTTTGTAAAAGGCGAGGGTGCCTGGCTGTGGGACGATCAGGGTAAAAAATATCTGGATGCGTTGGCTGGTGTTGCCGTTAACGGCCTCGGTCACGCACACCCCGGTCTGGTCAAGGCCATTGCCGAGCAAGCCGGCCGTCTGATCCACGTTTCCAATATCTTCCGGATTGCCGAGCAGGAACGTCTGGCCGACCGCCTGAGTGACCTGTCCGGCATGGATCGGGTGTTCTTTTGCAACTCCGGCTGCGAAGCCAACGAGGCGGCCATCAAGCTCGCGCGCCTGTACGGGCACAACAAGGGTATCGAGAATCCGGCGATTATCGTCATGGACAAGTCTTTCCACGGCCGGACCATGGCGACCTTGTCTGCCACCGGCAACCGCAAGGTGCAGGCCGGGTTCGAACCGCTGGTGAGCGGCTTTGTGCGGGTGCCGTTCGACGATCTGGAAGCGGTCGGGCATGTGGCGGAACATAACCCCAATGTTGTCGCGGTGCTGGTCGAGCCGGTACAGGGAGAAGGCGGAATCAACATTCCGCACGACGGTGCCGGATACCTGCAAGGGTTACGTGAAATCTGCGACAGGCAAGGCTGGCTGCTGATGCTGGACGAAGTGCAGAGCGGCGTTGCTCGCACCGGTACCTGGTTTGCGTTCCAGCATACCGGCATCGTGCCGGACGTGATGACGCTGGCCAAAGGGCTGGGATCCGGCGTGCCTGTCGGGGCCTGTCTGGCCAAGGGAGCTGCTGCCGAGGTGTTTACGCCCGGCAAGCATGGTTCCACCTTTGGCGGCAACCCGCTGGCATGCGCCGCAGCACTGGCGACGCTGGACATCATCGAGCAGGATAAATTGCGCGAAAATGCCGAAGTTGTCGGCAATCAGATTGCAAATGGCGTCAGCACGGCACTGGCGGGCGTTGCCGGCGTCGTCACCGTGCGCAACGCAGGGATGATGGTGGGCATAGAACTCGACCGGGCCTGCGGCGATCTCGTCAAACAGGCGCTGGAGGCCGGCCTGCTCATCAATGTGACCAACGACAAGGTGGTCCGGTTGCTGCCTCCTCTCATTATGAACGCGGGCGAGGCTGCACAACTGGTAGAAACATTAACCGCATTGATCAAGAAGTTCTTGGGAGCCTAAATCATGGCGATCAAGCATTATCTGCAATTCAAGGATTTGAACCGTGAAGAGCTCGACTACCTGTTCGAGCGCACGCACTGGATCAAACAGCAGTTCAAGGCCTACCAGCAATACTGGCCGCTGACGGACCGTACGCTGGTGATGATTTTCGAGAAAGCCAGCACGCGTACCCGCCTGTCGTTCGAGGCGGGCATGCAGCAGCTTGGCGGTTCGGCGATCTACCTCAACACGCGCGATTCGCAACTGGGCCGCGGTGAACCGGTGGAAGACGCTGCTCAGGTGATTTCGCGCATGTCCGACCTGGTGATGATTCGTACCTTCGAGCAGGAAATCATCGAACGTTTCGCCGCCAACTCGCGCGTGCCGGTGATCAACGGCCTGACCAATGAGTACCATCCGTGTCAGATCCTTGCCGACATCTACACCTTCATCGAGCATAGAGGCCCGATCCAGGGCAAGACGGTGGCGTGGATCGGCGATTCCAACAACGTCTGCAACACTTGGCTGCAGGCGGCGGAAGTGCTGGATTTCAACGTCCACGTTTCCACGCCGCCCGGCTACGAGGTGGAACAGGAGCGCGCCGGTTTGTACGGCCACGAGCACTACGAGGAATTCCCCGATCCGATGGAAGCCGTGCGTGGCGCCGATCTGGTGACGACTGACGTGTGGACTTCGATGGGCTTCGAGGCCGAGAACGAAGAACGCATGCGCGATTTTGCCGATTGGCAGGTTGATGTCGACATGATGAAGGTCGCGGCCAAGGATGCCGTGTTCATGCACTGCCTGCCCGCGCATCGCGGTGAAGAGGTGGCCGCCGAGGTCATCGACGGCCTGCAGAGCGTGGTTTGGGATGAGGCCGAGAATCGCCTGCATGTGCAGAAGGCGCTCATGGAGTACCTGCTGCTGGGACGTGTCAACGGCTGATGGCAGCAAGGTCTCAGCAGAAGGGGCTTTCCGATCATATCTTGCCGGTATCCGCCACCATGGTGGGGGTGTGCGTCACGGTCATTACCGTGATCCAGATCACGCCGAACCGGGCGTTCGCCTCGTGGGCGGACGAGTTGATGGCGGTGGATAGCATGGCTTTCCTGGCGAGCACCCTCCTGTCCTACTGGTCGATTCGCCACCCGCTGGATCGTGAACGGATGGAAGGCTATGCAGATCGCCTGTTTCTTCTGGGCCTGACGATCATGGTGTTCGCCAGCTTTATGGTTTCGTTTGAGTTATTCGTGAATTGAGTTTTACTAAGGAATTGATTGATGAGTGATGTGAAAAAAGTCGTGCTTGCCTATTCCGGCGGTCTGGATACCTCGGTGATCCTCAAGTGGCTGCAGGACGAGTACCAATGCGAGGTGGTGACCTTTACCGCCGACATCGGCCAGGGCGAGGAACTGGAACCCGCACGTGAGAAGGCTAAAAAGTTCGGTATCAAGGAAATCTACATCGACGACCTGCGCGAGGAATTCGTGCGCGATTTCGTGTTCCCGATGTTCCGCGCCAATACTGTGTACGAAGGCGAATACCTGCTGGGTACCTCCATCGCCCGTCCGCTGATCGCCAAGCGCCTGATCGAAATCGCCCGCGAAACCAGGGCCGATGCAATTTCTCACGGTGCGACCGGCAAGGGTAACGATCAGGTGCGTTTCGAGCTGGGAGCCTACGCACTCAACCCCAATATCAAGGTGATCGCCCCATGGCGGGAGTGGGATCTGCTGTCGCGCGAAAAGCTGCTGGCTTATGCCGAAAAGCACGGCATCCCGGTCGAGATGAAGCACAAGCAAGGCGGCAGCCCGTATTCCATGGATGCCAATCTGCTGCACATCTCTTACGAAGGTCGCCATCTGGAAAATCCGGCTGCCGAAGCCGAGGAAGATATGTGGCGCTGGACGGTTTCGCCCGAGAAGGCCCCGGATGCCGCCGAATATCTGGATATCGAGTACGTCAACGGTGACCCGATCGCCCTCAATGGCAACAAGATGGCTGCCCACGAAATCCTCGCCGAACTCAACAAGCTGGGCGGCAAGCACGGTATCGGCCGTCTTGACCTGGTGGAGAACCGCTACGTCGGCATGAAGTCGCGCGGCTGCTACGAAACCCCGGGCGGCACCATCATGCTGCGCGCCCACCGCGCGATTGAGTCGCTGACCCTGGACCGCGAAGTCGCGCACCTGAAAGACGATCTGATGCCGCGCTATGCCAGCCTGATCTATAACGGCTACTGGTGGAGTCCGGAGCGCGTCGCGTTGCAAACGCTGATCGACCATACGCAAAAGAGCGTCAACGGCTTCGTGCGCGTCAAACTGTACAAGGGCAACGTCATCGTCGTCGGGCGCGACAGCAAGACCGATTCGCTGTTCGACCCGACCATCGCGACCTTTGAAGACGACGCCGGCGCTTACGACCAGAAGGATGCTGGCGGATTTATCAAGCTCAATGCCTTGCGCATGCGCATTGCGGCGAATTTGCACAACCGCAAGAAATAGAAGCAATCCCACCGCAGGCTAAACAGCCCGGACATGCCGCACAGGCATGTCCGGGCTGTTTTTTTGTGGGGGCATGCGAGCACTCATGAGAATGGGCTAATATGATTGCGCCAAAAGCGGATTGTCTTAATCTTCGGCGATAATGGGCAGATGTCGTGGCTTCCGCTAAATCATGAATAACAAGAACCTTGGATAAAAAGACAGCAATACAATCTGCTCAACTGCGCCATCTGCTTTCTGTGAGCAAGGTGTCGCTGGCTGCCAGCGTACTTCTTGCGGTGATTCTCACTTATATGCAACGGGAAGTGACGGCGCTTCCGGTGCTTTTAGCCTGGTGCTCCTTCATGGTGCTGGCTTCGCTTTTGCGGGCGGTTCTTGTGTTTGTATATCAACGTTTTCCGGTCGATGCCGGTGCTGCTGTACGTGTCCGGCTGCAGTGGTTTCGCCTTGGCGTTCTGGTTGCCGGTGCGATATGGGGGTCGGCCGGGTTTCTTCTTTTTCCCGACAATCATCCGCAGCACCAGATGTTTCTGATCTTCATGCTGGCGGGTTTGACTGCCGGAGGGGTGGTTTCATTTTCTGCAGATCTGACTTGTGCCGTCGTGTTTTCAGTTTCAGCGATATTACCGCTCACGATCCGCCTGTTAGCCGCCGGAAACGATTTGTCCTTGGCGATGGGGGCTTCGACGCTGTTGTATCTCGGCTTCATGATCATGAGCTTGCGCCGTATCAATCTGAGCATATGCGAAAACATTGCCTTGCGCCTGGAAGCGGCTGCGCGTGAGGAGAAGGTTAGGGTGAGCGAGGAGCGGTACCGGTTGTTGTTGAATCATTCGCCGGTCGGCATTTTTCATTACGACACCAACCTCGTCATCACCTATTGCAACAAACTGTTAGCCGATATTCTGCATAGCTCCATCGATAACATTGTCGGGCTGGATATGAAGTCGCTCAAGGATCAGGCATTGCTGCCGGCCTTGAGGAAGGCGCTGAGCGGAGAACTGGGCTATTACGAAGGCTATTATCGCGCGACCCTGAGCGTTGCCGACGGATGGATATTCATGACCTGTGCGCCTTTTTGCGGCGATACCGGAGAGATCGTCGGCGGCATTGCCATTGTTCAGGATGTCTCCGAGCGCAAGGCGGCGGAAGAAGAAATCAAGTACCTGGCGTTCTACGACCCGCTCACGCATCTGCCCAACCGGCGGCTTCTGCTGGACCGGCTCAAGCAGGCGCAGGCATCGAGTTCGCGAAACGGCCGCGAAGGCGCCTTGCTGTTTATTGACCTGGATAATTTCAAGGCCCTCAACGACACTCTCGGCCATGACATCGGCGACTTGCTGCTGCAACAGGTTGCTGAACGGCTGACCGCTTGCGTGCGCGAAGGCGATACCGTTGCCCGTCTCGGCGGCGACGAATTCGTGGTGCTGCTGGAAGACCTGAGCGAACAGGCGTTCGATGCGGCGGCACAGACGGAAATCATCGGCGAGAAGATCATTGCAGCGCTCAACCAGCCTTACCGGCTGGCCACGCATGAATGCCACAGCACCCCCAGCATCGGTGCGACCTTGATCAACAGCCACCAGTACGGGATAGATGACCTGCTCAAGCAGGCCGACATCGCCATGTACCAGTCCAAAAAGGCCGGTCGCAATACCCTGCGCTTCTTCGACCCGCAGATGCAGGCGAGCATCACCGCCCGCGTGGAAATGGAGGGCGAATTACGCAAGGCGCTGGAACGACAGCAATTCCAGTTGTATTACCAGATCCAGGTGGCAAGTTCACATCGGGCATTGGGTGCGGAGGCATTGATCCGCTGGCAGCACGATGGGTTTGGCCTGGTGTCGCCCGCGGATTTTATTCCGCTGGCCGAAGAAACCGGCATGATTCTGCCGGTCGGGCAATGGGTGCTGGAGACCGCCTGTGCCCAGATCAGGAAATGGGAGAGCAGTCCGCTCACCTGCGATCTGCAGTTGGCCGTCAACGTCAGTCCGCGGCAGTTCCGTCAGGCAGACTTTGTCGAGCAGGTGCGTCGGATACTGATCGGTAGCGGCATCAAGCCAGACAGGCTCAAACTGGAACTGACCGAAAGCCTGGTGCTTGACGACATCGACGATACCATCCACAAGATGAACGCGCTGCGGGATATCGGCGTACGCTTTGCCATGGATGACTTCGGTACCGGCCATTCGTCGCTCTCCAGCCTGAAGAAGCTGCCCCTGGACCAACTCAAGATCGATCAGAGTTTTGTACGCGATATCACGGTCGATCCGGATGACGCCGTTATCGTGCAGACCATCATTGCAATGGCCCACAACCTGGGCATGGAAGTCATCGCTGAGGGGGTGGAAACGGAAGCGCAGCGGGCTTTCCTGGAACGGCACGGCTGCTCTGTCTGCCAGGGTTATCTGTTCAGTCGGCCAGTGCCGTTGGAGGCATTCGAGGCGTTGCTGTAGCGGCTGGGCTAGGCGTATAGCAGTTTGATATCGGGCGGCTTATCCCGCCGCGGACGATGCAAAAATCACGGCAAGTGAGCTGGCCTGTTCCCGGCGAGAAGCGATTCAAGCTGCTCCGGTGGCACTGGCCGACTGAACAGATAACCCTGGCCGAAGTCGCATCCGATCTCGGTCAGCAATACCCGCTGCTCCTCGGTTTCTATGCCTTCTGCGATTACCTTGAGCCCCAGTTCGTGCGCCATCAGAACCACGGCTCTGGATAAAGCCATATCGGTCGTGTCGGTCGCCAGATTGCGTACGAATACCTGATCGATCTTCAAGTAATCGATATCGAATTTTTTGAGGTATGCCAGCGAAGAATACCCGGTGCCGAAATCGTCGATGGCGACCTGTATGCCGACATCGCGTAGCCGGAGCAACTCGTTGGTGACGCCGGCGTCGGCGTCGAGCATCAGGCCTTCGGTGATTTCGACCGCGATGTTGCAGCCGGTGAGGCCCAGCGTATGCAGGTGATCGATCCAGTTATCCTGGCTGTCCGGTGCATGGAACTGCACGGGGGATTTGTTCACGCTGATCTGAAAGCCGGTTTCCACCATGCTGCTCCAGCGTTTTGCCCAGGCGGCCGCCTGCCGGAATACCCACTCGCCGATTTCGACAATCAGGCCGGTGTCCTCTGCCAGTGGAATGAATTCGTTCGGAGCGATCATGCCCTGCATCGGGTGCTGCCAGCGCAGCAGGGCTTCGGCCTTGAAAATCCGGCCGGTCGCCAACTCCACGATGGGCTGGAAATATACATGGAGCTGATTGGCTGCCAGCGCGCCGCGAAGATCCCTGACCAGATTCTGCCGTCGTTGTGCCGCTTCCTGCAGTGCCGGGGTGAAATGCCCATAGCGGTGGCGGCCATCATTTTTGGCTGCATACATGGTCTGGTCGGCATTCTTGAGCAGGCTCTCAACCTCGGTGGCATCGTCCGGGTACATGGTGATGCCAATGCTGGCCGAGATATAGACCACGTCGGTGTTCAACTGAAAAGGTTTGCTCAAAGCCTGGATAATGTCGTGCGCCACTTTGTCTGCACGGTTCTCGGAGCCGACCCCGGTCAGCGTAATGGTGAATTCGTCGCCACCCAGCCGTGCCACGGTATCGGTATCCAGTACGCAATGGCTGATGCATTGCGTGACTTTTTTCAGCAAAACATCGCCCGCATAGTGTCCCAGGGTGTCGTTGACTTCCTTGAAACGGTCGAGATCGACCAGTAGCAGCGCCAGGCGATAACGTCCCTGATCGGCCTTTTTGATTTCCTGCTGCAGCCGGTCGTGAAACATGTAGCGGTTGGGCA
>Ga0172373_10003054_pt1 | contig 24912 bp, 21 predicted proteins | sample Lak10m_2_FD_114546 | JGI IMG/M metagenome (GOLD analysis project Ga0172373, IMG submission 114546) | Freshwater microbial communities from Kabuno Bay, South-Kivu, Congo - kab_092012_10m | ecosystem: Environmental > Aquatic > Freshwater > Lake | place: Democratic Republic of the Congo...
CTCTAGCCCCAAGTGGAATGATTTGCTTATCTCAATATCCAATCGAGACTGTCAAGGAAACTCTGTTCTCAGTATACTGGATGACGGAAGCAGAATCGCTGCTGGTCTGAATGTGCGAGTAGTTAATGCCGCTCTTCAGCCAGAGTTGAAAGTTATAGAAGAGCCCGAAGTTCAGGCCGAAATAGTCGAAAGAACGAGACGCGTTCGAAGCCGACTCATAGCTTGAGGTTTGATAGGATAGGCTTCCAACAGCGTTGAGTTTTCCGGTGTTGCCGATAGCCTGATTCACCGAGGTGGTCAACGAGTTAACGATTGCCGTCTCACCCGCGCCTTGCACCGAAACCTGCGAACGACGACCGTATGAGAGCGACCATGAGGTCTTCGGAGCAATCTTATAACTGAGGCCCACGTCGAATACGGGTTCACTCGGGGCAGCTCCGCGATTCTCGAAACTACGGGTTTCGTAACCGCCCTTGAGAGTTCCGGTGATCTTCGCGCTCACTTCAAATGAAACGCCAGCGAAACCACCGAAAACATCAGAAGATGGTCCCTTAGGAACGGCTGCTGAATTGGATTCAAGCGTGGCCTGTCCGTAGTAGGTTTCACCGAAGATTTTGGTCTTGGGTGTGAGATTGTATCTGAAACCCGGCGTGATCCGAAAATCGGTAACATCAAGCAAGGGCGTCCCTAATTCGTAATCTGTCGATGAATAAGTAGGTCCGAGATACAAGCCCGTCTTCTCACTCAGCGTGTAGTCGAGCATGTGGCTGGTCGTAATCGGCCAGCGCGCGACCTTGAGCCCGCTCCCCAACAACAGCGGATCTGTTAAGGCACCTCCGATCACGGTCGTCAAATAGCTTATGGAAGCAGAACCCGTGTAGTCAAAACGCCCCCCCTCATAGTGACCGCTGAGTTGAACAGCATGGTTCTGAGCGTCGAACTGATTGTGATCCAAATAAAGCAACTGGTCGAATTGGTAACCAAACACCAGGCTGTTTCCCCCGGGGGATCCCAATCGCACACCAAACCCGGGCCCTACGTCCACAATGACATCGGACAGCTTCGCGAGGTCGTTGAAAAAAACGTTGTCGGAAAACGACGTCGCAACGTTCAGCCTCGGCACAAACGTGGTCTTGCCGAGACTGAAGGATAGGTAGTCCTTCGGATCAAGAGCTCCAAGACTCTGGGAAAACAGGGTCGCTCCGAGGCCAAGCAAAAGATACTTTTTAGTGGACATGAATGAATCGCAAGTTTAGGGCCAACGCACAAGCCGATAGAATCGAGGGCCAACAGCCGAAGGCAAGATCACGGTGTTGTGGCCTCGCACGACCGAAACCGGTCCGGTCCATGCCGTCCAAACACTTTGCTGCCCCGCAACCGTCGTCCTAACCTCCAGCCCATAGGCAGGGTGAGTGGCAGGCCATGTAATCTCGACGGAGACTCCATCCGACTGAACCTTCAACTTCGGTACCGGCGTCAGACGAGCGACAAACGCGTCACTCGCCCCACCTGCGTGGTTGGTCTGGAAGGAGTTTGTCGACAAGGCTACATCCGAAATCGAAAAGGTCCGCCCAACCAAGTAGGCTGTGCCACCGCTCTCGACCGCCAACCCAAGGCCTTCGTCATTGTCGTTGCCACCGAAATACGTTGAGAAGTTGAGCTTCAGAGAATCGGAAGCGTAACTAGCAACAAATGCATCCTCAAACCCAAAGAGGTTCGTCTGGAAGGCATCCAAAATCGGAAAATCAGCAGAGCTGGTCATGCCCGAAACGAAAATGTTGTCACGTGCGTCCAACGCCACATCCCAAGCCTGATCAATCCCCTGCCCCCCGATGTAGGTAGCAAATTCCAACCCTGTTCCCGTCGCGCCAAAACGAGCCACAAACCCGTCGCTTCCTCCGCCAAATGCGGTCTGACTAGCGTTCGTAAGAAGTAGATCAGTCGAAAAAGTCTGCCCCACCACGACCGGACGCGATAGGCTATCCACGCTCACACGCACACCGTAGTCACTCGAAGATCCACCGAAGTAGGTGCTGTGCTCGAGCGCATCGCCCGCTCGATTGAGCCGCAAAACAAAGGCGTCAAAGGCACCCGCGTTAGTAGATTGAATCGCATTAACAACGGGGAAATTTGTGGAAGATGTCAGCCCCGTCACAACCGCCCTGCCCAGCGAATCCACTGCAATCCCCTCGCCGCTATCCACCGCATCTCCCCCAATCGTCACCGAGTAAACCAAAGCTCTCCCATCCTCGCTCAGCTTCGAAACGAAAACCTCGTCACCCGTTGAACGCGGCATCAAGCTGCCACGCGTCGGAAAGGCCGTCGATGCGGTCTGCCCCGTGACATGAGCAGCCCCCTGTGAATCCACAGACAATCCAAGAACCTCGTCGTCATCCTCGCCCCCGAGATAAGTTGAGTAGAGCAACTGGGAGCCCGATGCGCTCAGCTTAACAACAAAACCATCGGGTTGATAAATCCCAGATCGTTTCTCGGCGGCACCTCCGATCGTGGTCTGAAATGCATTCGTCACCGGGAAGTTCGGCGAGGCCGTAGAACCGGCTAGGAAGACGTTCCCCAGCGAATCCAAAGCAACACTGAACGCGCGGTCGGCCCCGCTCCCTCCGATGTAGGTGAACCAAGCTAACCCGCTTCCATCCGCGTTGATCTTCGCAACAAAAGCGTCCCCTCCCAATGCATCTCCACCGACAAATCCGCTGAATGCTTGTCCTTGCCGACCCGTAATTGTTGCCGATTGAGTCTCGCCAACCACAATCGCATTGCCGGATCCATCCGCCGCCACGGCCCACGCCCGGTCCGCGTCCGTCCCACCCAAATAGGAGGAGTAACTCAGCACCGGATCAATGACGAGGGCAAGATCCTTGCGATAATCCCCTAGGTTGAACACAATTTCACGCTCCCCTTCCAAGCGATAAGAGGCCGAAACCTCCACCCTTCGGCCATCTATCATCTGGTAGGCGATAGGCCGATGATGCCGCAACAAACCTGCTCCGCACTCAAACAAAAGATCACCGTCTGAATCTAGTCGAATTCGATCCGCGCCGCTGTAGCGAACACGAATGATCCCAGGATCCTTCCCAGCGGCGACCACAAAATCATACTCTAGCTCGGTCCCATTACCGTAATAAACCACGTCAACGCCAGAATAGACCTCAGGAAAAGTAACCACCCCATAGAGCGGCATACCCGACCTCCACCGAGTTGGATCAGACCCACCGAGACGGTTCAATTTAGCCGACAGCAGGCGACTCCCGCGTCCCGCAACCGGGTTGGACGCACCCACGAACTGAGCCGAGAGGCGTCGTGACTTAACGACCTCCTGATTCCCTCCCCGCCGCCGTCCTCGCACCTCTTTGTCTCCCCGGCCAACCGCCCCGCTGTCGGTTGCACGCAGATCCAGACTCCATCGAGCAGGCTCCAACGAAATACCAAAACCCTTGCCCCGCGCAAAAAATAACGTGTTCGAATCCCCCGTCTCGATAGCCTCAAACGCGAGCGGAAGCTTTGAGAATCGCTCGTCCACACTCATCCCTGCAGAAACCTCCACCGAGGTTTTTTGAGAGCGAACGCTGAGCAGTGGTTCAAGTCCCAGGACATCCCCAGTGATCAAGCCCGAAGCCAAGCTCCAAGCTAGCACCACTCCCCGGAAGTACCTGGACCGGAGCTTGGGAAGAACGTCTCCAAGAGAGCTATAACTCCCGCTCGACCGCGCTAGGGATAACTTCATAAGTGCGAAAATCTAAACTCGATCTTTAAGACAATCGAGGTGGCTGTCAAAAATATCTTTTGTCCCCGGCACGTTTCGTTTATTGCAAGAGGAACAAACAGTGAAACCAACCGACCTCCGGGGCATCCTCCGCTACATCCCTCGTTTCCGCGAGAAAATCTTCGTCATCGGAGTCGATGGGGCCATCATCACGGACGAAAACTTCGCCAACATCCTCCTCGATATCGCGGTGCTCCGTTCGCTAAGCATCCGGGTCTTGCTCGTTCATGGCGCATCGGCTCAAATTAAAGCGCTCGCGGCGGAACAAGCCATCCCTCCCTCGGACCTGGATGGAACCGGGATCACCGATGCCACGACCCTAAAGCTGGCACTCACCGCAGCAAATCGACTGACCCATGAGATCCTAGAAGGGCTCTCGGCAAGCGATCTGAGAGCCGTTTGTACCAACGCCGTCATCGCGCATCCACTCGGGATCATCCAGGGCCAGGACCATCTCTTCACCGGAAAAGTCGAGCGGATCGACTCTGAAATGCTCATCGGACTTCTGGCTCAAGGGATTATTCCAGTGATACCTCCCCTAGGATTCGACGGCGACGGCAAGACATACCGTGTGAACTCCGACTCCGTCGCTGTGGCAATCGCCTCCGCCCTCAAGGCATCAAAACTGATCTTTATAACCACTGAGGACGGGCTCACTTACCAAGGACAACTCATCCGACAAATGCCCGTGGCAGATCTAGACCATCTCCTCCGAGATCATCGCTCTGGATTCGCAGCTGAGACCCTCTCAAAAACCCAGCACGCAGCCCTTGCATGCCACTCCGGGGTCCCCCGTGCCCACATCATCAACGGCAGGGTCGACGAAGGTCTGCTCGCCGAGGTTTTCTCCAACGAGGGTATCGGTACCCTAATCTACGAAAACGAATACCAACAGATTCGGCGTGCGATGAAGAAAGATGTGCGCAGCATCCTTGCCCTCATCCAAAAATCGGTCGCGAACGATGAACTGGTGAAACGCACCCGCACCAGCATCGAAAAGCAACTCCAGGATTATTATATATTTGAGATTGATAAAAACCCCGTCGCTTGCGTCGCGCTTCACCTCTATCCTGAACAGAGGAAGGGTGAGCTCGCTTGCCTGTTTGTAAACCCCTCCCATGAAAATCAGGGAATCGGTCGAAAGCTGATCCAGTTCACCGAGAATCGAGCCCGCGAAATTGGGTTGTCGGAATTGATCACGCTTTCCACCCAAGCCTTTACTTACTTCCAATCCAAGGGTGGCTTCACCGAGGGAACTTCGGATGACCTCCCTCCTCCGCGCAGGGAACGTTACGAGGCGAGCGGGCGCAAATCGAAGGTCTTGATCAAAAGACTCCGCCCAATAGCCTAGATAGAGTCCGTCCGCCATCGCCCAGCCCCCTGCTTAAGAAGCGTGTCACCCAAGGGACCCGAGATTCTCGTCGTCTCACATCGCCCACAAAGAGACGGTTCGTTCCAGCAACTCAAGTAGTTGATGGTCCGCCGCCGGAAAAGAGTAATCTCGGAGTTCACCTCTGCGAACCCAGCGCACTTCGGGGCAACCGATCGGACGAGCAACTCCAGAAACCACACGGCAGCACCAGAACTCTAGGCGAACGGTTTTCTCTGGGTAACGGTGCACCAAGCCGGAGAAGCAACTCTCCGCTCGGACGAGCAAGCCCAACTCCTCCATCAACTCACGCTCAACGCAGGCGGCAAACGACTCATCGTGTTCCCGCTTGCCGCCCGGGAACTCCCACAACCCAGCCAAGTGAACCCCCTGAGGTCGTTGGGTAATGAGTAACCTTCCCTGATCGAACACGAGACCGGCCCCAACCTCAATGACGACGTTGCTCGTGGAACTCATCGTCAACGATAGAATCGACTCGAATATCCCGCCCACCCGACGGAAATCCTACCCTCGCCGTAATCCGCCGAGGGTCTCTCGACTCCTCTCTACTTCGCCGGGGCGGGAGGAGCGCCAGCTGGAGGTGGGTTTGTCGAAACGACAACTGGAGCCTTGGGTTTCGCGAGGTCGGGAAAACGCTGTGCGAGTTGCTCTTTTTGCTGGCTCGATTCGGCGACCCAAGCCGAATACGCCGTGGACTTCGACAATTCCTCGTAAATCCGATAAGCCTCAGGGTGATTATTCTTCGCCTCGTTGAGGCGTGCCACCGCAAACTTGGACTGATTAAGAACGCTCGAGCTCGGATACCGAGTTGCAATCGCCTGATAGGCAGCGAGCGCCTCGTTATACTTACCCTGAGACTCCAGGGCGACCGCTGAACCAATCGCCGCTGAAGCAGAGAGCGTGCTCCCCGCATAACGACTTTGGAATGAATCGAACTGAGCTTGAGCCTCAGCGAACTTTCCCTCGGAATAAAGAGCGGTCGCGGCAAGAAACGCGGCACGCTCCGCAGCCTTGGTCCCCGCGAAATCACTTGCCACCTTCAACAGATCCGTAGATTTGGCAGGAGGAATATTAGTTTGGCTCGTCACGTTCACGTTCAACGCCAGCAACGCTTCGTTGGCTCGCGCCTCCTTTTGATCCGCGATGTAGTTGTAAGCGTAGACCACGAAGGCGACGCCTAACCCGGCGGCACCGACCGTGATAAGGCGCTTTTTGTTGACTTCAAGCCATGCAAGAAGTTCGACAAATGAAGTGGATTCCTGCTGGTGACTCGCTTCTGGACCCGGATTCATATAAGGCGGACGATTCTTGAGGGGGAGACCAAAAAGGCAAGCCTGAAATACCTGAAAAGCGCTTGCATGCCGGATGAGAGCTTCCATAAAGTGACCCCATGGATGCTCAATTGCAGCAGTACGTGCCGGTGCTCATGCTCGGCGCACTCGCCTCTTTCGTAGCCACGGCGATTCTCATTCTCTCCGTCGTCTGCGGAAAACGTGGGCGCCGATCCAAAATCAAAGATTCAGCCTACGAGTGCGGAATGCTTCCGGTGGGCGACGCAAACTCACGTCTCTCCGTCAAATTCTACCTCGTGGCGATGCTGTTCATCCTGTTTGATATCGAAGTGGTATTTCTCTATCCCTGGGCTGTAGTTTACAAAGAGATGCTAGCCCGAAATGCCGCCCTCATCATGGGCTCGATGCTCTCCTTCTTGGGCATCTTGTTCGTAGGCTATCTCTACGCCCTCAAGAAGCGGGCTTTTGATTGGAAGACCTGAGCCCCTGCTCGCGTGTAGTAACTCCCCTCCCTCACCATCATGGCTACCCCTATCAAGTTCGGCACCTCAGGCTGGCGCGGCTTAATCGCTCGAGACTTCACCTTCGACAACGTCCGCATCGCCGTGCAGGCCATCGCAGACTACCTCAACCAGGATCTCAAGACCCGCACGAACCCAGATCGCCCCCCATCCCGAGAGGTTATCGTCGGCCACGACACCCGTTTCCTGGGTCGAGAGTTCTCACTGGCGACGGCGGAGGTTCTGGCCGCAAACGGCTTACAGCCGATCCTTTGCAACCGCGATGCGCCAACACCCGTCATCGCCCACAACATCCGAGCGAGAAAAGCCCTGGGCGGACTCAACCTCACTGCCAGCCATAACCCGGCCGAATACCAGGGACTGAAGTTCTCGACGTCCAACGGTGCTGCGGCACCACCCGAAGTCACTAAGGCGGTCGAAGCGAATGTCGAAAAACTCGTGGCCAGCGGATGGTCATTTAAAGCTGCTGTCATCGGCACGTTTCAATGCAAAACCTTCGATCCCCGCCCTGCGTACGTCAGGCAGATCAAGAAATTGGTCGATTTCGAAAGCATTCGGAAAGCAAAGCTCAAGGTCGGAGTTGGACTGATGTACGGCACGGGCCGAGGCTATCTTGACACGCTGCTCGAAGAGTCCGGAACCAAAGTCACCCGCTTCCACAATGAACTCAACCCTCTGTTCGGAGGTCACCATCCCGAACCGAACGCAGAAGGGATGCAGGAAGTCCGCGAGTTCGTCCTGCGTGAGAAGGCATCGATCGGTTTGGGCCTCGATGGAGACGCAGATCGTTTCGGCATTGTGGATCGCGATGGCACATGGCTGACTCCCAATCAAATCCTCGCCCTCGCCCTCTACCACCTAAAGAAAAACCGTGGATGGACGGGCTCCGTTGTCCGCACCGTTCCAACCAGCCATCAAGTCGACGCCATCGCAGGAATTCTTGGGGTGAAGGTCCATGAGACACCCGTAGGGTTCAAATATATCGGTGCCCTTATGGAGTCCGAACCTGTCATTGTAGGTGGAGAAGAGTCCGGCGGGCTGAGCGTAAAGGGACACGTTCCTGAAAAGGACGGAATCCTCGCGTGCCTGCTCATGGCCGAGTTAATCGCCTATGAACGAAAACCGCTCGGCGCAATCCTCAAAAAAATTGAAGAAACAACGGGACGGTTCTTCACGGATCGCATCAACGTCCAAATCCCGCCTGACAAAAAGGCCGCCCTTCTGCAACGCTTATCGGGTGGACTCGACACGGTCGGCAAATTCCACGTCGAGGAGTTCATCACCACCGATGGCTTTAAGTTTCTCCTCCCGGGGAACGAGTGGGTGGCCTTCCGCGCCAGCGGAACAGAGCCTCTAATCCGATGCTATATTGAAGCCAAAAGTGCGGCCAACCTCGCCAAGCTTCGCAAGGCATGCACTCAGGTTCTGCTGTCTTAGGACACGACCGTCGCGCGGGTGCTTGCCCTTTCGTTCCAAAACGTTCGGAAGGCTGAACTGCCGTCAGCCTCGCCCATGGGAGGACTGGGTGCCAACCCGCCTCGCCAAACCCCTGTTGCGGGGATCGCGGATGCCGCGCCAGCCTTTGATCCGTCAGACTTGCTCGCTGAGAAGATTGCGACAGGTTCGAGGCTGGATCACAAACACCAATTGGGCGTGTTCGTGATCCATCAAAACCAGACCTACAAGAACCCCGCAGCAGAGCCCTAATCTCACTCCTCCGATTGAGTCAGGCGCGCGAGCACGCTGAAGTCTTCCAGCGTGGTCGTGTCTCCCTTGATCTCGTTGCCGGAGGCAATCTGCTTTAGCAATCGCCGCATGATCTTCCCAGAGCGGGTCTTGGGCAACACCTCGGCAAACCGAATGTCGTCGGGTTTGGCCACCGGCCCAATTTCCTTTCCTACATGCTGACGCAACTCTTCTCGTAGTTCGGCGTGGGCTTTGATCCCCGACTTCAAGGTCACGAAGGCCACCAACGCCTGTCCCTTGAGTTCGTCCGGGCGCCCAACGACCGCCGCCTCTGCCACATTCGGATTACTCACCAAAGCGCTCTCTACTTCGGCGGTGCCAATCCGGTGGCCGGCCACGTTCAGCACATCGTCAATCCGACCCATGATCCAGAAGTATCCATCCGAATCGCATCGGCACCCGTCCCCAGTAAAGTAGCTGCCTTTGACCTCGGTCCAATAAACTTCCCTAAATCGTACGGGATCCCCCCAGACGCCTCGCAGCATGCTCGGCCAGGGCTTCCGAATGACAAGCTTCCCACCCGAGTTCTTGGGAACCGCTTGCCCCTGGTCGTCGACAACTTCCGGCAAGATGCCGAAGAACGGAAGCGTACCAGATCCAGGTTTGGTCGGTGTCGCACCAGGGAGCGGTGTGATCATAATCGCACCGGTCTCGGTCTGCCACCACGTGTCGACGATCGGGCAGCGTCCGCCGCCAATGACTTCGTGATACCAAATCCACGGTTCGGGGTTGATCGGTTCTCCCACTGTGCCAAGAAGCCTGAGCGAACTGAGATCATGCTTCGCCGGCCACTCATTGCCCCATTTCATGAAAGCACGGATCGCCGTGGGCGCCGTGTAAAGGATGGTGACACCATACTTCTCCACGATTCTCCAAAAACGGTCGGGTTCTGGAAAATTTGGAGCCCCTTCATACATCAGACTCGTCGCACCGTTCGCCAATGGTCCGTAAACCACGTAGCTGTGGCCCGTCACCCATCCCACGTCCGCAGTGCACCAATATACATCCTGAGGCTGAAGATCGAACACATAGCGGGAGGTCATCTTCGCCCCAAGCAGGTAGCCTGCCGTGGTATGGAAGATCCCCTTGGGCTTACCCGTCGAACCGCTGGTGTAGAGGATAAAAAGCGGGTCCTCGCTGTCCAAAGCCACCGGCGGACATTCGCTCGTTACATACTCCAGCTCTCGATGCCACCACACATCCCGTCCCTCCTCGATGTGAATGTCGTTGCAAGCACGGCGGAGCACAATGACCCGCTCAATGCTCTTGGCAAGCATCGCCCCCGTCGCATCCTTGATCTGCAGCGCGTCATCGACATTTTTCTTAAGCTGCACCGTGCTTCCTCGACGAAACCCACCATCGGCCGTCACCACCAATTTCGCACCGCAATCAGCAATCCGATCCGCCACCGACTGCGCACTAAATCCTCCAAAGACCACCGAATGAATCGCGCCGATCCGGGCACAGGCCAGCATGGCTATGGCGGCCTCAGGTACCATCGGCAAGTAAACTAGCACGCGATCGCCCTTGCGCACCCCATTGCGCTTGAGCACGTTTGCAAACCGACAAACCTCGCGATGGAGCTGGCGGTAGGTCAAAACCCGTTCCTCTCCGGGCCGCCCCGGCGAGGCAGGCTCTCCCTCCCAAATGATTGCAGCCTTGTTCGCGACCTCACTCCCAAGATGCCGATCCAGGCAGTTTTCGCTGACATTCAGCTTCCCACCTACAAACCACTTGGCGTTCGGCGCCTTCCATTGCAGCACCTTCTTCCAAGGCTTTGACCAGACCAACTCTTGCTTGGCTTGCTTGTCCCAAAAACGCTCAGGTGCCGTGATGGATTCGGCATACATCCGACGATACTGTGCCATCGACGAAATATGAGCCTTCGAAGAAAACTCCTTGGCCGGTTTAAAAACGCGGGTTTCGTGTAAGACGGACGTGATGTTATTCGATACCGATTTGCTTTTGCTCATAGCCATGTTCGATGGGACTGGCCTCATCTTAGGAGTGAGTGAAGGCGCGTCAATCTTTCAGGCATAGCCTGTAGCGGTCGATGGCATAGAGATTCCTCCATGTCCCGGACCTGAGCCCCATCCGACCTCGGATCGCTTTCGCAAGGCGAGCGGAAGAGGTTGTCGAGAACGAATGACACTCCGGGGCCGTCATCGTCGTTGCCTGATCGCCCGCTCCAATTGTGTTGACAGAGCGACGGGGCTCCGTGTGAGCATGGCCTCCGCAACGTTACACGAGAGGCTTCTCACGACATTTTTATGAGCAATGTACCAGAGGATTTGGTTTACGCAAAATCACACGAATGGGTGCGAGTCGATAACGGAATCGCAACCGTCGGCATCACAGACCACGCACAGCACGAACTCACCGATGTCGTCTTCGTAGAACTGCCAGCCGCCGGACGCTCCGTAAAGGCAGCCGAGGCCTGCGCGGTTGTCGAATCCGTCAAAACGGCGAGCGATATCTATTCCCCCGTCAGCGGCGAGATCATCGAGATCAACCCAAACATCGTGAACGACCCAGGCCTTGTGAACGGCGAACCCTTTGGGAACGGATGGTTCTTTAAGGTCCGGCTCTCAAACCCGACCGAACTTCAAGACCACCTCACTCCAGCGAGCTACCGCACGCAGATCGGGGGCTAAGCTGGAGAAGGTGTCGTTAGGTATCCCTACGAATGGTCACCCAAGCGGACGAGAGCCGAGTCTTCCCCAAACAGAAGAAAAACTCGTTGACACCCCGGCTACCACATATCATTTTATCCGCATCCGTTGATATGACGGTCTCATTCAGAGTGGTTGAGGGTCTGGCCCGTTGAAACCACGGCAACCGGTGGCGTCGCAAATACCACGACCAGGTGCCAATTCCAGCCCCGTGGCAGGTGCCCGGGATAGATGAGAAGAGCGCGCGATTTCGTCCCTTCTCACCTGCATGAGAAGGGTTTTTTTTGGTCTCAAGAGTTGACGAATAAGCTATGGATACGAACAACGGTTTCATGAAAGCCCTGAAGTGTCGCGAGTGCGGTCGTGAGTACCCTCTCGCAGCAACGCATGTTTGCGAGTTTGACTTCGGCCCGCTCGAAGTGGTCTACGATTACGATCGCATAAAAGCCTCCCTAACCGTGCCGGTGATCCGAAGCCGCCCTCAATCGATGTGGCGCTACCGTGAGCTCCTCCCAGTCGCCGGTGACCCCACCGTCGGCCAGCAGGTCGGATTTACACCGTTGGTCAAGGCCGACCGCCTCGCTAAACGGCTTGGGATCCGGGAGCTCTGGGTCAAGAATGACACGGTTAACTACCCTACCCTGTCCTTCAAGGATCGAGTTGTAAGCGTGGCGCTCAGCCGCGCGAGGGAGCTCGGATTTACAACCGTTGCGTGCGCCTCCACCGGGAACCTCGCGAATTCGGTCGCCGCGAACGCAGCCTCGGCCGGACTTAAGGCCTATGTGTTTATCCCGTCCGACCTAGAGCAAGGTAAGGTCGTTAATTCCCTGGTCTACGGAGCCAACGTGATCGGCATCCGCGGCCACTACGACGAAGTCAACCGCCTATGTGCCGAGATCGCCGGTAAATACGGATGGGCTTTCGTCAACGTAAACATGCGCCCCTATTACGCCGAGGGCTCTAAGAGCATGGGGTTCGAGATCATGGAGCAGCTGGGCTGGAAAGTACCCCAGCACACTGTCGTCTGCATGGCCTCCGGCTCGTTGCTCACCAAAATTCATAAAAGCTACCAAGAGTTCGCGAAGCTTGGGCTGGTGCCCGAAACAAAGTACAAGATCCATGGGGCTCAAGCCACGGGTTGTTCCCCCATAACCACCGCTCAGAAGGCGGGTATGGACTTCTTCAAACCCGTCAAACCTAACACCATCGCCAAGTCTCTAGCCATCGGCACCCCTGCCGACGGCTTCTACGCCCTCAAGGTCATGAAGGAAACAGGCGGAAGCGGCGAAGACGTCACCGACGACGAAGTTCGCGAGGGGATCAAACTACTCGCGGAGACCGAGGGAATTTTCGCAGAAACCGCTGGAGGAGTAACCGTGGGAGTGGCCAAGAAATTGATTGCCTCAGGCCACATTCCGCCCGATGCTTCCGCAGTCCTATGCATTACGGGCAACGGATTAAAAACCCTCGACGCAGTGGTCGGCCATGTAGGCCAAACGCGGGAAATCAAACCCAGTCTGCGTGAATTTGAAGCGCTACTCGAGCGCGAAACTCGCCTCGTGACCGCCTGAAGCCTCCCAACCATCCAGCTCCTTACTTATGCCGAAGAAAGTCAGAATTCCGACCCCTCTGCGCAAACTCACAAACGACGAGGAAGTCATCGAGGTGAACGCCGACACGGTCGGCGGTGCGATCGCAGAACTCCAGACCAAATTCCCAGGGATCCAGGAACGTTTGTTGGACGAAAACGGCGGCGTTCGTCGGTTCGTAAATGTCTACGTAAACGAGGAGGATATCCGCTTCCTCCAAAATCAACAGACCGTACTAAAAGACGGCGACGAAATCAGCATCATACCCGCCATTGCCGGAGGCTAGGCCTCGGTATTAGAAGTCGACCCGACACCCATCATGTGCGCCGCCAAGAAAAAAAACCCGGCACCTCAAACGAAGACCGCTGAACCGGAGCAGAAAACCCGGCTCTGGTTGATGTACCCCCCGCGTCTCATCACAACACCGGTAATCTGGCAATTAAGCCGTAAGCATGAGGTCGTCACCAACGTGCGACAAGCGAGCGTGACCGATGAGATCGGGATCGTCTGTCTCGAATTGGAGGGATCGCGCGCCGAAGTCAAAAAAGCGATCAAATGGCTCACCTCCCTCGGGGTGAGTGTGGAACCGGTCGAAATCAATGTCATCGAAAGTTAACCCCTCAAACCTTCGCCCTGGACTAGTCCTTGACCATTCTTAGTCAGCGCTTTATAAACGCGGTCGAAACAACTTTGACCCCGCAGTGAATTTCTTCTGACACAATAGGGCTATGACAAAGCGAGACTTGGTCGTTCGGATTAGCAACGAAACCGGCCTCATCCAGCAGGATGTGCTAACCGTGGTTCAGAAGACTCTGGACTATATTTCCGATGCGCTCGCCGAGGGAAGGACCGTTGAACTACGTAACTTCGGAGTGTTTGAAGTCAAAGTTCGAAAAGCACGAATCGGCCGCAATCCCAACTCGCCCGAGGCCGATGTTCCAATTCCGCCGCGTGCGGTCGTCAAATTTAAGCCGGGAAAAGAAATGCGGGAGTCTGTGATCCAACTCACACCTGCGGGCACAGCAAAGAGGGAATCCCCACGCACAAGCTAACCCGACCCCGTTCGGAAGTTATGGAGCAAGCCGGATCTCGCGGGCCTGACTCCTACTCTCCTTGTCCCCACCCCCAACCCGATGGAACGTTTACCAGGCTTTAGAGACTTTTATCCATCTCCAGTCCCCCACGGGGACGTCTGGAGCATTGACCTTAGAAATCATATATTCAGTGTCTGGCGCCAAAAAGCCGCGCTCTACGGCTTTCGTGAATACGATGGCCCCCCTCTCGAACCCCTCGAACTCTACACCGCAAAAAGCGGACCCGAAATCGTAGGGCAACTCTACAATTTCGTTGATAAAGGCGAACGTCACGTCGCCATGCGACCCGAGATGACCCCGACTCTGGCTCGCATGGTCGCGGCCCACGAGAGAGCTTACAAGAAGCCTATCAAGTGGTTCGCGATCCCTCAACTCTTCCGATACGAACGACAGCAGAAGGGTCGGCTACGAGAACATTTCCAGTTCAATGCCGACATTTTCGGAGAGACCGATCCGAGCGCCGACGCCGAACTTATCGCACTGCTCATCGATACACTCAGAGGGCTCGGACTGAGTTCCGATGACTTTGTGGTTCGCCTCAGTAGCCGCGAAGCATGGAAGCGGTTCTACGCCGCTTCGAATGCTGACCCTGCACGCGAGCACGATTTTTTTCAGATCATCGACAAACTGGAACGCGAAAACGAGAGCATCAGCGAAGCCAAACTGCAGACACTCGGAATCCGCTTCGACCAAGTAAAGCAGTTTATTGAAGCCGCCGTTCCAACCGAGGACCTGCGTGCGATCCAAGAGAACCTCACCGCCCGCGGCTTGGGTGATTTCGTCCGGGTCGATTACATGGTGATCCGAGGGCTGGCCTACTACACGGGACCCGTTTTTGAGGCCTTCGATAAAAAGGGTGAGTTTCGGGCCATCGCAGGTGGAGGCAGGTATGACCACCTCGTGAAAATGCTCACTGGCGGAAAGGTTCAACTTCCAGGCCTAGGTTTCGGAATGGGGGATGTTGTCCTCGCTGAACTCCTCAAATCCCGTGGGCTAACCTCATTCCCAGTGCCAAGCCCAAGCGTGTTCCTCATCGTCGAGGAGGAGACCCTTCGCCCCCTATCGCTCAAGCTCGCCCAGGTCCTGCGAGACTGCGGTCATTCACTCGAGTTCCCACTCACCCCCACAAAGCCGGACAAACAGTTTAAACGTGCCGCTGAACTGGGATCCACCTGGGCACTCCGACTGGAGTTGACGGACCAAAATGAGAACAAGGTTTGGCTCAAAAACCTCAAAACCAGGGATGAAAAAAGGTTAACTCTCGCCGATGCTATAGATGCATGCCGAAGAGGAAATCTGCTCCGTCCGGAATCTTGTTCATCCGAGACCCTTACTCCGGAGCGAACAGCTCAGACGTCCACATCCCAACCTACCGCCAAGCTAGGTAATACCCCATGAGAACCCTCGTTATCGGCATCGACAGCGGAACCCAATCCACCAAAGCCCTCGTCGTTGATGCGCGCACAGGCAAGGTCTGCGGCGAGGCTTCGGAAGCTTACGGACTCATCGACGGTCTCCCGCCTGGGGCCAAGGAACAACACCCTTCCACGTGGACCAGCGCAACCAAGAAAGCCCTCAAGAAGGCCCTTCGGTCGGCCAATGCGAAGTCCTCTGAAGTTGTTGCGATCGGGGTCAGCGGGCAGCAGCACGGTTGCGTTCCTCTCGATGCTCAGGATGAAGTCATCCGCCCGGCAAAGCTCTGGTGCGACACCTCGACCGCAGAAGAGTGTGAGATCATCACTCAAACGCTTGGCAGCCACAAAGCCTCTATCAAGGCTACCGGCAACGCGGTTCTTCCCGGATTCACAGCGAGCAAGATTCTTTGGCTCAAGCGGAACGAGCCCCAGAATTTTGAGCGCCTCAAGACGGTTCTCCTCCCTCACGACTACCTCAACTTCTGGTTAACGGGTCGTAAGACAATGGAGTTTGGTGATGCGAGCGGGACGGCTTTGCTCGATGTTCGACGCCGAAAATGGTCCCAAAAGGTCTTGGATGCCATCGATCCAGAACTGGCAGACAAACTACCACCTCTTATCTCAAGCGATCAACCGGCTGGCACGCTGAGTGAAGCCAGAGCGAAAGATCTTGGACTTCATTCCAAGGTGATCGTCAGCGCAGGCGGTGGGGATAACATGATGGGAGCCATCGGCACCGGGAACACACAGCCGGGGGTCATCACGGCCAGCTTCGGCACAAGCGGGACCATCTACGCTTGCGCAGCTGAACCCATCATCGATCCCCAAGGTGAGATTGCCGCATTTTGCGACTCCACCAATCGCTGGCTTCCGCTTCTCTGCACCATGAACGTCACCGTGGCCACAGAGATGGTCCGGAAGGATTTCAAACTCACTCACGAACAGTTCGCTTCCACCGCCTCAAAAGCCCCGGCAGGTTCTAATGCTTTGATCCTCCTCCCCTATCTGGAAGGCGAACGAACGCCCAATGTCCCAGAGGGTACAGGCGTCTTCTTCGGTGTCTCTCAGAAGACCTTCAATGCAGCTCACTTTGCTCGAGCCACAATGGAGGGTGTCACCATGGGAATGAACTACGGGCTACGGCGCTTGTCGGAACTGGGCGTCGTTCCATCCCAGATCCGCGCAACCGGTGGAGGTTCCAAGTCGAAGGTGTGGCGCCAAATCATGGCCGATATCTTCAACACCACAGTCGTCACCCTCAAGGTCGCTGAAGGAGCCGCCTACGGAGCCGCTCTCCAAGCACTCTGGTGCTGGCGAAACCAATCCGGTGATCCGGTTCAGATCGAACAGATCACCCAACAGTTTGTCGAAATCAACACAAAGGAAACCACACAACCCAATCAAAAACACTCGAATATCTATCGGGAATCGCAGGAAATTCAGGACGAGCTCTCTCGCGGATTGAGGAGCACGTTCATGAAGCATCGCCGCCTCGTCACACAGGCGGATTAATATCAGGGGGCTTCGCTTCTCAACCAGAACGAAAAACCCGGATTGCATCCCAAGGGATCCAAAAGCTAACATAGCCTTACGCATGAAGTTCATTCTCTCGACACATAACGTCACACTGACCAAAGCCATCGAAGATCATATCCTAGGCCGTATCGATAAACTCGAACACCTCGATCGCTGGGCGATCGACGCGCGCATCACCCTAGAACATGATCATACGAAAGTGCCCGAAAAACAGTTCAAGTGCTCTCTGCGCTTGGGCGTCCGAGGCCCCGATCTCTTCGCTGAAGATGTCGAGAGTGACCTCTACGCCGCGATCGACAAGGTCACCAAAAAAATCGAACAACAAATCCGTAAACGGCATAGCAGGGTTAAGGCACGCACGCACGCAGACGGTTCGCGTAGCAAGCGCGCACGCCAAGAATCAGCCATTTAACGATCATCCCTAGCTCTACCAGGAAGCTTCTCTGTAGAGGCTGAAAGGGCTCGCAAGCCAGCTCGCGAGCCCTTTTTCGTGTCAGCATGCCCCATCCCAAAACCATCCTCACCGCACGCTGGGTGCTTCCCATGCTCGCGGCTCCCATCTACGACGGCGCCATCGTCGTAGCCGACGACCATCTGGAAACGGTAAGCTCGCGATCGGAGGTCTCGGTGTCATCTCTCGATCGAGTGATCGATCTTGGCGACACCATTCTAATGCCCGGCTTGGTCAATGCACATTGCCACCTGGACTACACCCACATGGCCGGCCATATCCCTCCCCCGTCTGGGTTCACGGCGTGGATCCACGGAATCCAAGGGCTCAAACGGGATTGGTCCCTTCAGGACTACAAAAACTCCTGGCTCGACGGCGCCCAAATGCTAACCGCCTCCGGCACCACCACCGTGTGTAACATAGAGTCGGTCTGGGATCTACTCCCAGAGGTGATGTCCTCAACCCCGCTTCGCGTCCTGTCCTGCCTCGAGCTGATCGCTCTCGCCGATAAAGATGGGTCGTTCCCAGTGCTGGAAGCCGCACAGAATCTCCGTCTCAAACCAACCGGCCGACCCTGGCCCCTCTCCCTGTCGCCTCACGCACCCTATACCACAACCCCAGAGTTCCTACGCCAGATCAAAAACGCTTTCGCTTGCTCCGCCTCTCCTCTGCCCATGCACGTCGCAGAGTCCGCCGAAGAATGGGACATGTTTACGCGTCGAGAAGGCCCGCTGTTCGAATGGCTTTCCAGCCAACGAAACATGGAGGATTGTGGCGGCCAAACCCCAGTCGAACATATCGCCAAGACAGGCTTGATCGACTCCCGATTCCTCGCGGTCCACGCGAATCACATCACGGATCACGATGCTAGGCTGCTCAGCGACTCCGGGTGCTCCATCGTGCACTGCCCTCGCAGTCATGAGTATTTCGGACATGTAGACTTCCCTTGTTCTCGTGTGGAATCCGCTGGTATCCGGGTGTGTTTGGGTACCGACAGTCTGCTGACAACCAAGACTCAGCGCGGAAAACCGCTCGCACTAAGCCTGTTTGAGGAGATGCGTCAACTCGTTGCCAAAGCTCCCTTTCTAAACCCCAGGTCCATCACTCGTATGGCCACATGCCAGGCCGCAGCCGCTCTCGGCCTCACGCAAGGTATCGGCGCCCTGATTCCCGGTGGGGTCGCAGACGTAGTCGGCGTCCCAGCCTCCTCTTCTTCCAACCACTCGGACCCGTTCGAAATGGTGGTGTTCCACGGAGCTAACCCCTCCTGTGTCATGATCGCAGGCCAGTGGGTTCACCCTCCCGATTCGCCTTGATCACATGCCCGATTGTTTTGAATCAGAGCTCCGGCAGGAACTGGAGGAAATCCAGCGCCAGGGTCTCCTGCGACGCGTGCGCGAGCTTCAGTCCCCACAGGACGTGCGGGTGCAAATCGATGGCGCGCATCTCCGAAATTTCTCCTCTAACGACTACCTGGGGCTAGCCCATCATCCCGACCTGCGCCGAGCGAGCGCCGACACCACCCATCTTGCCGGCGTCGGAGCGGGTGCCTCGCGTCTCGTTTGCGGTTCCCACGAGCGGTTTCAAGCGCTCGAAATAGAACTCGCAGCGTTCAAAGGAACCCAAGCGGCCCTGCTGTTCGCAAACGGCTACGCCACGAGCCTCGGTGTCATTCCAGCCCTGGTGGGCCCAGGCGATGTCGTGCTTGCGGACCGGCTCGCCCACGCGAGTATCATTGATGGAGCTAGGCTCTCTGGAGCTCTCCTGCGGCGCTTTAGGCATAACGACATTCGGCATCTGGAAACACTTCTCCTGTGGGCCAAGACTCAGACACGAACCTCGAAGACCGTGCTCCCGCCATCCGTATCCTCGACCAGCCCCACCCCTCAGGAGGCCCTCCCTCGCCGAGCAGGACGCGTCTTGATCGCCACCGAGTCCGTGTTCTCCATGGACGGAGACCAAGCGCCCTTAGCGGAAGTCGTGCGCCTCAAAGAGAAACACGGTGCCGTGCTGTACCTCGATGAAGCCCATGCCCTCGGTGTGCTCGGTCCCCAAGGACGAGGGCTTGCGGCGGCTATGGGTTGTGTCGATCAGGTCGACGTTCTCATGGGCACGCTCGGCAAAGCGGTGGGCGCATCAGGGGGATTTGTGTGCGGCTCTCAAACACTACGCGAGATCCTGGTCAACAAAGCGCGCTCGCTCATTTTCTCCACAGCCACGCCTCCTTCCATCGCTGCAGCCGCCCTGCGTGGCCTGCAGATCTTAAAGTCAGAACTCGGCGATCAGCTGCGCGATCAGCTCTGGAATCGAATCCATCACCTCGCGTCGCTCCTGAATCTTCATCCCCCCCCGCAGAGCGCCATCCTGCCGCTCATGATCGGAGGTGAGGAATTGGCTGTGGACGTCTCCACCCAACTCCGCAACGCAGGGTTCCTCGTCCCCGCCATCCGTTATCCAACGGTTCCCCGCCGCCAAGCCCGGCTCAGAATTACACTGTGCAGCCAACACTCCCAATCCGACATCGAAGCACTAGCTGCTGCCATCAAGACCGTCTGCTCATCCGAATCGTTTCAAATCGGTCAGGCCACATTACTCAACTCCAGAATGCCCCCCAATTAACCCCTCTCACTCAGGGTTTCCCCGTATGCACCCAAGCGCTCAACTCGATCTGGACTACGTTTGGCACCCGTTCACTCAGATGCGCGACTGGTTCCAGTCCGAGCCCGTCGTCATCCACTCCGCAAAAGGTGCCTTTCTTAAGGACGTGCACGGTCAGAGCTATCTCGACGCCAATAGTTCCATTTGGACGAACCTCCACGGACATAGAAATCGCGAGATCGACCGTGCTATCCGAACGCAACTCACACGCGTAGCCCACGTATCAGCTCTCGGACTCGCGAACGAACCCGCTGCCCAATTGGCACAGAAACTCGTCCATTCTTGTAGGGTGCCAGAGGCTCAGCTGCACTCAGGTCCCCCAATCGATCCATCCTGCCCTCCCGTCGGCGCCGCTCTGTCCAAGGTCTTCTTTTCGGACGATGGGTCCACTGCTATGGAAACCGGCCTTAAGCTGGCGCACGAATTTATTCGCCGCACCCGCGGAGTCGAGAAGCCGAGGTACTTATCGATCGATGGGGCCTACCACGGAGACACCATCGGTGCTGTCAGCCTAGGCCATATAGACCTCTTCCACAAATGCTACGGCAGCCTCTTGTTCCAAGCTGATAAGGTCATGGCTCCCAGCTGCTACCGCTGCCCATTCAACAAAGCAAAGCCCGAACGGGCCGATGCTCGCGCAACCCGAAAATGTGCCTGGGAGTGCGTGGACCAAGTGGAGTCTGCGTTCACACGCCAAAAACAAACGGGCGACCCCTACGCCCTCATGAGTATCGAACCTCTGGTCCAAGGAGCGGCCGGCATGGTCGCCCACCCCCAAGGCTGGCTGCGTCGCGTGGCTCAAATCGCCCGGGAGCACCAATGCTTGCTGCTCTTCGATGAGGTGCTCACAGGGTTCGCTCGAACAGGGGTCAACCGAATGGCCGATGGCACAGAGGGTCTCTTCGCATTTCAGAAGGAAGGGGTTGTTCCTGACCTTATCGCTCTCGCCAAAGGAATGTCCGGAGGTTATCTCCCCATGGCGGCGACGCTCGCTACGTCCGAGATTTTTACCGCATTCTTAGGTGCATACTCAGAATTCAAAACCTTCTTCCACGGCCATAGCTACACAGGAAACCCGTTGGGTGCCGCAGCCTCGCTGGCCAGCATGACGCTGCTCCAAAGCACCGAAGGTCACACCCATCGCGCGGATCTCGAACGGTGGCTGTCGCAAGAACTACAGGGTCTCTGGCAGATCCCTTGGGTCGGTGACATCCGACAGATTGGGCTGATCTCCGGAATCGAACTGGTCCAAGATTGGACAGCACACACACCGTTCCCACTCCAGGAGCGCGTCGGCTTTAGGGTGTGTGAAGCCATGATGCGAAGGGGAGTCATCACGCGCCCTATCGGTGGAGTAATCGTCATCATGCCACCCTATTGCACGACAAAGAAACAGATACGCACCATGGTGAGTGTGCTAGGCGACGCCATTTACGAGGTCTTGGGAAACCCTAAAAAGCACGGTGGAACCGCGTGAGGGTTCGTGCCAAAGCCTTCGTGCTTTTAAGCCGAAATCGACCTCGTTCACCGGGCTCCACCCGCAGACCGGCAAGGTGTTCTTACAATGGCCCCGTCTTGGTCTCGGTCCGTACGTAGATCGGGTTGGAGTAGATCCAAGGCCTCATCTCCCCCGCTACTTCCAACCACGCCTCCACTCGGTAAACACCAAGCTCCTTGACCGACAATCGCGTACGGTCCCCAACCGATTCCGCCACGACCTTTCCGTCTCGCATCCATCGCACGTGGCACGGAAGAGCAAACTGCGCCCCCAGTTCAAGCCCCGGGCGTAAACGGACCACGTCCCCCATCATTCCAAGAGCGGTTAACTCGCCCGACGCCTCCGCCTTCCAGTTCGCTGCATACCAAAAGCCGGTTGGGTCCGCCATCCAGTCGTGGCTGACATAGACATGCCCCTCCCGAACCGCAGCTCGAATTGTTCTCTCATCAAGCGAAGCCGCGAAGATGTGCGTCGAGACGTTCCGGAACGAGCGGTAATACGGGTCGAAATCCACTCGAATCACAATGTCACCCGGCTTTTTTCCCTCGATCATCTCTGCTAAACCCGGCCGGAGGGTTGTGGTCACAACACGCATGTCTTCTTCCTTGTCCACAATCGTGCCGACTCGCACCGAGCGGTCGTCGACCTTCTTCACAATGAAGACTTGGTTGTGGTGACAATCATTGGCCGCCACACCCACGACGCGTCGTACCACACTTTCTCGATCCCACTTATCAAAATAGTCCGCCGAATACTGAACCTGCGAGGCTAACATCTCGTCGGGATAATCCCGAACCGCTTGCGCGAGGGTTCGAGCCTCTTTGGGATCCGTCAGGCGCAACGCGAGATTGACGAGCGTCGCCAGATCACGTTTCGCGTCGTAATGCCGATTGTAAATCTCCATCCCATTCAGTCCTTCCATCGAATGATCCGGTCGCTCCTCCATGTGCGATAGAAAAATCAGTCCTTCCCCCTGCCCCACCACACGCACAAATTCCGAAACCGGTTTGTCCATGTGGGTCATGATGCTGTTGGTGGGGTGGATCAAAAAGCCACGAATTTCCGAGCCCGGTATGAATAGTACCCCCTCCTTGAGCCCCCTCCAGCTCCCCGTAATGAAGTCGCGCGGAGGCCGATAGTGGTCGCTGAGAAAAATCACCTTCACTCCGCCCTGAATCGCATCCGCTAACATCTCAGGTCGAGTCCCTCCCGTATGAGTCGCGTCCTCCGCATGTGCATGGAAGATCCCCTTGTAATCGTTCAACCCTGCCGGGATCGGTCTCGCAAGCCTCAACCCTTCTAACGCCCGAACCCGATTTTGCGTCGCCGCGAGGATCTCAGGTCGCATCCGCTCAACCGCCGCTCGACGCTTCCACGGATCAGCACCAAAAACGTCAGCCCCTGCCAGAACCACGGACAGGATCACACCCCATGCCCACGACGGCATCGCAGTAAACCCCGAGACGTCGTTTCCAGAGCCCGCAGGGATACGGTCTTGTGGGGAGCGTCTCGTGGATCGTACGCCGCTCAGAATGCGCCTTCTCATGAGTTAGGACAGGCCGAGCTTAACAGCCGAACACATTCCTCACGAAATCGCGGCTTCGTTTGTGGTTTTGAACCACACCGCGCGTGATCTTGGTTCCCTCCTCAATCGCAAGTTCCACCGTGTAATACGGCGTGAGCCGCTTGTTCTGAACCACTCGGGCAATCGCCTTATAATCCACATCGCCCTCGTCCAAATCTTCCCACCAAGCCCCATCACGACTTTGCCTCAGGTGCCACGAAACAATCCGACCTCCATACTCCTTGAGCACTGGCCCCGGTTGCAAACCACCCCGGAACACCCAGTGCACATCATAACAAAAACCGACCTCTCGGGCCGGGGTTCGTCTTAGGTTGTAGTGAAACTCACGAGCTTGGCTCACCATCTCCGGTGTGTGGTTGTGAACCCCCAACTTCATACCCATCTTTCCCAGCTCCCGCCCGATCATACCCAGCGATTCCGCCTGCCGGTGAAGTTCGGCATTGGTCTTCTCCCGGCCGATGGGATCGGGGTTGCAATTGATGATCGAAAATCCAGCCTGCTTCGCAACCGCCGCAGCCAGCACGATGAGCTCCACCGCCTTCTGCGCGCTGCCATCCTCATGCAGACGCCCCCCAGAATAGAGACTTACAGGCCTTAGCCCACGGGACTTGAGTTGTTCAGCAAATCGTAGGTTCTCGTCCGGCTTCTGAAGCTCCAAGGTCCCCTCCGCATAATGATACCCCGCATCCCGAAGTGCCGACAGTATCTCATTCAAATGCTCCCAGTATTTACGCCCCTCGCGAGAGTAATACTGGCCCCAACCATAAAGCTGCGATCCAACCAGGCCTTTAGCTGCAGCCCCCTCAAGCGTCGAGGTTCCTGCACAAACAGCCCCTACCAGACTCGCAGCGGTTCCCAAAACAAATTGCCGTCGATCAATGCGTCGCGTTTGCATAACGAATAAAAACGTCCGTAATCAGCCCCGTGGATGGGTTCAGTGTGCGCCTTCCCCTGAGGATTTCAAGAAGCAGGCACGGAAAAAGCAACCCCTCCAACCCATACCGCATCCCTGCTCCAAACCGGGGTGGTTCCGACCCTCACGGACGCACTCCCACCTCGATCAAGTCGTCACCCCGGTTGTTGGATGTTGGATTGCGTTTTCGAGCCGGTTACCTATACAATGTTCCTCATGAAAACCTCGGCAGCTTCGCTCGTCCAAGCCTCGGGCGTCGACACCACGCTAAGAGCAGCCGTCCTGCTCGCGGCTCTGGGGCTGACTCTCGACCTCAGCCCTGCCGTAGCTCAAACCAAGCCCTCGACACCAACCGCAGCCGCAGCCGCTTCCCCCGAAGACCAAGATCCTGGTGCCGCCCGCGAAAACACCCAACGTTTCGAGGATCTCCCCAGCATCCTGGACTTCAACAAGAAGGAGGCCGCAAAAGGCGATGCGAAAGCTCAAGCCGACTTGGGGGTCATGTATCTCTTCGGAAATGGCGTTCCGGCCGACGCCAATGAAGCGCTCAAATGGTTCAAAAAGGCTGCCGATCAAAAGCATCCGGCCGGCTTTTATTGGTTGGGCTATGCCCATGACAACGGCCGCGGAACGGACAAGGATCTCAAAGCCGCCCAGCGCTACTATGCCCAAGGGGCTGAAGCGGGGAGCATCGGAGCCCAGTACCGGTTGGGTATGATGTTCTTCAAAGGTGAAGGGGTGGAGAAGGATCTCCAGCAGGCATTCAAA
>Ga0172373_10003058_pt1 | contig 24888 bp, 20 predicted proteins | sample Lak10m_2_FD_114546 | JGI IMG/M metagenome (GOLD analysis project Ga0172373, IMG submission 114546) | Freshwater microbial communities from Kabuno Bay, South-Kivu, Congo - kab_092012_10m | ecosystem: Environmental > Aquatic > Freshwater > Lake | place: Democratic Republic of the Congo...
CATGTGACCACCGCGGAGGAGCTGGCGCTGCTGCCGCAGTTTCGGGAGCTGGCCACCGTCGAGGTGACGCCGCAGCACCTGACGCTGGCCGCCCCCGACTGCTACGAGGCGCTGGGCACCTATGCCCAGATGAACCCGCCGATCCGCGAGGCCCGCCACCGCGAGGCGCTGTGGGCCGCCGTGCGCGCCGGCGTGGTCGACGTCATCGGCTCCGATCACGCGCCGCACACCCGCGCCGAGAAGGACCGCCCCTACCCCGCCTCTCCCTCCGGGATGCCCGGCGTGCAGACGATGCTGCCGCTGATGCTGGACCACGTGGCGGAGGGACGGCTGTCGCTGGAGCGGATGGTCGACCTGCTCTGCGCCGGGCCGGCCCGCGTCTACGGCATCGCCCGCAAGGGGCGGCTGGTCGTCGGCAACGACGCCGACCTGGTGCTGGTCGACTTGCAACGGCAGGAGACGCTCGACCACGCCCGCATGGCGTCGCGCTGCGGCTGGACGCCGTTCCACGGGCGCCGGGTGACCGGCTGGCCGGTGGCGACGATCCTCCGCGGCGAGGCGTCGATGCGCGACGGTGCGCTGGTCGGCGGCGCGCGCGGCCGACGGGTGCTGTTCGAGGAGACGATCGGCGGCGTGTGATCCGCGCGCGGGATCGACTCCATGCGAAGCGGCACCGGCGACATCGCTCACAGAACGTCGGTGACGCGCGGACGATGCATGCACGCCGCTCACCGGCCCGGTCGACGTCACGGAGGCAAAGCCAAGACGCCAACGATCGGCGGCCTCCCGGCCGCCGCGACAGGGAGGGAAAGAGCCGCATTCCGGCGGGTGCTGTTCGAGGAGACGATCGGCGGCGTGTGATCCGCGCGCGGGATCGCATCAAATCCCAGAGGCACCGACGCGCTTGATCAGCCCGCCGCGGCCACCGGCAGGGAGATCGCGAACCGCGCGCCACCCAGAGGCGCCTCGCCCACCGAGATCGCCCCTCCGTGCTGTACGACGATGGCGTGGACGATCGCCAGCCCCAGCCCCGAGCCGCGCGGCTTGTCGGTAAAAAACGGCTCGAAGATCCGCTCCCGACGCTCCGGCGGCACCCCCGGCCCCGAGTCGTCGACATGGAGCTCGAGCCGCCCCTCGACCACCGCACCGGAGAGCTCCACCGCCCCGCCCTCGCCCGCGGCGTCCAGCGCGTTGATCAGCAGGTTCACCAGCACCTGCCGCAACCGGTCCGACTCGCCCTGCACCTCCGGCCAGCCCTCGGCCACGCACGAAAGCTGCACCCCGCGCCGCTCGGCATCGCCTTGCAGCAGCGCCGTCACGCTGGCCGCGATCAGGCCGGGGCTGAGCCGCTCCGGACGCAGCTCCCGCGGCCGCGCGAACTGCAAGAACTCCTCCAGCAACGCGTCCAGCCGGCGGATCTCGTCACGCACCAGCGACAGCGGCTCCAGCAGCGCGGGCTGCAGCTCCGGGGTCAGCTTGGCGATCCGCCGCTCCAGCACCGACAGCTGCAGCCCGGCCGCGTTGAGCGGGTTGCGGATCTCGTGCGACAGCCCCGCCGTGAGCGTGCCCACCGTGGCGAGCCGCTCCGCCATCTGCGCGCGCCGGGCCAGATCGCGTCGATCTCGCTGCAGCCGCACCTGCTTGACGGCGCGGTCGACGGCCAGCAGCAGCTCGTCCGGCGGACACGGCTTGATCAGGTAGGCGCTGGCGCCGGCGCGCACCGCCTCCGCCGCCGACTGCACGCTGGCGTGACCTGTCAGCAGCACCACCTCGCTGTCCGGCTGCTGCTCGCGCAGGGCGCACGACAACATCGTGCCGTCGCCGTCGGGCAGCTGCAGGTCCACCAGCGCGACGTCAAAGCCGGTCTCGGCGATCCGCAGCGCCGCGGCGTACCCACCGGCGATCCGCGGCTCGTAGCCGGCGTCGGAGAGGATCTCCGCCAGGTTCTCCGCCAGCGCGGCGTTGTCGTCCACCAGCAGCACGCGCGCCGGGCCGGTGCTCACGCCGCCTCCGGTGGCGGACAGAGGCTCGAGACCAGCCGCAGCAGCTCACCCGTCGCAAAGGGCTTGCGCAGCAGGTGCTGCACCCCCTCCGGACAGGCCTCGGTCGCGTAGCCGGTCATCGCCACCACCGGCACGTCGGGACGACAGGCGAGCACCCGCTCCACCGCGGCGCCGTCGGGCCCTCCCGGCACCCGCAGGTCGACGACGGCACACGAGGGCCGGCTCCCGCACAGCGCCGCCGCCTCCTCCACGGTACCGGCCGACACGACCGAAAAGCCCTGCTCGTGCAGCCCCTCGCTCAGGTTCTCGCGCAGCGCCGCGTCGTCCTCCACCAGCGCCACCAGCCCGTCCCGTCGCGCCCGTGCCAGCATCTCCAGGAGCGCCCGCAACGGCACCGGCTTGGGCAGCAGCGCATAGACGCCCAGCGACTGCACCTCGCGCAGCACCTCCGGCGACGCGAAGGCCGAGACGATCAACACCGGCAGGCCCGGGTCGATCGCCCGCGCCTGCGCCAGCAGCTCACGCCCGTCCATGCCGGGCATCCGCAGGTCGCTCACCAGCGCGTCGTAGCGCCTCGACCGGATCAGCTCGAGCGCCGCCGCGCCCGAGAGCGCCACGTCGGCCGCATCGCCAGCCTCGCGCACGATCTCGGCCGCGTTCTCCGCCAGCGCCGCGTTGTCGTCGACAATCAGGTAGTACCGCACGTGATCCTCCCGCGTCAGGACTCGCCCGCCCTCGACGGTGCCGGTCGCAGCCGCACCACGAACCGCGCCCCGCCGGAGGGCGACGGTTCGTAGTGGACCGAGCCGCCGTAGCGCTCGACGATGCGACGCACCAGTGCCAGCCCCAGCCCGCTGCCGTGCGGCTTGGTGGTGATGAGCGGCTCGAAGAGTCGATGGCGCACCGACGGCTCGACCCCGGGGCCGTCGTCGTCGACCATCAAGACGACCCTGTCCGCAGCGGCGTCGACCGACAGCCCGATCCGGACAGCCCCCCGCGCCGCCTGCAGCGCGTTGTCGATCAGGTTGAAGCAGACCTGCCGCAGCTGCGAAGCATCTGCCAGCACCGCAGGCGCCTCCTCCAGCCCCACCACGGCGACGTCGATCGACTCCGCCGGCTTGAGCGCCTCGAGGGCCGCCCGCAGCGCCGCCGCCAGGTCGACCGGCGTCGCCACCACCGGCCGGTCTCGGATCAGATCCAGCAGGTCGCCGATGATCCGGTTGGCCACCGACACCTGCTCGCCGATGCGGGTCAGATGCTTGCGGGTGCGCGGGTCGTCCCCGGCACGCCCCTCGAGCAGAAACAGCGAGCTCTCGATCACCGCCAGCGGGTTGCGCAGCTCGTGGCCGATCGAGCCCATCAGCTGGCCGAAGGTCGCCAGCCGCTCGCTGCGCGCCTGCTGCGACAGCAGGTCCTCGCGGTAGGTGTGCAGCATGATCGCCAGCTCGATGTCGAGCACCCGACCCAGCGCCCGCCCGACGGAGGCCCGGCGCCGGGAATCATCTCCAAACGCCTGATCGGCCACCGCGTCCAGCCCGTCGCGGACCACGCTCATCGCGCCGAACATGTAGTGCTGCGGCAGCCCGATGCGCACATGCACCCGGCCGATCCGACACCGCCGCTCGAAGTACGCCGCATCCCACGGGCCGGACAGCAGCTCGTCCAGCCAGCGCACCAGCGTCACCTTGAGCCGCCCGACGCTGCTCTCGCCACTCTCCAGCACCGCCCGCGCCGGCGGGAAGCTCAGGATCCGGTCGTAGAACCGATCGGCGATCGCCTGAAACCGCGGCGCCGCCAGCGGATGCAGTGATCGCAGCGACGCCTCGTCCTCCGCGCCGAAGCCGGTGTAGGCAAGCAGCTCGTCAAAGATCGCCGCATCGACCGAGATCGCCGCATCGCCGCCGCTCACGGGCAGGCGTCTCCCCGGCCGTCGCCATCGACATCGGCCTGGTCGGCGTTGACGACCGTCGGACAGTTGTCGGCCGCGTCGGCCACGCCGTCGTTGTCGGCGTCCGGGTCGACGCCATCGCAGGCGCCGTCGCCATCGGTGTCGGTCTGCGCGGCGGCGACGAGACGGCACGCCGCCGGCTCCGCGCTGTCGACCGTGCCGTCACCATCGGCGTCGTCGTCGCCCCCCGGCTGCTCCGAGGTCAGCAGGCCGTCGCCGTCGTAGTCAAACCCGGCCGAGGTGTCGTGCACGTAGATCACCGGCAGATCAAGCTCCTCCACCGCCACGAACGGACCGACCGTCACCTCCGCCGCGCTGCCGTCCGTCCGGAGCCGGAGCGCATAAACCCCGGGCGCCACCTGCGGCGCAGCGCGAGCCGCACGCGCGCCCTGCGAGCCCCAGTCGATCCGCGTCGCTGCCGTCGCACCGGTCGTCAGCAGGTCGACGCGAAACAGCGAGAAGTCCACCGGCGCGCTCATCGCGTCATGCGCCGACAGCCGCAGGTAGAGCCGCGGCTGGGTGCGGGCCCCCTGCGGAGCGACATCCTTGGCGTCGAGCGAGGCCCCCGCCGCCACGATCAAGCCTGACGCGACCGGCGCCACACCGGCAGCAGGCTCGCGCGGGTCCATCGTCCACAGGTCGTAGGTGCCGGCCGGCAGCCCCGTCAGGGCAAACGCACCGTCACCACCGCTCGACACGAACGTCTGGTGGATCCGCAGCGGCGGCTCCTGCTCGGGGGCCTCCGGCGCCTTGACCCGCGCGATGGCCACCACGAGCCGGCGCGCGAGCGGCGCCTCCGGACCCATCAACCTACCGGCGATCGCCCCCGCCTCGGCGAGCGCCACCGGACCCAGATCCTGCCCACCGGGGATCTTGTTGACCTCGTCCAGCGCCGCCACCCGCACGAGCCGCAGCAGCGCCCGCTCCGACGTGCCGTCGCCGTCGACATCCAGCGTCACACGCAGCCGGTGCTCGCCACTCGCCAGCCCGCGCAGCACGAACGACCCATCGGCCGCCGGCCGGGTGCTCCACGGCGTGCCCTCGAGCCACACGTGCGCCTGCTGCGCCTCGGCCGACGACAGAGCCGCACCATCGGCCGCCGTCAACACGCCGCGCAGCTCGCCCGGCTCGAGCGGACGCGTCAGGTCAAAGAGGCAGCCCGGCAGGAGCGCGAGGGCGACCAGCGCAGAAAAGATCCGGAGCGATGTCATGTTCGGCCTCTGATTCTCGAATGAGCCCGTCAGGTCTGGACCGTGCTGGCGGAGGGCGACGACTCGCCCAGCGCCCGGCGCAGCGGCGCGTTGAACGCCCACATGGCGAGGCCGGCCCCCACACCCATCAGCGACAGCACCGCGAAGAACCCCTCGCGCGACATCGTCGTGTAGAGCGTGCCGATCCAGCCCGAGGCGGTGTTGCCCACGAAGCTGGAGAGGAACCAGAACCCCATCATCATCGAGACGATCCGCGCCGGGCTCACCTTGGTCACCAGCGACAGGCCGATGGGCGAGAGATACAGCTCGCCGATCGTCATCAGCAGCGTGCAGGCCAGCGGCCACACGAGGCTGCCCCGCCCCGAGCCGACCACCTTGGCCGCGGCGATCATCACCACGAACGAGACGCCCAGGATGAAGCAGCCGATCGCCATCTTGGAGACGCTCGTCGGCTCGCGGCCCCGCGAGCGCTGCCACGTCCAGAACATATCCATCAGCGGCGCGCCCAGAATGATGATGAGCGGGTTGAAAGACTGAAACCAGGTCGACGGGATCTGCCAGTCCAGCACGGTGGGCCAGACCGTCTGCTCGTCGGCCCAGGTCTGCATCGTGTTGCCCTGCTGCTCGTAGACAGCCCAGAAGACGACGTTGAGCAGGCACAGCGCCACCAGCGCCCAGACGCGTCGCCACTCGCCGGCATCGAGCGGCTGCGCGGGCGCCCTCTCGGCCCCCTTGGCCGGACGCTGCTCGGGCGCGAGGAACTTCTGCCCCCAGAGGTAGACGACCAGCCCCAGCACCATCCCCACGCCCGCCGCGCCGAAGCCGTAGTGCCAGCCGTAGACGGCCGCCAGCGTGCCGCAGACGAGGTTGCAGATGAACGCCCCCAGGTTGATGCCCATGTAGAAGATGGTGAACGCGCCATCGCGCCGCGGGTCGCCCTCCGGGTAGAGCGCGCCGACCTGCGTGGAGACGTTGGGCTTGAACGCGCCGTTTCCGAGGATCAGCAGCCCGAGCGCGAGAAAGAACGAGTTCTCGAACGCCATCACGAAGTGGCCGATCGCCATCAGCACGCCGCCCACGACGACGGTGCGGCGCGCCCCGAGCCACCGGTCGGCGAGGATGCCGCCGAAGAGCGGCGTCAGGTAGACGAGTCCGGTGTAGAGCCCGTACAACAGGGAGGCCTGACTGTTGGCGGTGCAGGTCTCCTGCGCCAGCCGCTGCGCCGCATCGAGCGCCAGCGGCGCGATGTTGGCCGCCGCGTCCCCGGACGTGAGCGCCGCCACCTTGCCGGCAATGCACTCGGGCGACGGCGCCTCGGTGGGCAGCAGCGAGCGGATCCACGCCCAACCGACAACCCCGTCGGAGCTGCCCGGCTCGACGAACCCGCCGCCCTGCACCTTTTGTTTGGCGCAGCGTCACGAACAGGTAGTTGACCATGTAGAGCTTCAGCAGGCCGCGCATGCCGTAGTAGGAGAACCGCTCCCACATCTCGGCGAAGAACAGCACGAACAGGCCCACCGGATGGCCCAGGAAGGTGCGTTGGCGCGGCGTCTCGGCGCTGGTCACGATGCGGCTCCTTTGAGGCCCGTGCGGCGTGTCGACCGGCAGCGCGGGCTCGTGGCGACGGCAAATCTTCGACAGGCGTGCCATACCATGCCGCCGGCCGAATCGCCCCCTCCGGACGCGGCATCGGGGCCGGTCGGATCAGGTCGGCAGGACGCGGTCGCCGCGGCGGATCGACCGGGAGACAGGTGCATGCGGATGACGCGACGACACGCGCTGGGTTGGATTCTGACAGGGACGCTGCTGGCAGGGACGCTGCTGACAGCCTGCCTGCCGGTGGTGGATGTCACCCAGCAGGACCCGACCACCTACGCCCGCCTGCGGGTGCTGGCGCTGACGCGCGGTACCGGGACGCTGTCGGTGCTCAGCACGGTGGCGGACGAGCTGCCGGGCGCGGTCGACGGCCTCGTCTCGCCGGCCCTGTCGTCGTTTCGGGACGTCCCGGCCGGAGAGGCCTCGCTCTTCGTGCAAAACGACGGCGCGCCGCTGATCGCCTCCCCGCTGCCTCAGCCGCTGACGACCGGCGCCAGCTACACGCTCGCCGTCACCGGCGAGGGGGCCGCGGCACGGATGACGCTGATCGCCGAGAGCCTCACGCCGGTCGCCGGTCGCAGCCTCGTGCGACTGGTCGACGCCTCGACCCTGGGAGCGACGGCGCAGCTGGACGGCGCCGCTGTCGCGCTGCCTGCGGAGCCCACCGGGGATTGGCTCGACCTCGCCCCCGCCCCCGGCGCAGCGCTGGCGCTGCGTCGCGGCAACGACCTGCTGGCGACCTTCTCCGAACTCGATCTCGCCGACGGCGACCACACGACGCTGGTGGTGCTGGGCGCCCCGCCCGAGCGGCCGATCCGGTTGATGCTGATCCGCGACCGGGCCGACGGGAGCACGACGACCGAGCTGCGCGACTTTGACGGCGCGGAGATCCCCTCCGCGCAGGTGCGTCTGCTCAACACGGTGCCCGACAGTGGTCCGGTGACAGTGGCCGTGGTCGGCGGCGACCCGCTCGTGGAGCACCTGACCTTTGCCGGCCTCAGCGGCAGCGTGCCGGTGCCGGTGAGCGCGTCGCTGGAGGTGCGGTACGAGGAGGGCGCCACCGCGCCGGTGACGATCACGCCGGACCGGCTGGCGCTCGAGGTGGACGGCACCTACACGCTTCCGCTGGTCGGCCTGCGCGAGCCGGTGGTGCAGGTGGTGGAGGTGCCTCAACAAGGGACCCGGACCTTCACCACGGCGCTGCCGGTGACGCTGCTCGCCTGGCGCGATGAGCGGTCGACGCCCGCCGACGTGCAGGTGCGGCTGGGAGTGGCGGCGCCGTCGCTGGTGCCCGTCTCGATCGCGCTCGCCGGCCCCGCACCGGAGGAGCCGCAACTCTGCGCGCCCGTCGAGACCGGACGGGTCGGTGATTACACGCCGGCGACGGCCGGCAGCCTCGACGCGCGGCTCAAGGGGACGCTGCTGGGCCAGCCGTTCGCCGCCACCGTCGACGACCTCACCTTTCCGCCGGGCTCCCGCTTGACGCTGGTGACGGTGGTGGGCACCAATCCTCCCGGCGCACGAATGCTGGTGCTGGACGACCTCACCGGCACGGTGCTCTCCGCCCCGGTCGTCACGCCGGACGCGCCCCCTCAACCACCTGCCGGAGGCTGACGCCATGGCCGTCATCAAGCTGCGACACGATCACACACTGGACTCCGAGACGGCGCTCCGGAGGGCCCGCGCGCTGGTGGACGAGTTCGCCGACAAGCTCAAGGCCGCCGTGAAGTGGGAGGGCAGCGATGCCACCTTCCGCGGGGCCGGCTTTTCGGGCAGCGCCCGCGTCGCGCCCGGTCGACTCGAGGTGAATGTCGACCTCTCGCTCGTCATGCGGCCGCTGAAGGGCAAGATCGAGGAGCGGCTGCGCGAGGCGGTCGCCAAGCGTTTCGCCTGATTCGGGCCGAAGTCGCGCATTTCGGGCACTAACCTTGAAAAATTCGGGAATTTCGACGTCGAAAATACCGAATTTTTGATGGGCACGCGGCTTGCTTGACGGCCCGCGTCGATGACGCGTCGATGCTCCGGCGGATCGAACCAGCAGCGGAAGTCGCGCATTTCGGGCACAAACCTTGAAAAATTCGGGAATTTCGGCGCCGAAAACATCGAATTTGAATGGGCACGCCGTTTGCTTGGTCGACCGGACCGCGGAACGTCGACTCCGCACCGAAAGGATCAGCGCCGTCGGGATCAGCGCCGTCGGGATCAGCGCCGACGACGACGCACGGCCAGCGCCAGCAGAGGAACCATCGCGCCGGCCGCACCGCTGCTGCAGCCGCAGCCGCCTCGGCCGCTCGGTGCGTCCCCCGGATCCGTTCCGATCTCCGTCGACGTGTCCACCGGCGCGTCGTCCGGCGCCGGTGGACAGCGCCCGCCGCCACGCGCGCCAAAGTTGTCGGAGAGCAGCACCCACGGCAGCTTGCAGGCCTGAGCCAGCGTCGGCGACGGATAGATGCCGCACAGCTCCGACCAGACAAGCAGCTTCTCCCATGTCTCCCCGCCATCGCGCGAGAGCCCCAGCGAAAAGCCGTCCAGGACAGGATTGCCGGCGCCGTACAGCACCCCGTCACGCTCCGCCAGCGCCCGCAGCTGCGGCGCGGCGTTCCACCGCTCAAAGCTGCGCCCACCGTCCCTCGACCGGAACGCCCCCGCCTCCAGCCCCGCCATCAGCAGCGTGCCGTCCGACTGGCGCAGAAACGTCGACATCGAGCCTTTGAGGATGAGCGGACGCACCCCGTCGACAGCCGTCGCGGTATCGGTATCCGTCGCGGTCGCGTCAGTCGTCGCGCCATCCGTCGCCGTGCCGATCTCAGCGGCCTCACCTGCGATCGTCGGGACGAACACCTCCGCTCCGCCCTGACGCACCACCGCCAGCGCGTCGCCGCGGTTGTCGAACGAATCGTCGAAGTTGAGCACCCGCAGGTAGAGCACCTCCGCGTCGGCCGCGTCGACCGCTGCGATGCGCGCCACCCGCGGTCCGATGACCGGCGTGAGAGGAAACTCGCGCCAGCTCGCGCCGCCATCGTCCGTGCGCCACAGCACCGCCTCCCACGCGGCCGAGTTCTCCGGTCGACGGCGCGAGACAGCGTAGATGCGCGACGGGTCGGACGCCGCCACCTCCACGCTCTCCAGCCGCTCCAGCTCCACCGCCGCCCGCAGCACCCGCCACGAGGCGGCCGCGTCGGTACTTTCCGCGATCCGGTAGCGGCGCACACCGTCGGCGCCGTCCTCCACCTGCACCGCCACCAGACGGCCCGGCGTCGAGGGGTCGGGGAACAGGTCGACGATGCCCGTCCCCTCCGGCATGCCACCCGGCTGCGGCAGCCAGGTCCGTCCGCCGTCGTCGGAGCGCGCCACCCGGTACTGGTCGTAGAGGGCGTAGATCCGCCCCTCCGGCCCCACCTGGTACATGCTCACGAGGTTGGGGCCGATCCCCTCCTCGCACACCCACCACCAGGGGCTCTGCGCCGCGTCGGTGATCACCAGGCCGAAGGTGGTGGCCAGCAGCAGCCGCTCGCCGCCGCCGGCTTGTGGCGCAAAGAGGTTGAACGAGTCGGGGAACGCTCCATCGGCCCGCGCCGCAGGTTGCGAGGCGAGCTGGGCGGCGAGCAGGAGCAACGGGAGAAAAGCCGAGCGGCGCGTGGTCATGGGAGGCCGAGCCTGCCACGAACCGACGCGCCGCCGGGGAAGAACTTGCCCGCCGAGGGGACGAGCGACGGACCGCTAGATACCCTTCATCGTCTCGGCCATCAGCCAGTCGACGACCGCCTTCGTGTCGCCCGTCTTCTCGAACACCTCGACCTGACGGTCGGCGCTGGTGCCCTTGTAGGCGATGTCGAGAATGGTCGTCATGTGCTTCTGCGTGCCGAAGATCGCCGTCGTCTCGCTGACGAACTCCACCAGCTCGCGCACCAGCTCGGTGAACGGACGCTCGGAGTTCATGCCGAAGTCGATCAGGTTGGCCGCGGCGCCGTAGCGCACCGCCCGCCACTTGTTCTCCTCCAGCAGCATCCGGCCATAGGTCTTCCATGCCGTGTTGCGGCGGTACATCAGGTAGAGCTTGGCCATCAGCGCCTGCACCAGCGCCACGATCGCGACGGTGTGCTCCATGTTGGCCGGCATGTCGCAGATCCGGATCTCGACGGTGTCGAACTGCCAGTGCGGACGGACGTCCCACCAGAGCTTCTTGCCGTTGTCGATGCAGCCCGTCCGGATGAGCGTCTGGACGAACCGCTCCAGCTGCGCGTAGTTCTCGAACTCGTCCGGGATGCCGGTGCGCGGGAACCGCTTGAACACCTGCGAGCGGAAGCTCTTGAGGCCGGTGTTGCGCCCCTCCCAGAACGGGCTGGAGGCCGACAGCGCCAGCAGGTGCGGCAAGAAGTACCGCACCTGGTTGGCGATCGCCACCGCGACGTCCTTCTCCTTGAACCCCACGTGGATGTGGAGGCCGAAGATCAGGTTGGCGCGCGCCACATCCTGCAGGTCGTGCACGATGTGGTGGTAGCGGGTGTGATCGGTGATCGCCTGCGTGCGCCAGTCGGCGAACGGGTGGGTGCTGGCGGCGCAGATGCTCATGCCGCCCGCCGCGGCCACCCGGGCCAGCTCGCCGCGCATCTCGACCAGCTCGGCGCGGACCTGGTCGACATCATTGCAGATGCCGGTGCCCACCTCGACCATCGACTGGTGCATCTCGGGACGGACGCGATCCTTGAGGATGCTGCGGCTGTCCTCGATGATCTTCGTGCCGCCCGGCTTGAGATCCCGGGTCTCGGGATCGATGATCTGGTACTCCTCTTCCACTCCCAGCGTAAACTGCCCGTCAATCATGGGGATCCTGCCTCCGGCAATCGGTTCAAGGACGGTGTGAAACAGGTGAGCGGGCGCCTGAGGCTGCTAGGCGACCTTGACGTACTCGTTGAGGCCCGCCGGACGCTGGGTCGGGTTGTCGAGGTAGCGGCGCCACGCGTAGCCGTCGTGGTTGCGGCGACCCTCGCGCGCGGCCTGAATGACGAACTTGGCCATGGCGTCGACGGCGATGTTGAAGTGCTTGGGCCCGATGGAGTTGAGGTCCATGTCCGGCGCCGGGTTGGTGAAGTCGATGGCGTACGCGACGCCCTCCTTGCACGCGAACTCGATGCTGTTCATGTCGTAGCCCAGCGCGTGATTGATGGCCCACGCACCATCCAGCACCTTCTGCTCCAGCGCCTTGGGCATGAAGCCGTCGACGTCGAGGTAGGCGCCGCGGGTGCCGTTGCGGCCGATCAGCTTGGGGTCGTACTTGATGGCGTGCGTGTACTCCTTGCCGATGCAGATGCAGCGCACGTACTCATCGAAGTCGATGAACTCCTGCAGCGTCATCGGGCTGGTGCCCGACTCGTTGTAGGCCTTCATCAGCTCGGGGAAGTTGTTGACCTTGGTGACGCCGCGCCAGCCGCCGCCGTCCGCCGGCTTGAGGATCGCCGGGAAGCCGACGTAGTTGCAGATCGCCTCCCAGTCCACGGGGAACTCGAGGTTGCGCAGGCTCTTCTGGGGGTTGATCGACGGGATGTACGACCGCTGCGGCAGCATCACCGTCTTGGGGACGGAGACGCCCAGCTTGGCGGCCAATGAGAAGCCGAAGAACTTCTCGTCAGCGCTCCACCAGAAGGGGTCGTTGATGACGTAGGTGCCGGCGAGCGCGGCGGCCTTGAGGTGGTAGCGGTAGAACTCGACCTCGTGCGAGAGGCGGTCGACGATGACCCGGTAGTCGGGGTCGAAGCCCTGGGCGCGGGTCGGACCGATCACGGCCATCTCGGCCTTGAATCCCGGCGTCTGGTTCACCTTCTCGATGAACGCCGCGGGGAAGGTGGTCTCCATGCCGGCGATGATGCCGATCTTCTCGCTCATCGAAAACCTCGTTGCGGCCGCGCAGGGCCGCGGTTGGTGAGAGGGACAGCGCCCGTAGGAATGCGAGGGCGAACCTTGACGGGTTGCACCGAAGAACGCAACAACCACGTGCGTTGCGGTCCGATATCGCGCATTTCGAAGCGGAACGGTCGCGATCGGAGCCCTTCTGCTTCTTCCGTGGCGACGCTCCTCGGAGCGTCTCTGTTGTGGAATCTTGGCACCGATCGTCATTGCGAGGGGTACGCGCTCCGCGGCGCGTCCCGCCTGTCTGCCAGTAGAGACGCTCCTTGGAGCGTCTCTGGCTTCGAGGCTTGGCAACGATCGTCGTCGAGGCGTACGCGCTCCGCGGCGCGTCCCGCCGGTCTGCCAGTAAAGACGCTCCTTGGAGCGTCTCTGGCTTCGAGGCTTGGCAACGATCGTCATTGCGAGGAGTACGCGCTCCGCGGTGCGTCCCGCCGGTCTGCCAGTAGAGACGCTCCTTGGAGCGTCTCTGGCTTCGCGGCTTGGCAACGATCGTCATTGCGAGGAGTACGCGCTCCGCGGTGCGTCCCGCCGGTCTGCCAGTAGAGACGCTCCTTGGAGCGTCTCTGGCTTCGAGGCTTGGCAACGATCTTCGTCGAGGGGGTGAGTCCTGCCCTAACGAGTCAAGGCCCTGCCAAGCCTCAACTGATCGGCGGCCTTCCGGCCGCCGCGACAGGGCAGATGCCGGCGGCCTTCCGGTCGCCGCGACAGGGCGGAGAAGAGCCGCGGCAGCCGTCGCGCGCGAGGCAGAAAAACATACGCGCGTCGATCGGGCGCTACAGCTCGACGCCCAGCACCGCGTGATACGGCAGCATCACCGTCCGGCCGCCGCTCTCGCGCAGCACGAGCGTGTGGCCCGCCGCCGTCGACTCGAACTGCACGATCCGCCCGCGTCGCTGCGAGCCGCCCATCAGCAGCACGGTCACCTCGCGCAGCTGCTCGGTGAGGTTGCCCAGCTTGAGCGCCCCCACGCCGGCCGCCTCCAGGCCGAACGCCACCGCCTCGCGGTAAAGATCGTTGGTGGTGCGCAGGCGCGCCGCGAGAATCACCGCCAGGTTCCGGTAGAAGCGCGCGGCGATCTCCGGCCTCGACCGCTCCAGCGCCTCGAACGCGTCGCGGGTAAGCACCAAGAACGACGACGCCTCGGTGGTACGCGCGCCGGCGGTACGCCGCGGCTGCTCGCAGAAGGCCAGCTCGCCCAGCACGTCGCCCGCCCCCACCGAGGTGAGCACGCGGTCCGTCTCCGGGCCCACCACCTTGAACACCTCGGCGCGTCCCCGCTGCACGATCCAGAGCGCGTCGCCCAGGTCGTGCTCCTGAAACAGCACCTCGCCGGCCAGCAGGCGGCGCTCCTCGCAGGCCGCCACGAGCTGGTTGATGGCGTCCCCCGACAGTCCGGCGAACAGCTGCGACTCGCTCAGCGCCGAGGGGTCGATCCGCGTGGTCTCAGACATGTCAGCGTGTCTCCTGCGAGGCCGCGTCGCTCCACGGCCCGCGTATGCCGCTGCGGGTGAGCAGCAGCCCGAACTCCCGCTTGTTGAGGCTCTTGTCGTACGCCTCGCGCGCTTCGACGGTGCCGGCCCGCACCAGCTCCAGCAGCGCCTCGGACATGAGCTGGTTGCCGTGCGCCTTGCCCGTCTGCATCAGCGCGGGGATCTGGTAGCTCTTGGCGTCGCGGATCAGGTTGGCGACAGCGTGGGTGACGACCAGCACCTCCAGCGCCGCGACGCGTCCACCGGTGGGCCGGCGCAGCAGCGTCTGCGACACCACGCCCTTGAGCGACTCCGCGAGCATGGCGCGGATCTGCGCCTGCTGCCCCGCCGGGAACTGGTCGATGATCCGGTCCACCGTCGAGGCGGCCGTGTTGGTGTGCAGCGTGGCGAAGACGAGGTGGCCGGTCTCGGCCGTCTCGATCGCCATGGCGGTCGTCTCGAGGTCGCGCAGCTCTCCCACCAGCACCACGTCCGGGTCCTCGCGCAGGGCCGCCCTCAGCGCCGCCTTGAACCCGCGGGTGTGGGTGCCCACCTCGCGCTGGTTGACGTGACAACGCTTGTCGGCGTGCACGAACTCGACCGGGTCCTCGATGGTGATGATGTGATCGCGCCGGTTCTCGTTGATCCAGTCGATCATCGCCGCCAGCGTCGTCGACTTGCCGCTGCCGGTGGGGCCGGTCACGACGACCAGCCCTTTCGTCAGCCGGCAGAACTCCAGCACCGACGGCGGCAGCCCCAGCTCGCTGGCCGGCACCACCCGCGAGGGGATCTGCCGGAACACCGCCCCCACGCCGGCGATATCGCGAAAGACATTGCACCGGAACCGCGCCAGCCCCGGCAGCTCGTGCGCGAAGTCGGCGTCGCTCGTCTCGGAGAACTCCGCCCGCAGCCGCTCCGGCATCAGCTCGCGCAGCCAGCCCTCCAGCACGGCCGGTCCGAGCGGACCGTCGCCGCCCGGCAGGGGGCCGATCTGCCCGTCGATGCGCACCATCGGCGCCCGGCCGGCCTTGAGGTGCAGGTCGGAGGCGCGCGCCTGCACCATCCGGCGCAGCAGGGCGTCCAGCGGGTTCTCCCCTTCCACGCGCGCCGGAACGACGTGCGCGGCTGTCGGCGCGGCCGGGGCCGTCGGCACGGTCCGGGTCGGCGCGACGACAGCGGGCGGCGCCTCGCCATCGGGCTCGATCCGCAGCGCAGGGCCGGCCTCCTCCGTCCAGAGATGCAGCGCCCACTGCCGACCGCCATCGACATGGCGGAAGCGACGCGGCTCGGCGCCCAGCCCCTCGAGGCAGGCCGCCCCCAGCGTCTCGATCAGCAGGACCCGCAGCTGCTCGGAGGTCGCCGGCTTGGTGGTGACGGGGTACGTCACGCCGTCGATCGTCATCTCGCCCACGACGCCGCTGCGCAGCAGCACCCGCTGCGCCTGCTGCTGCACCATCGCGTCCAGATACCGCTTGATCACCGCCACGCCGTCACCCGTGTCCGTGCGTCGACCGGCCGGCGGACGTCCCGCGTCCGAGGCCGCCTCCTGCGACGGATGCCATGATCGACCGGCGCGCGATCAGCGTCCAGTTCACGTCGGCCCCTTCACGTCGTCGGGACCGTCGCCGGCGCGCCTTGCGGGACAGGCTCCAGCCACGCCGGACGAGCGATGGCCGGGGTCAGCTCCAGGTGGCCGTCGGCGGCGGCGCTCCCTGTCCAGCCCAGCCCTTCGCGTGCGAGCGCGGCGCTTGTCCGGCGGCGAAGCCGCGCGTGCAGCCACACGCCCTCCGAGGGCCCCAGCGCGTCGCGAAACAGCTGGTCCAGCCAGCCGTCCAGCCGCGGGCGCAGATCCTTCTCCCGACCGAGCCGCGCCGCCACCGGGTAGAGCCCGACAACGCCGTCGGCCAGCTGCCGCGCCTCCAGCGTGACGACGTAGTGCTGCCACGGGTAGCCGCCCAGTGGGTTGTAGAACTCCCCCGGCCCCAGCTGCGCGCGGACGCGGTACAGCAGGTCCACCCCGGCGCCGGGCCGCCCCCGCAGCGCCGCCACGAGCGGCCGCTGCGCCACCCACGCCTCGAACGCCGGGTCGGGCGCCGCCTCGCGGTGCAGGTGCTTGAGATAGAGCGGGAGGAACAGCGCCAGCGCGCCGCACAGCAGAAACCCGACGATCGGCTCGATCATGGCTCTCTTTCCGGACGTTCGTGTGCCCCACAGGAGGCGGCATCAACCGCCCCAGCTGCGCCACTCCTCGGCGGGGAAGCCGTCCCCCTCGGGCTCGGCGCCGGCCAGCGCGTCGTCCTCCGGGGCGTCGCCCCAGCGGCCGCGCCACTCGCGCACCTCCCAGCCGCGACGCTCCGCCTCCTTGCGAAACGGCGCCTTGGGGTTGATCACCACCGGGTTGCCGACGCACTCGAACAGCGGCGTGTCGGCCACCGAGTCGGAGTACAGGTAGCTTCGAGCGAGGTCGATGTCGTGCGGCGTGCAGACGGCCCGCACCCGGTCGCGCTTGCCCTCCTGGAACGTGAGCGGCAGAAGCAGCTCGTCCGTCACCATGCCGCCCTGAAACCGCGCCCGCGTCCCCAGCGCCTGGTGCGCGCCCAGAAACCGCCCCACCTCGTCGATGATCGCCTGGGGGCTGCCGCTCGCCACCACCACCAGGTGGCCGGCCAGCAGGTGACGCCGCACCGTCCGCAGCCCCTCCGCGGTGATCCGGTGGCGGATATGCCGCTCGAAACAACGGCGCGCGTGGGCGTGCAGCTCCTCGGCGCTCAGCCCCAGGTGCGCCTTGCTGGCCAGCGCCACCATGTCGGCCTCGCCCAGCCGGCCGCGCGCGTAGTCGTAGACAGCACGCGGCAGCCGCGAGCGCAGGTCGGCCCGCATGATCTTCTGCGAGTAGAGGTACCACGTGAAGATCGTGCCGGCGTTGCCCGCCAACAGCGAGTCATCGACGTCGAAGATGGCGGCGGTGCGCTGAAAAGGCGTCACGGTGTCACCGTCAGGCAGCAGGAAGACAGGGGCGATCGAGCCGTCGCCTCAGCCGATGATCATTCCCTCCGGCTCGAGCCGGCCGTCGATGAACCGCTGGAGGGTGAACCGCGTGAACAGCTCGTCCTTCTCGCCGCCCATCCAGGCCGCCATGCGACGCCCGACCGCCGGCGCCATCATGAACCCGTGGCCGACAAAGCCGCTCATTTGCAGCAGCCCCGCCACCCCGGGCGTCTCACCCAGCACCGGCGACCGGTCGGGTGTCAGGTCGTAGCAGCCGGCCCACTGGCGCACCACCTTGACAGAGCCCAGATGAGGCATCAGCCGCAGCACCGCCTGCGCGTAACGGGAGAGAAACCGCATCGACGAGCGCTGGTTGAGCGCGGAGGGCTCGTCCGGGTCGCCCATGCCGCCCACCAGCTCGCCGCGGGCCGACTGCGAAAAGTAGAGCCCGTTGTCCAGCTCGGCGACGAGCGGGTCGACAAACGGCTTGAGCGGCTCGCAGGTGCAGATCTCGTGGCGGTGCGGCTCGTTGGGCAGCTTGACGCCGGCCAGCCGGGCCACCTCCGGGCTCCACGCGCCGGCAGCGACCACCACCCGATCGGCGGCGATGCGGCCACGGTCGGTCGCCACGGCGCGCACCCGGCCGTCGCTCACCTCCAGCCCCGTCACCCGCGTGAACGGCTCGATCCGGACCCCGAGCTTGGCCGCCCCGCGCGCAAAGCCCCAGACGAACGGCCACGGAAAGACGACGCCGTCGTCGGCGTTGAAGGTCGCCGCCGCCACGCCGGTGGTGTCCAGCCCCGGCACCAGCTCGGCCGCCTGCCGGGCGTCGATGAGCTGCGTGCGCAGGCCGTGCTGCTGGTGCAGCGCCTGCGCCGCCTGCAGCTGACGCACCGTCTTTTCCTGCCGCGCGAGAAAGAGGTAGCCGCCCCGCCGGAACCAGACGTTGATGCCCAGCTCCTGCGCGAACCGGCCGCAGAACTCGAGGCTCTCCCGGGCCAGCTCGATGTTGGTGGGGGTGGACCACTGGGCCCGCACGCCGCCGCCGTTGCGACCGCTCGCCCCCTCCAGCAGGTAGCCGCGCTCCAGCACGACGATGTCCTGCTGTCCCTGACGCGCGAGGTGCCACGCCAGCGACAGCCCCATGATGCCGCCGCCGATGATCACCACCGACGCGCGCTCGGGCACCGGCGCCGCGGGCCGCAGCGGATGCGAGCCCTCGCTGCGGCGCTCCGGCGGCAGCGGCTCGAGCGGCGGCAACGGCAGGCCGGCCAGCTCGCCCAGCCGCGCAGGGTAGTACGGCGTGCGGGCGGTGAACGGCACCTTGCCGCCCTCCGGCAGCGGCGTGCGCCGCGCGAGGCACTCCACCGCCGAGACGATGCAGCCCTTGCCCTGGCAGGGGCCGGTCCCGAGCCCCGTGTACCGCTTGACGCTCTCGATATCGCAATAGCCGCGCGAGACGGCGTCATCGAGGTCGTGCTGCGAGACCTCCTCGCAGGCGCAGATCATCGCCTTGCCGGGGAAGGCGTCGGGGCTGGTGGTGGCGTCCAAGGGACACTCCGGGGCGGGTCGTGGATGGCGCGGGACCATAGCGCGCCAAGTCGCGGCTGACGACATCCGGAATGCGGTCGCCGGCGGTTCGTGGGCGTCACATTCCCCATCAGGAGACGGACGGGCGCGGGGCCGAGGTCCGGGCTCGGTCGCGAAACACCGGTCGTCGCGCTGACGACGGAGCCCCGCCGCGGATTCGCCCGGATGGAGGCAAAGCCAAGCCTCATCCGATCGGCGGCCTCCCGGCCGCCGCGACAGGGGAAAAGAGCAGCCGATCGCGAGCGCGGAGGGCGTTCCCTTCCGTCAACCCGACTGCCGGGCCTCGGTCGATGGGCCTCCCGGCCGCCGAGACAGGAGATAAGTGCAGCCGATCGCGGGGAGGGAGGGCGTCCCCGTCGGTCAAGCCGCCTGCCGAGCATTGGTCGATGGGTCTCCCGGCCGCCGCGACAGGAGATAAGAGCAGCCGATCGCGAGCGCGGAGGGCGTCCCCGTCGGTCAAGCCGCCTGCCGAGCATTGGTCGATGGGTCTCCCGGCCGCCGCGACAGGAAGAGTGAGCAGTCGATCGCGCGCCGCCGCGACACGGAAGCAGGAGACGACGACAGGGCCATCACCGCTCGTCCGAGACACCGCCCCAGCGCAGAAAGATCTCCTGCAGCGCCCGCACGCCGTCCGTCAGCGCGGCCGGGCCGGGCTGCAGGATGATGGGCGACTTGACCTCGTAAACCGCGCCGTCGCGCACCGCCGGCACCTCCTGCCACCCGGCGCGTGACATCACCCGCTCGGGACGGAACCGCTTACCGCACCAGGAGCCGACGATCACATCCGGCGCGCGACGCACCACCTCCAGAGAGTCGGCGATGATCCGGTCCTTGCCCAGCGGTTGAACCGCCAGCTCCGGAAAGCAGTCCTCACCGCCCGCCGCGTCGACCAGCTCCGAGACCCAGCGGATGGCGGAGATCTGCGGCTCGTCCCACTCCTCGAAGTAGACCCGTGGCCGCCGGGGCAGCCGCCTCGCCTTCGTTCGCACGACATCCAACCCGCGCTCCAACTCGCCGGCCAGCGCCTCCGCCCGCGACTGGCAGCCGACCATCGCCCCCAGCATCCGGACCATCCGCAGGATCTCCGCGACGCTCCGCTGGTTGAAGAGGTGCACCTCCAGCCCCGCCCGCACCAGCGTCGCGCCGATCTCGGCCTGCAGGTCGGAAAAGCCCAGCACCAGATCCGGCTTGAGCGCGAGGATACGGTCGATGCGCGCGCTGGTGAAGGCGCTCACACGCGGCTTCTCCCGGCGGGCCTGCGGCGGCCGGACGGTGAACCCCGAGATGCCGACGATGCGGTCCTGCTCGCCCAGCAGGTAGAGCGTCTCGGTCGTCTCCTCCGTGAGACAGACGATGCGGCGCGGCCACGGCATGGAGCCTCCCGGGCAGCAGACGCGCTGCGGATCGGTGCAGGCCGCGCAGGTTAGCCGTCGTCTCGACGCCGCGCTACGCGCCGCCCTCGCTCAGCCATCGCTCCTGCTCCCGGCGCAGCAGCTCCTCCGGCGACGGAGACTCCTCCAGCGACAGCTCCCGCGGCAGCAGCAGGTCCGGCCCGACCTCGGCACCGGCCGCGTCGGCGTATTCGTAGCCCGGCCGCCCCACGGCGCGCCCCAGCCGCACGCCCACCGCGCCGCCGGAGTCGAGCCCCGCCGTGGCGCTGGCGCCGCCGACATTGGCATCGCACTCCTCGGCCGCCGTATCGCCGCCGCCCTCCCACCAATGCTCCTGCCCCAGCGGCTCCAGCTGCACCGGCTCCTCCACCGGCCCGCGCTCGATGGCGGTGCGCGGCCCCCGTCGCGGATGCAGCGGCAACTGCTCTCCCGGTCCCGTCGTCGCGGCCATGACGCCCTCCTGCCTAGCAAGGTGCGTCGGCATCGCCTCGGCCGCCCGTGCCGGCAGCCGCTCCGTCCGCTGCCAGGTCGCCTGCTGCGTCCCACGCAGCGCCCGCAGCGCCCCCTGCGCCAGCGCGAGGTTCATCACCACGAAGCTGCGCGCGAGGCCGATCCACCGCGACAGCAGCCGCGGCCGGCGTGGCGGGTGGAGCACCAGCGCCGTCGCCAGCCCCACGACCGACGCTGCCATCACCGGCCCCGTGCGGGCGATCAGCCATAGCGCCGCCGCGCCGCCCACGACCATCGGCACCGGCGCCAGCCAGCGAGCCAGCTTGTGGCTCGCCAGCACCCAGGCCTGCAGGCCGCCTCGGCGCACCACCCGCCACAGCAGCCCGGCCGACTGCCAATTACCGGCGGCGATCCGGACGCGGCGGCGTCGCTCTCCCGCGCCATCGACTGCGTCCTCCTCGCCCACGGCGTCGACGACGAACGGCAGCTGCCGACCGCGCGCCAACTGCAGCAGCGCCACGACGAGGTCGTCGACCACCACCCCGGGCGGCAACGGCAACCAGCAGTGCGAGCGCAGCAAGTACAGCCCGCCGTTGAGCCCCGCGCTCGCCCCCAGCCGCGACTCGTACCACTTGAGCAGGTTCTCCAGCCGCCAGTAGCCGCTCTCCTCGGCCGCGCCGCCCGGGGCCGGACGCAGGAGCAACCGGCCGCAGGCGCCCGCCACCGACGGCCCGCGCACCGCCGCCACCAGGCGCCGGAGCGCCTGAGAGTCCACCCGCGTGTTCGCGTCGGTGAGCAGCAGCATCCGCCCGCGCGCCAGCTCCGCCAGCCGGTTGAGCACCGCGGCCTTGCCGGCCCGCGGCGCCGCGCTCACGAAAATGCGCCGCTGCGGATGCACCGCCGCCACGGCCCGGACGATCTGCTCGGTGTCGTCGGTCGATCCATCCGAGCCGACCCACACCTCGAGCAGGGCCGGCGGGTAATCGAGCGCCAGCGTGTTGTGCAGCTTCTCGGCGATGCAGCCGGCCTCGTTGTGCGCGGCGATCAGGACGGAGACCGACGGCAGCGATGCGGCCACGTTCTCACAAGAAGCCTCGACCGACCGCCCGACCTCGACCCAGCGCCGTCGCAGCCGCTGCAGCGACTCGGCCAGCACCAGCAGCGCCGGGTAGATCAGATACGGGTAGAGAACCAGAAATACACAGCCCGACAGCAGCCACGCCACCACGCCCACCTCCGCGAGAGGGCGTGCACATCAAGCCGCATGCCGGTCCCTCAACGCACGGCGGCGCCACTCGAGCCGCAGGGTGGGAAAAGCCGCGCCATGCATTGGCCGCGGCGGCGTGCGATCGACGCGCGCACCGGTCACGGGTCGGTGGTCGACATCGGGTCAGTCGCGGCCGTCGACCAGCGTTCGGACGACGCGGAAGCCGAGCAGGAAGTTGCGGCTGCCCGGGCCGAAGTAATAGCGATAGCTGGCCCGCACGAACTGCCCGCCGAAGCCCCAGCTGCCGCCGCGCCGCACGCGGGCGCTGCCGGTCTGCGGGCCTGTCGGATCAATCTGCAGCGACGGCCGATACGACTCGAGCCAGTCCCAGCACCATTCCATGACGTTGCCCAGCATGTCGTACAGGCCCCACGCGTTGGGCGCCTTGAGCCCCACGTCGTGCGACTGCTTGCCGCTGTTGCCGTCGTACCAGGCCACCTCGTCCAGCGGGCCGTACCGCGGCAGTGCGCAGCCGGCACGGCAGGCGTACTCCCACTCCGCCTCGGTGGGCAGTCGCCAGCCGCCGTTGTCCAGCCCGAGCCACGTCACCTGCTCGCCGTCGATGAGATACGCCTCCGGCAGCCCGGTGCGACGGGACAGCGCGTTGCACCACGCCACCGCCTCGAACCACGTCACCCGCTCCACCGGCCGCTGCGGCGCCTTGAACCGCGACGGATTGTCGAAGCCGAGCGCGGTGTATTGCTCCTGTGTCACCGGCACCGACCCGATGGCGAACGGCCGGGTGAGCGTCACCTGATGGGGCGGCCGCTCATCCTCGAACACCTCCGGGTCGCTCGGGTCGGCCCCCTGGACAAACGTGCCGGGCCGGACACGGATCAGCACCGGCGCGCCGCCGCGCGGGGCGAACCCTGCGTCGAGCGGATCGACCACCTCGGACGGATAGACGGGCGCCTGGGCCACGCCGCGGCCACTCACCGCCAGCCGCGCCTCGTCCAGCGCCTTGCCGGCACGCAGCCCCGCCGCCAGCGCCCGCGGCGTGGGGCGCATCGCCGGGATGAAGTCCGTCGCCAGCCAGAGCCAGCCGTCCAGCCAGGTGCCCGTCGGCGGCAGCCGTCGGCCGCGCCGGCCATGCCAGGCCCGCGCCGGTGTCGAGCGCTCCTCGTAGGGCAGCCCGCCCGCCAGCAGCCGGTGGAGGATCAGCCCCACCGCGTAGAGATCGGCCGCCGGCGCGTCGGCCGGCAGCGGCCCCTCCGACGGCGCCCGCTCCGGCGGCTCGTAGACGCCGGCATCGTCATGGCAGATGGCCAGACAGAACTGCTTGCGCAGCGACGGCGTGATGCAGTGTCCGGCCACCTTGAGCCGCCCGGCGTGCGTCACGATCAGGTTGCGGGGCTTGAGCGCCATGTGGTGCACGCCGCGGTCGTGCATCGCCGCCAGCGACTCCAGCAGCTGCACGCCCAGCGTCGCCACCAACTCGGGCGGCAGACGGCGTCCGCGCGCCTGCCAGAGGTCCTCCAGCACCTCGCCCTCGACGTGCTCCATGAAGAGCACTGCCTCCGCGCCCCACGCCTCCACGCGCTCCATCCGCAGCAGCCCCGGGTGCTGCAGCGTCGAGAGCCCCGAGAGATCGGCCGCGAGCTGGTCGAGCTGCTCCCGCGGCAGCGTCAACCGCTTGGCCTGACACTCCGCCCCCTCCATGAGGTCGAGCGCATGAAACACCTCGGCCGCGTCGTCCCCCGGCAGGCGCGAGAGCAGCCGGTAGCGCCCCAAAACGACGCCGCCCACCGTCCAGGAGGAGTCACGCTGCGCGGCGACGGTCGACATCGATCACCTCGGGGAGGCCGTGGACGCTGCATCGCCCCGATCGGCGGATCAGTTCAGCTGCGGGCGTGGCCGGCTGGCGGCAAACGCCTCGATGCCCTGCTGCGTCAGCAGATACCGCACGCGGGTGCTGCCTGTCTCGGTATCGACCTCGGCCTCGAACGCATGGCCGGGGATCGTCCCCAGCAGCAGCTCCTGCCGCAGGTTGCGCACCTCGCCCTCGCACAGCCCGCCCTTGAGCCGCTGCGTGGCGCCGTCGGAGGCGTACAGATCGAACGCCGCGCGCGCCAGCCGCCACGCCACCCGCGATGGCAGCGGCTGGCTCGCGAACAGCACGGAGATGAGTCGGAACGGCTCCGCACCAGCCTCACCCGGCTGCGCCTCGTCCTCATCAACATCGCTCTCGCGCGGCTGGGTCACGGCCGGCCTACGCCGCCAGCCACTGCTCGAGCCGCGTCGCCACCTGGTCGGGCGTCAAGCCCAGCTTCTCGGCCAGCACCTCGGCCGGCGCCGAGTGGCCGAAGGTGTCGATGCCGATCACCAGGCCGTCCCGTCCGGTGAACCGGTACCAGCCATCCGTCCGGCCCGCCTCGACGGCCGCCACCCGCAGGCCGCCGGGCAGCACCGCCTCGCGCCGCGCCGCCGGCTGCTTGAGGAACCGCTCCACGCAGGGCATCGACACCACCCGCACCCGACGACCGCGCGCCTCGAGCAACCGCGCCGCGGCGATGGCGAGCGGCACCTCGCTGCCGGTGGCGATCACAGCCGCCTCCGCGCCGCCGTCCGGGTCGTGCACCACCCAGCCGCTCGCCGTGTCGGCATCCTGCGGCAGCACCGCCCCGTGGCCGCTGAGGGCATCCAGCTTCTGTCGGGTGAGCGCCATCAGCGTCGGGCCGTCCTTGCGCCGCACCGCCGCCGCCCAGGCCAGCGCCGTCTCGCGCGGGTCGGCCGGACGCCACACCTCGAGGTTGGGGATGATCCGCAGGCTCGCCACGTGCTCAATCGGCTGATGCGTCGGGCCGTCCTCGCCGAGGAAGACCGAATCGTGCGTGAAGACGAAGACCGTCGGGGCGTGCTGCAGCGCCGCCAGCCGGATCGACGGACGGGCGTAGTCGGCGAATTGGAGGAACGTGGCGGTGAAGCCCTGCAGCCCGCCAAAGAGCGACAGCCCGTTGGCCGCCGCCGCCATTGCGTGCTCGCGGATGCCCCAGTGGATGTTGCGCCCCTGCCAGCCGCCCGGCTTGAAGATCCCGCGCCCCTGGAGGAAGGTCTGCACCGACTCGTCC
>Ga0172373_10003059_pt1 | contig 24886 bp, 24 predicted proteins | sample Lak10m_2_FD_114546 | JGI IMG/M metagenome (GOLD analysis project Ga0172373, IMG submission 114546) | Freshwater microbial communities from Kabuno Bay, South-Kivu, Congo - kab_092012_10m | ecosystem: Environmental > Aquatic > Freshwater > Lake | place: Democratic Republic of the Congo...
CTCTTTTGTTGCTAATTTCCTCATTCATTTTAGGAATCCTTTTTGTCAATCAAGCTCAATTTGTTAAGATGGCTGTCGAAAAAGGGTTTACACCAAAACTGTATTTTATAATTTAGTGATTTTGATATCGAAAGTTAAGATTTCTGAATTTCGATCAATTTTAGGCAGTAATGGTAAAACTTCATTTAGTAATATATTTTCAATTTAAGGACTTATAACGCATGAACAGTGACTCAGTTATGGCTGATCTCTCATCTCACACGCCGATGATGCATCAGTCTTTTATATTTGATATTAAATAATTTTTTTATAATTTAATAAAAAAAGGATACTTAAACGTACACTCAAGAAAAATTCATAATTCATGCCAAATGGGATACATTTATCTTGCATACCCACACGATCTCAAGCTTCCTGACGAAACACTACCACCGTACTATGCTGATTGATTTTTTAATTTTAAATAGCTGATTTTATTTATCTTAAAACTAGGATTGTTTTATGGTCACGCATAAACAGGTTTAATTTTCGTACAAGCCTCATTTCAGTTAAGATCCGAGGCCTGCTCACCCAACAGAAATTCTAATTATCGTTATGTTCATATTCCTGAATAGCTTCTTTAGCAATTCGGAAACTATCTACGGCTGCCGGTACACCACAATAAATTGCGACTTGTAGCAGCACCTCACGAATTTTTTCTTTAGGTACACCATTACGCAAAGCACCTTTGACATGCAGCTTCAACTCATGTGGACGATTAAGCGCAGAAATCATGGCGAGATTGATTAAGCTTCGCTCAGGTTTGCTCAGTTCCTCTCGCCCCCAAACTGCACCCCAGCAATACTCTGTAACTAACTCTTGTAAAGGCAAGTTAAAATCATCAGCATTGTTGATCGAATTATTGACATAAGCTTCACCTAACACTTGTTTACGAATGGCTAAGCCTTTTTCAAATTTTTCATTACTCATGCATTCAATCCCCCAAATAAGGTGTATTTGATTTCAAGATAATCTTCGATCCCGTATTTTGAACCTTCACGACCTAAGCCCGACTGTTTGATTCCACCAAATGGTGCAACTTCATTGGAAATTAAGCCCTTGTTGATTCCAACCATACCGTATTCAAGCTGCTCACTCATCCGCCAAGCGCGTCCTAAATCTTTGGTATAACAATAGGCCGCTAAGCCAAATTCCGTCGCATTTGCCATTTCAATGGCTTGTTGTTCAGTTTCAAACTTGAATACAGCAGCCAATGGACCAAATGTTTCTTGAGTCGCCACATCCATCTCAGCGGTGACATCAGCAATAATGGTAGGTTCATAGAATAACTCACCTGCACTATGACGTTTACCACCAGCAACCAAACGACCTGCTTTAGCTACGGCATCAGCGACGTGAGCTTCAACCTTTTTCACTGCATTAGCATTAATTAATGGACCAATTTCACTACCAATATCCAAACCATTGCCAATTGCAAAAGCATTGACCTTTTCACTTAATGCAGCAATGAATTTTTCGTAAATTCCTTCTTGAACAAGAAAGCGATTCACACAAACACAGGTTTGTCCTGCATTGCGATATTTAGCAATTAATGCCCCTTCGATTGCAGCATCCAAATCTGCATCATCAAAGACAATAAAAGGTGCATTACCGCCCAATTCTAATGAAACTTTTTTCAGCGTTTGCGCTGAACGTTGATACAGTAATTTTCCAACGGGTGTTGAACCTGTAAAAGTAAATTTCCGCACATCATCACTTTCAAAGATTGCATCCCCAATCGTGACCGCATCACCTGTAATGACACTAAAAATCTCAGCAGGTACGCCTGCTTGAATCGCTAAATCGACCAAAGCCAATGCCGTAAATGGGGTTTCTGGCGCAGGTTTAACGATACAAGGACAACCCGCAGCCAAAGCAGGTGCAACTTTACGAGTAATCATTGCCGCAGGGAAATTCCACGGCGTGATTGCTGCAACAACACCAATCGGTTGCTTGCTCACGATAATCCGTGCATCTGGATAAGGGCTGGGAACAATATCACCATAAACACGTTTTGCTTCTTCAGCAAACCATTCAACAAAGCTGGCAGCATATAAAATTTCACCTCTCGCTTCTGCTAAAGGTTTTCCTTGTTCACTAGTCAAAATAAATGCAAGTTGATCTGCATTTTCAACCATCAAATCGAACCATTTTTTTAAAATCGTTGAACGATCTTTGGCTGTTTTATTTTTCCATGCAGCCCAACCTGCAACTGCTGCTTGAATTGCGCGTTCGGCTTCAGCCTTGCCCATATTCGGTACAGTACCAATCACTTCTTGTGTTGCTGGGTTATAAATATCAGAAGTTTGTTGATTATCGGCATCACACCATTGTCCAGCAACAAAAGCTTGTTGATGAAATAATGGCAATTGATTAAGTTGCATACTGATTATCCTATTTAGACTTCGGCATTAATACACAGAACATTTTACAAAACAGTATCAATGTTCTGGTATTAACTAAACCTGTATTATGGCATACCAAATAAATCTTGAAAAAAATTTTCGGTTGCCCGAATGTTATAGCTGATTTTAGAAGTAATAGAATAACGTTAGGTTGAGTAACTTATTCCATTTACCATCATCCCCAACCGCCAGTGATTTTTCAGTACCACCAATGAAGGGATCATTTTGACTCATAATGTATTCTGCGACTAAAGAAATCTGTTTATGGTCGATTGAAACACCAAGGATATTACGGATTGAATCTTGAGAACCAACCAAATCCTTATTATATCGACTGTGCATAAAATACGGCGTGATATTGCCAATTTGCTTAACATCTTTAAAAGTGTAGCCAAGATCAGCTGTATAGTAAGTCGCTTTGTTTGCAACATAATATTCGCTGTCATATGAACCCATCAAAGATGAAGTTGCATCAACGACGTCTTTATTACTGACATCATTTTTACCGCCTGTTAAGGTCAGACCTAGATTGCCATAATTGATTTTGCTAAATAATGCCCACGCATTACGTCGACCCGTTTGAGATGTGGTTTTATTGTCAATCTCTGAAGTCCAATATGAAGCACCGACCTGTGTAGTTAAACCTTTTACACCCAGATTAATATCTTGGGTAATACGTCCAACCCACATGTTTTTCTCTTCGATATCACTTTTGGTAATGTCATCAGAACTTACATAGTTCGCACTATAGCGACCAGAGTCCTTGGTAGTACCTTCATAGTGACCCGCATCTGCCGCAAAATAACCGACATCAAATTTGGTCGCACTTGGCAATTCAAAATGATAGTTCAAACCTAAATTATGAACATCTTCTAAACCTGCTGTAGTATTGATACTACCGTACAAACTATTGCCCCAGAAACGTCCTGGTCCAAATGGAATAGCTTGCATTCCTGCCACAACCTGATCAGTTTCATTTAAATGATAACCTGCATACGCATCGATCAAGGTTGAGAAATCACACAGCGTATCGTATTGATAACAACGATATTCAGCATGTCCGAATAGTTTGCCGCGTTCATAATCAAGTTTTAGTTGTGCAGCATCAAAACGGATCTTATGTTCTGAAGCAGGTTCACCGTAATCTTTGTCTTGATAATTGGCACGTACATAACCAGAAACCGTTAACTTGCCTGAGTCGGCATTGCTGTCGCCAAAACTAATTCCTGCATAACTTGGTGTAATCATACTGGTTAATGCAGTTACCAATGTGAGTTGTAAATAACTTTTTTTCATGTCATCGATTCCATTCTAAGCATGTTTAATGTTGCGCTTTTACATTTAGTGCTGGGCTACTGCATTTAATCTTTTCGAGATTAAAGACGTAGTACACAACGAAACTCACTACCAATCCAATCACCCAAGAAATATCTACATCCTGAATGACGTTTGCGAATGGGCCTGTAAAAAATGCATTGGTCAGAAAAGGGATTTGAACCACGATTCCAATGAAATATGCAGTTAAAGCTTTGCCATTAAATTTGCCGTAGATACCACCATCTTGTGCGAAGATCGACTGAATATCATAAGATTTCTTATTGATCACATAGAAATCCAATAGGTTAATCGATACCCAAGGCACTAAAATAAATAGTAAGGCAAAAATGACGTTTAGGAAGAAGCTAATAAAGTTGCTTGATGCCCAAAGTGCTGTAAACGTAGCGAGGATTAAGACCATAATCGACAAAATAATACGGACATTCTTACTTGGCATCCATTGACCTGCAAAGGTTTGGATCGACGTAATACACGATAAAACCGCACCATATAAATTCATGGCATTGTGACCGATGATATTACAAAGGAATAAAATCATCAGAATCGAACCGAAAATACCTGTACCCGATTTCACCGCTTCCATCGCATCGGTACCAGAACCAATACTCACCGCCACTGTACCAAATGCCATCGCAAAAATTGTTCCGAGCGAAGCGCCCAAGTAAGTGAAGATAAATGGTTTAAAAATCCCAATCGACTTAGGTAAATAACGAGAATAGTCTGAGGTATAAGGTGAAAAACTAATTTGCCAAACTGCACATAGACCAAACATGGCAAACCAACCTTTTAGGTTAAATGAGCCTTTGGCAAGTACTTCAGCATTAATTTGTGGCAACATAATCAACAAGCCGATCAGCAATGAGCCACCCATTAACCATGTCCCAATTTTATTAAAATTATGAATTAAATGATAACCCACTACCCCAATAGTCGTTGCTGCAATTGCACCAATCACCGTCGCAGTTGGAACAGGGATTGCGGGAACGACTGCATGTAAGGTTTTACCTGACAAGATAATGTTGGAAATAAAGAAACCGAGATAAATCAGTGTTGTAAATAATACGACTAATAATGCACCATAACGCCCAAACTGTGCTCGGCTTTGAATCATCTGGGGAATGCCGACTTGGGGTCCTTGAGCAGAAGTTAAAGCTAAAATTGCTGCGCCAAAGAAATGACCACAACAAATCGCTACTAACGCACTTATCAAACTGAGGTTAAACGTTAGCATTGACATTGCACCAGTAATTACAGCTAAGGGTGCAATATTGGTACAAAACCAGAGCGTGAATAAATCACGTACTTTTCCGTGACGTTGAGATGGATCAACGTAATCAATTGAATTGCTTTCAATGGCGAAAGCACTATTTTCATTTTGGCTCATATCCTTAATCTCTCTTTGAGAACTTCGTTTTCCTCAATATCAAATATTTGTGAGAGTAAACTTAGGTTTCACAACCTGCCTGATCAGCGCCATATCCAGATGACCTGACCTTCATTTCTCTTGTTTTACAGACGAATCACATCAACTTTGATTAAAGAAATGGCAAAAAAAGATAAAGGAAACCTTGTCGAGGCTCTTGGAGCTCAACCAATATTATCTTACGTATGCCTTGATCAGATTTATGTGATTTTGAAATTCAACTGCGTCATCTTTTCATCCTTGAAATTTAATTCCTAATGACTGTTGTGATGTATTAACGCATCACAAAAGGATCATCAATCGGTTGATCTGAGGTACGTAACCACACAGTTTTAGTAGTGGTATAGTCCAACACCGCATCTGAGCCAGCTTCACGACCATGTCCTGATAGACCATGACCACCAAAAGGTGCAAGTGGAGAAACAGCGCGATAGGTATTCAGCCAAACAATCCCTGAACGAATTGCTTTGGTCATACGATGCGCGCGGCTTTAATTGTTGGTAAACACACCAGTTGCGAGTCCATAGGGCGTACTGTTGGCTTTTTGAATCGCGTCTGCTTCAGTGCTAAAACTCACTACAGACAAGACAGGACCAAATAACTCGGTCATGACGCAATCAGCTTGCGGTACATCACTACAGTCTAAAATTGTAGGTGGATAGTAATAACCTGCTCTTTCAAGCGTTTTCCCACCTGCCAATAATTTCGCCCCTTGCTGAATCGAGCGAGCAACGACTTGCTCAATTTTTTCACGTTGGCGCAAGGTGCACAGAGGGCCATATTCAGTTGCCATATCATCAGGCAAACCAATCTTGATACTTTGCACACGCTCAACCAAACGTTGAACAAATTCATCTTTGATACTGTCTTCAAGCAGCAACCGTGAACCAGCAACACAGCTTTGCCCTGTTGCTGCAAAAATCGCTGCGACTTGTGCATTCGCTGCGCTCTGTAAATCAGCATCTGCAAATACAATAAAAGGAGATTTTCCACCTAACTCTAATGAAACTTTGGCAAGGTTCTCAGCAGAGTTGCGCACAATATGGCGTGCTGTTTCTGGACCACCAGTAAATGCCACATGAGCAACATCTGGATGACTACTTAAAACTGCACCACATTCAGGGCCAAAACCTGTAATAACATTCACCACACCTGCTGGAAATCCTGCTTCATGCACCAAACGCGCGAAAGCAAGTAAAGGCGCTGGTCCCTCTTCAGAGGCTTTCAAAACAATACTGCAACCTGCCGCCAATGCTGGACCAACTTTAACCGCAGACAAAAATAATTGGCTATTCCACGGAACAATCGCAGCGATCACACCGACTGGTTCACGGATGGTCCATGCTTGCATATCTGGTTTATCAATCGGCAGATAGCTACCTTCGAGTTTATCTGCGATACCCGCATAGTATCGATAATATTCAGCCACATAAGCAATTTGGCTCGACGTCTCACGAATGATCTTGCCTGTATCATTGGTTTCATATTGAGCCAGTTGCGGTGCAGCTTTCTCGATTAAATCAGCAAGTTTATATAACAATTTTCCACGCTGTGAGGCAGTTAAACCTGCCCAAGCCGCATTTTGCAGAGCCTGAGATGCCGCGGCAACTGCACGATTGACTTCATCTGTACGTGCTTCAGGCATTTTCGCCCAAACTTGCCCTGTCGCAGGATTGATGCTGTCAAATTGTGCAGCACCGTCCTCAAATTGACCATTGATATACAACTGGAATTGAGAAGTCATGTCTTCTCTCCTATGCAAATGCAGGCATCACTTCATTAATCATACGTTGTAACGATGCTTTTTTACGCTCAAAGCTCATTCCTGTATCAATCCAGAATGAATATTCGTTATAACCCATTGCTTCATAAGCTTTTAAGCGATCAATCACTTCTTGCGCCTGACCAATCACATTATTTTTACGCATGGCTTCTGGCGTATAAAATGGATGAGCTGCAATTTCTTCATCACTCAATGGCGCGATTAGACCTTGCGTAATTTCACGCTCATTTTTAAACCATGCGCCAAAATAGTTATAGAATGTATTGATTTCATCTGCTGCTAATTGAGCATCTTCTTCACTATCAGCGACATAGGTATGACGCAATAACATAATTTCAGGACGAGGAATATCAGCAAACTTTTCACAGGCGGTATTAAAATGTCCCATGAGTTTTTCAACTTCTTCATCACCAAAATGTAATGGTGTGACTTGTACATTACAGCCGTTTTGCACCGCAAATTCATGGCTATTTGGATCACGTGCTGCTACCCAAATCGGTGGATACGGTTGTTGTAACGGTTGAGGTGCAGAAGTGGTTTTCGGGAACTGCCAAAACTCACCATTATGCTCATAATCACCTTTCCACAGGTTTTTAATCGCGGGGATCATTTCACGTAAACGCTGACCTGCACTCCATGCATCCATACCAGGCACCATACGCTCATATTCAAACGAGTAAGCACCACGTGCAATGCCAATATCTAAACGACCATTAGTGATAATATCCGTCATAGCAGCTTCACCTGCCAATTTAATTGGATGCCAAAATGGCGCAACCACTGTACCCGTGCCCAAACGTACATTTTGGGTTTTATTCGCAATATCAACTAAGTTAATGAATGGATTAGGTGCAATCGTAAAATTCATTGCATGATGTTCACCTGTCCAAATCGCATGCATACCACCTTGATCGGCAATCTGGCAAAGTTCAATCATCTCATCATAGAGCTGCTTCTGTGTTTGTTGATCAGAAACACGTTCCATGTGTACAAATAATGAAAAACGCATAGTTAAACTTCCTCTTTAACAATTTGACGAACCGTACCGCTAATTTGATTACCGTAATAAACACCATAGGTTTTGAGATGGTTTTCTTTACGATAACGCATCAACATACTTTCTAAAGCGCTATCCACAAAAGTCAGTTGTTCTAAATCATTTAAATCAACAAATTGACCTTTGGTTGCATGTGCGATCGGGGTATTACATAAAAATGCAATATATTGCTGCTGGGTGGTCACATCATCATAGACAGAATAGATAAAGCTTGGTGAGGCTTCTGGCTGATAAGCTGCAAAGATTTTTTCCAGTGCTTTTTCTGCACCATCTTTTTCAACCATCAAATGTGGCAATGTCCACTTTTGATCCTGTGTCTGTTCAAGCAAGATCTGATTTTCATGTCCAATCAATGCCATCATCATGACTTTCATACTCGAAATCACATCCGTAGATGATTTGGCAGGTGTGAAATAAGCTCCACGGTAATACCCTAAACCAGCAAAGCCTGCTGAGCCAAAATCTTCAACTTTACCAATTAAAATCGCATGATCACCTGCATCTACAACTTGATACGTCGTGCAATCAAACCAAGCACTGACTTGATCTATGACAGGGTTATGAGATGCGCTCTTTGTCCATGCTAAATTTGCAAATCGATCATCACTTGGGCGAGCAAAAGTATTCGAAATATCCTTTTGTTCTTCTGCCAAAATATTAATTGCAAAATGTGAAGCATTGGCAAAGTTATTATAATTGCTTGATGTCTTGGCAATGCTGACCAGCAGCAAAGCTGGGTCCAAAGACACCGAAGCAAAAGAGTTCGCAGTAAAGCCTAATGGTGTTCCATCATCTTTACAGGTGGTTACGACGGTTACGCCAGTCATAAATGAGCCAAAGGCATCACGTAGTTCGCGTATTTTATTAACACTATCCATTTCACTCATTGTCATATTCCTTCATCAATGTGTGGCAATTTAGACTTGGGTTTCTAACCACGCCTGCATTGCAATATTTACTTGTTCTGGTGCAGTCAAATTCACCATATGACGCTCATTTTCAATCACAATAGCGGTGCCATTTCTCGCTTGGCTTGCCATTTGTACTGCCATTTCTGCTGTTGAATTTGGATCATCAGTTCCAGTTAAAACCAGTGCAGGACACTGAATTTTGCTCCAGTCATCTGCGTAAATTTGATCGCCATGTGCAAATGCCACATACGCTGTGGTATATCCAGACAAGTCCACATTTTCCAACCAAGACTTGACTTTTCCAGCAGCAATTTGTTCTGCTTCACTGTTACCAAACCAGCGTTGCAATGGTGTTTCAACATCAATATGACCTGTTTTTAACTCTTCTGCACGATTCACAACAGCATCACGAGCTTGGCTTGTCCGCTTGTATACACCATTCAACACCGCCATTCGTTTGACTAAATCAGGACGAGTTGCGCTTACGCCTGTCGTAATCAATGAACCCATCGAATGACCCGCCAAATTCACTGCACCTAAATTCAATGCTGTAATAAATTCGATCGCCCAATCAACAAATGCTTTTAAAGGTGCACCATCCGCAAGTTTTGTACTTTTTCCATGACCCGGCATATCCACCGAAATCACACGATAATGTTTCGAGAAATATTCGATTTGTGGATACCAAGCGGCTGCTTGCATACCTACACCATGGATGAGAACCAAAGGCTCTCCTTCTCCTTGCTCAAGATAATGAGCAATCCGATTATTTGACAGCTGCAGGGTTTTTGAGATCATGACCTAACTCTTCCAAATCTTGATAACGATCGCCAATACGATGATGTGGACGTCCACCTGTCGCTGCACCAATTACAATCACAATTTCATCGGCAGCAGGTGCATCTGGAATTGCAAATTGAAGAGTCAAATAATGAGAACGACGGCCTTCATCATTTTTATCCATCATTGGAACTAGAATCGAAGCATTCGCTGGACCACGCGTATTATTAAAAGCGAGATAAGACTTAGCCCCGACCGCATTACGATATGTATTTCCAAAATGTAAGGTATGGATGAGGGCTGATGCATGCTCTAGCTCACCATTCAAACCTACGACCGCACTTTTACCAAATGCTTCTACCGCTTCACCTGAACCAACTTCATCAAGAATCAATTGAGTTAAATGTTCACTTAGAATCGGAGCAATACGGCGAATCTCAGGTGTTAGGTTTTCGACATAACCCTGACCAGCCCATGGGTTTTTGATCACAGCAGCAGCAGCCACCATTTTTAACGGTTTTGTTGCTTCTTTATCGCCATCGACATAAGTCATTTCAACATGAAGAACTGTTTTACGGATTAGATTCATGGCATTTCCTTGCGAGTGAATTTATTTTTACATTCGTATTATGGTATACCATAATACATAATGAAAAAAAAGCAAGAGTTTGGTATGCTAATTTTCAGCTATAAACATGTAACAAAATTTTGACTTATTAAAATCAGGAAAGATTAATCATCTATGAATCTTAAAATTGAAAATCCACCTGTGACTTTACGCGAGCTTTGTTTGAATAAAGTACGTAACGCGATCATTACAGGCTATTTCCCTTCTGGAAAAAGATTAGTCGAAAGAAGCTTGTGCGAAGAATTAGGAGTAAGTCGCTCTGTTGTACGTGAAGTCATTCGTTATTTAGAAGCAGAAGGTCTAGTTGAAATTCTGCCAAACAAAGGCCCAATTGTTTCATTATTGGATTGGGAAATTGCATCACAAATTTATGAAATTCGACTACTACTCGAACAAAGTGCCGTTGCTGATTGCACCCAAAACCTGACTGCTCAAACAACAGAAACACTGAAAGTATTATTGATTGAACTTGAGCAAGCCTTTGCAGCAGATGATATTAATTTAATTATTTCTACTTCTTCAAAACTCTACGAAACTATTTTTACCACTGCAAAACATCATATTGCTTGGGAAGTAGTACAACGTTTAAATGGTCGAATTAGTCGTCTTCGTGCAATGACCATGAAATCGACGAAGCGTGAAATTTCTGGCTATCAACGTATTAAAAATATGTGTGAAGCAATTTATCTGCACCAAGATCCTGAAAAAGCAAAACAAGCTGTGGCTGAACATATTGCTGAAGCTGCTGCGGTTGCAAAAAATATTTTGAATGCTTAGTGCCTCAATCTGTAACTAAAATGGTTTTTTTAATTTAGAAATAAAAGGATAAGGAAATGTCTGCTTACTGGATTGCACATGTCACCATTCACAATATGGAACAGTACAAAGAATATATGGCATTAGCTCCCTTAGCATTTGAAAAATATGGTGCTAAATTCCTTGCTAGAGGCGGAAAATCAATCTGTATGGAAGGTATACAGTTTCAACGCCATGTGATTATTGAATTCTCTGATTTGGCAACTGCAGAAGCTTGTTATTATTCTGAAGAATATACTAAAGCAAGGCTTGCTCGTGAAAATTGTGCCGAAGTCATGATTAGTATTGTTGAAAGCTTAATTTGAATAATTTTCTAGTTTTGCCATAAAGTATGGGAGCTTTAGTTACTACACTTTATGGCAAATAATATAGTAGGTAGTTCATAACCAGACCATAAATGTGAATAAATTTCTAATATCGTTTTTCAGAATTTCTAATAAGAATAATAGCCAGAGATTCACTAAATGGAGCTAAATTTATGTAAAAAGCATTGTATCATGAGTAAAATCTAGACTTCTTGCCTATGTCATATATTTATTTACAAATAATCTTGAAGAACATCTGTTAAAATGAATGGTTGTACGAAACCATTCGATAAAACGTGTAATCATTTGACTCATCTGCTCTCATGGATTTAGACGGTGAAAAAATATGCAGCATTTATCTCCAAATGCCTATGATGAAGCTTCTCCTACTATTGAAAATCTTGCAAAAATTCAACCTGATCTTCGAGTAGGATTTATTCTGATGAATAAGTTTACTTTAGCATCGGCTCAGTTTTGTTGAAATCAAGATCAATTGCATCAAGTTATTGTGAGATAAACCAAGTGCTCAGTACTATTATAGTCAAGTGAAGGAGCTTCACGATGCGTAGCAGTAATCAATAAATTTACTGAATTAGGTCGGTCTTATACCTAAATTGTCACTGAAAGTTGTGTTGTCTAGAGTAATTTTACTTTTTAAATATTTGTGCATCGAAGTCTATTAATACTTAAATATAGTGCTCTATTGATTGTGGATTTTCTAAATCAAATGGGATTGCTCTCAAAAATGCCTTGTCACTTTGCACATTGAATTTAAAACATAGTTCATTATTAAATTTATTTGAATATTGAGGATAAATTAAAATTACTTCACTCGTATGTTCTAAATAATAATGACTATAAGCGAACATTTGCTGGATATCGCTATCCTTGAAACCGAAACGCTCACCTCGTTTATTCTGATCTAACAACTTCCACTTGGTATCTAAAATAATCTTCTGCTTCGTTTGCTTATGATGAATATGAATATCTGGCCGAAGTTTAAAAATAGGCTTATCTTCATGTATACAAATATATTGACTAGACACTTGGGTCTTAATTTCCCAACCTTTTAAACTTCGGCGTAAATGATAAGCAACATAATGCTCAAAAAGCTTTTCCATAGGGAATAACAAACTCATTCCGCGCCAATCCCCTTGAGCAGACACAGGCATGTATTCACTTAAAATCAGCTCAGTCCAAGGTTTTATATCTGCATATAGTGCAAGTAAACGCCCTGACTGCCACTGTTTGAAATCTTGAGCTATATTTTGACTCTTTGGAATTTCTCCAGTCATTAAGCGAAGCTCTTGAGCAAGTTTCCAATTTTTAGCACTTCGTTTTTTTTTACAAACAACTTCTAATGCTGTTTTAATTAACCTATTTTCAGGGCGATCAACTTCATAGATGTCGTGCTCAATCGGAAAAATATGCTTTCTTGCTGGGGATTGCCGCATATGTTTCACATGCTGTAATTGCCCTCGCAAGTACTTTTGCTCTTCTTGCACACGTTGATAATCAAAGCGTAAACCGCGTTGAATAAGTTTCTCAAAGTTACAAAGAAACTGATCTATGATCCACTCATGTATAGGCTGTTTAAAACGACTTAAATTTGCCTCACCAGCATCCCGATATGGTAAATGCAAAGATACCCTAAGCATCTTTTTTAAAAGCTCACGTTCTTTTGTAATTACCGTTTCATTAGATTCACTAGGCTCTATATCAACATGCTTCGGTAATATTTCAATACGCGTACCACATTTGGTTTCGAGAACTCCAACATATTGATCTAGTCTGAGTTTCCTACGCCCAGCTAATTCAAATACCTTTGCACCATGTCGAGAAAATGATGCTGAGAGTTCACACAAATGATCAAAAGCAGACGCAGAAATATAAGCATGGTCTATCGTTGATTCAGGGCATCCAGCATATGCAACGCTAAGATATGCATATTCTCTGACGGTTATCAGATCAGACATATTTGCCCCTATCAATGCTGAATAATCTTTGCAAAACTTTCAATAGACTTGAATGATGTCGGGACCAACTCCCAAGTCTTTTTATCTTCAAAGTAACCTAAATCTTCAGAATCTACATTCGGAAATATTGCTAATTTTTCTACAGGTTTTGGCTTAAGCATTCCATTACCATTTAAAACTAAATTGATCTTTGCCCAGTCATCAAAGAAATACTCCTGAAGCTGAGGGATAATTTTTTGCTTAAAAATATGAGCTAAATTTTCAAGTGTCGGTTGTTCTTTCAAAACCATAAAGTTAGCGTGACCAATACAATGATCTCGATCAATTAAGATTTCGATTCGTTGGTTGATGACTGTTAATAATCGTTCAATATCGACACCCTCAACACTCATATCTTTCAATAAATTCGGTTGAGGTGGCATCTCAATAAAAGTGAATCGACGACGTAAAGCAATATCCAAACCTGTTAAAGAGCGGTCAGAAGAGTTCATCGTACCAATAAGATAGAGATTGTGTGGTATTGAAAATTCTTCTTTGGAGTAAGGTAGAGTCACTGAAAGAGCTTCTTCTGCACCTTGTCGTTTTGAATCTTCGATTAAAGTAATTAACTCACCAAAAATACGAGAAATATTACCTCTGTTGATTTCGTCGATGATCAGCACGAACTTCTTATCATTGTCTTCCTTTTGGTGACTATCTAAAAGATTTTTAAGTTTGGTAAGATTTATTGCATTCGCCAAGTTGTAAATTGTTTGTTGAGAAAGAACTTTATCAAATAGTTGTTCTACATTTAGGCTCGGTTTGAACAATTTAAGCCATTTAACTGATTTCTTTTGAACGTATCTAGGTGCATCATCACTATCAGGTAATAGTTCATAATTACCACTTATTTCACCAATAGCTCTGAATTTATAGTTCCCATCAGAAATGATGATTAAGTCACCAACTTTTGTTTTGTTTTTAAAATCATTTACAAATCTTGAAGCTGAAGGATATTTTTTACGATAATCCTCATAACCATTTTCATCCATAATCTCTTCAACTTGCTTACGGTTGGTAGCACCAGAAAAGTTTATGTCATCTCCCCATCCAAGAAGTACACAATGATTTTTGACGCAGTAATCGAAGATATCCTCATCCTCTCCTGCTCTTCCTAAAGACATTTTCCATATTTCATTTGCACTAGGATCAAAATTGTTCTTTTGGCTTTCTAAAATTACTTTTGATTGAGCAGTATCACACAACGATTTAAATACCCCAGAAACTACAGGATATTCGATATTTTTTTTACCCTCATTATCTTCTACTGTTTCAGCTCGAATGCCTTCCACAAAATCCTCATAACTAAAGCTTTGATGAAAAGTTACAAACTTAATCTGTCCTTTATTCTTATACTCATCAAATCTGTTTTTTAGGTCTTCACGCTCTTCTTTTTCCAAATCTTCTAGGGACTTATCTTCAATAATCGAAAGTGCGTGATTGATTGTATTAAAAGTTTTACCAGTACCAGCAGCACCAAATAAGATACGATTTAATGGTTGTACAATGATTTGATCAGGCATTTCCTTATCTTCCTTTGGATGACTATTAGTTAATGAATTCTGTATAGCCAATTCATACCATTCACAAAATTTTTCTAAATCACTTAAACTATTTATCTCAATGTAATATGCTTTATTACCCTTATACAAACTAGGAGCATGAGACTTCAAACCATCATGACGCCCTTCGTTTTCATCATATTTACCAAATATTTTCGAATTGTTATCAATAAAATTAAATTTAAAGTATTGATTGTCTTCTGGGTCTACACCTATAAACAAAGAAGGTCTAGAATTTTCTAAAATCAAAGCTAACTCTCGATTAGAATTATTTCTAAATCCAACTATTTTCTTAGTTGCTTCCTTAATTTTCTGATATTTTGTTTTTAAAAAATTGTAAGCTTCTAAAGTTGTAAAATAGTCTTCTACTTCATAATTTACAGGGTATAAATCTTCACCTGAATAATCTAAGTCTAACTCCTCAGTGAATGTCTTTACCTGATCTAGCCAGTCCTTTAAATTTAATTCTTTTTGTACAGATTGATCATATCCTTGTGGTAGGACATCCTCATCAACACGTAATAATCTATATGTTTGATCTGCGATGTACAGTATAAAATTTCCATTCTTTTCTAAATGAAGTACAAATAAGAAATCTTCTACTCTCTTCGCTTGAACTCTTTTTCTACCAAAACCTAAATACCCATACTTAGATACTCCAGCATGGTAGATATCAATATTTGGAAATACTTGCTTTATTTCCATCAATTGTTCCCAAAACCAATTCTTCTGTGATTCCGATAAAAGTGCTACATAATCGTTAATACGAGGCAAGTTAAACTTCTGCTTAAATTCTTCTAATTCCATGAATTCAATAACCTTTAGCTTTATCTATTGTCATCTTGTTTTTTGCTGACTCACCAACACATCATAAATAATATTGGCAAACTGCTTCATTTTGGCTGGATCACTCATCAGCTGTGTCATTTGTTCAGTATGCGCAGTATTACTATCAAGTACCGCATCATCTAAAGCACTATCAAACTCCCCCAACATCGCTTGTTCACGGGTATTGTTTTGAATCTGCTTCATCATTTTGGTGTTTTCAGACATCTTGTCTGCCACGGTGTAGACATAATTAATCATGTCCTGATCTGTCAGCTTATCGGTAATAAAAACATCATTTACACGCTGTAAGATGACCGATAAAAAATCCTCTTGTTTATTTTTTGCTTTTGCCGAACCCAGATTATTGGCTGGTTCTAATTTATGCTCAGTACTATCCGCTTTTAGTTGGATATCCTGTTGACGAATTTTAGAGAGACGATAATGACTCATTGAGACATTACTTAAATCAATCACATCTTCATCCGCTGCTTGCTCCCGTAATAACGGACGTAAAGTACGGGCAAACAAACTGATTTTCTCAAGTTCTTTATCGTTGTATTCCACGATCTGTGACATAAACTCATAAAAACGACTAAAACTACCCAAGTCCTTTTTAAATATCTCGAGTGCATCACGCGATTTTTTCGCTTCTGCAAATTCATTTTCAGCATTTGCAATCAACACAGGTTCACCTGTTCGTTTGGTAATTTCCAAACGATTCTTGGTCACGTCATAATCATTGATTGCTTGAGAATAGCGTTGCTGCCAACGTTGCATCGCTGGTTTACAGATATTGGCAAGTGCCGCATTAGATTTATTTTTGCTATAGAAAGCATCAACAAATTGCTCGACTTCAGTCATGAGAAAAATGCGTGCTGCTTTCAGCTTTTCAGCAAGGTCATAGACAATATCAGGATTAGAAACATCTGCCAGTTCTGCCGTTTGATAGTAAGGCTGGAATGCATCCAAAATTTCTTGTGGTTCATTAAAGAAATCTAGAACAAATGTGCCTGATTCTGCTTTGCCAGGATAGGTTCTGTTTAAACGCGATAAGGTCTGCACGCACTCAACACCTCCAAGTTTCTTATCGACGTACATAGCACACAATTTTGGTTGGTCGAAACCTGTCTGAAACTTATTCGCCACAATCATTACTTGAAAGTCATCACTATCAAATGCTTTACGCATTTCACGCCCTTTCAAACTTGGATTCATATTACTTTCAGTAAACTTCTGCCCAACCAAATGACCGCTATCCGCATCATGATCAGCAAATTCGACTTCACCTGAAAATGCCACCATCGCCTGAATATTGGCATATTTTTGCTCTGCCACATATTTATCAAAGGCCAGTTTGTAGCGTACCGCTTCTTTACGTGAACTGGTCACCACCATGGCTTTTGCTTGACCACCCAATAAGCCCATCACATTCTTTTTAAAATGCTCAATAATCACGCGTACTTTTTGCGAGATATTGTGGTCATGTAGTCGTACCCATTGATTAAGCTTAATCTTGGCTTTTTTGGCATCGACCTGATGGTCTTTTTCCTCAATCTTTTGTTTCAGTTTATAAATGACTTTATAGTTGGTGTAATTTTTTAGGACATCCAAAATAAAGCCTTCTTCAATCGCTTGGCGCATTGAATAGACATGATAGGCTTCAGGCTTATTGGTCTTGGATGGTGGTAAATCAGGATTCGGCAAACGCCCAAACAGTTGTAATGTCTTATCTTTTGGTGTTGCCGTAAAGGCGTAGAAACTTAAATTCTCACTCCCTTTACGTGAAGCCATCACCGCATCGAGTACATCTTCTGAAGTCAGCTGATCATCCTCATCACGCTCCTCAAGCATCAGCGTTTCTTTGAGCTGTCGTGCTGTTGAACCACTTTGCGAAGAATGTGCTTCATCTGCAATTACAGCATATTTACGTTCCTTTAAGCTGGTACTATTTTCAATTGCTTTGAGCACATGAGGAAAAGTCTGAATGGTGACAATAATAATTGGCTGCGCCATTTCCAACGCTTTTGCCAATTTTTCAGATTTAGAGCCGTCACCCTCTTTATTATTAATCCGTCCAACCACACCGTCAGCATGTTCAAACTGATAAATCGTATCTTGTAGTTGCGCATCCAAGATCGTTCGGTCAGTCACTACAATCACTGAATCGAACATCTTGTTATTGTTGGCATCGTATAAGCTAGACAGTTGGTGTGCTGTCCATGCAATTGAGTTGGACTTACCTGAACCCGCACTGTGCTGAATCAGGTATTTTTGACCAGTTCCTTCTGCCAACGAATCTTCGACCAATTTAGTCACGACTTTCCATTGGTGATAACGTGGGAAAATCAGGCTTTCTTTTTTATATTTACGCCCTTCCCAATCTTCTTTTTCTTCAATCTGTAAATGAATAAAGTTACCAATAATATTCAGTAAGCTATCTGGGGTTAAAACCTCATTCCACAGATAACCTGTTGCATATTCATTTGGATCATCAGGGACATCATTGCCTGCACCCTGTTCTTTAGTACCTTTGTTAAATGGCAAGAAATAGGTATTGTCGCCATTGAGATGGGTTGCCATATAGACTTCATACTGGCTCACCGCAAAATGTACCAATGCGCCACGTTTAAAAGTCAATAACGGTTCTGGCTTATTAGTTTCAGGGTCTTTGGGCAGGCGTGTTTTTTTGTACTGTGCCATGGCATTTTGTACGGCTTGTTTAAACTCTGACTTGAGTTCTAGCGTTGCCACAGGAAAGCCATTAATAAACAGGACTAAATCAATGCGCCATTTTTTGGCTTGTTTACCTGTGGCTTCGAGTTCGGCTTTGTTGGCGTATGGGCTATACACCAACTCAGGTACAACACGACAAATGTTCTGTTTATAAATTTCATTTAGTTCAGGGTTTAGACCATGTTCAGGTTTAAACTGGCAAAATGAGAAGCGTGTACCACGGGTTTTGAGTCCATGACGCAATACGCCCAAGGTGCCATAACTACGTGATTCGATATCGGTGGCATTGATATCCGCTTTTTTAAGCTGTGCCACCACGGTATCTAAAAAATGGCGTTCCGTGTCATTTGGAAAGATGCTTTGGAACTTCTGCCACTCTTTAGCTTGGGTGCTTTGTACAAAGCTTAAAACGTCTTGTTCGTATAAGGCTTTTTCACGGTTGTAGCCTTGTGGTGAACCGATCTGCCAGCCATGGCTTTGCATTTGGGCAATGATGTCTTGTTGAAAGATGGTTTCTAAAGTTACATCTGATCTCATTTTTTCCGTCGCCCCTCTTAATTTGAAAATGCCTTTCTATTTTTTTATCTGCCAGATTGGATAACTTTGCCAATCTTCAGGAAAACCCATATGGGCTTTGGATATGTTGCTATGCGACAACAAAAGATCAATCAAACGCTGCCGCCAAGTATGCTGTAGTGTAATTTTATCCATAAAGTAAAGCAGAAAAACTAAGCTATTATACAATTTACGATCTGCCGAGGTCTTTTGATCAAAATTGCACTGCTGCGCTAAGCCCAAAGGTTTATTTCGAGGTTTAGCAATGGTTTTGGTAAATTTACGATTCCATAGCCGTGAGTGATGCGCGCAAGTATTACGCAAATAAACTAAATGGTGTAATAAACCTTCAAATTGCATCTCTGCACAATCAAAGTGACCTGATATTGCTTTTCGAGTATGTCTTGGTGCAAGCAACTGATACCATTTAGAAAGTTGCCCAAAGCTCATCACTTCGCACACTGCCCAAATTGGTGGCAACTCAGGTTCATCATAAGTACGTTGATAGTGTTCTATAAATACTTCATCGGCTCGGTCAATTTCTCCCTGTAATCCCTCGAGTAATTTCGACCATTTGTATTCGTTTTTAAAATATTGCGGATGCATAAATGCATGTGAACCATGCTGATGCGCCAGTTCATAGGCAAATCGGGTTCGTATCGCCACTTCAATCCGTTCGATTGCATCGAGTACCAATAATCTGAGTTCACGGTCGAAAACATAAAGCTCCCACACCTGTTCAAAATAGGTATTTTCTTTAAAACAATGGGGTGAATGAGTCTGTTCAAAGGGTAGCCAATAAGCACCCAAACGATAGTAATTGACTTGAGCTAAATGGAAAATTGCTTTTTGTTCGTCATTAACAACCATACCACGAGATTTTAAAATCTCGAGTTGCTCGGAAAATGTTTTTGGGGATTTATTGAATGGTTTCATACAGCATGCCCTATCAACTGAGGCAACTGTATAGAACTCAAGTGATTATTATTTTTATAAAGGCTAGAAAAAAGTAACCCGACAATTTGAGGATACAATTGCTTGCATAGCCTTGTCGGGTGTTGTTGGGGATATTGTGCAATTTTATGCGTTTTTATGCAATGGCTTTTTGTTCGCATTTGCGAACAGATTTGTATAGAACACATGGAGAGCATCATGTACTTAACTCCATATTCGCCTCATTATTTGTATTTGGATTTTGCCAGTTGCGAACGTCAATTTTGCCTGTAACCGCAGAGAAAATAAGGGCTGTACGGCGTTCACCTAGGAGATTAGACGCATTGATCGCTTGATCAATCAACTGATCCATATCTGTAAGTTTGCTCTTTAACTCATCTACTATTGTTTTTTGTTCATGCATCGGAGGTAATACAAAATTCATTTTTGACAATGTAGATATGTAGATATGTTTGATAGTTGTACCACCGGCATCAAATATTATTTTGCTCTGATAATCAGCACCGGAAAAGGCTCTAACTAGAAACTCAGGTAACACAATTTTTTTTTGGAGCCGTAAAAGAGCTACGGACTGACTAATGCAAACTTCATTATCACCATCAAATAACGCCGTTCTCCCAAGGGTTCCATCCTTTGTAACTAATATATCACCTGCTTGCAGTTTACTTTTAGGGGACAATAGATTCCTAAATGCTTCTATAGACGTGCGTCTTGCCCCCTCATACTTCACTCGTCCAAACTCAATATCTGTGGCCGTCAGCATGTAAGGCCCCTCATCTGTTGAAGGCATGGGATTGGTGAATCCATAAGAAATGAATTCACATAGCCAACCAACTCTACTCACCTCCCAATGTGCCGGAACCTCACCCAACCATTCCACACCTGAATCTTTCATCGGTACATTTGGATTTAAACCTTTGGTCACCGCATGACTAATCACCGCTTGGCGTTTTTCTTTTAGCAGTTCAATCAACTTTTTTTGTTTGGCAATAAGGTTGTCAATTTTTGCGGTTTCGTAGTCGAGGAAACTAATAATTAATTTCTGTTCATCTATCGCTGGTAAAACAGTTTTATAAGGTGAAATTTGAAGAGTCGACAATTGACCAATTGCCGAGCTTTCAACCCTGAAATTAATCACTTCATTAATGTAATAAGCATAGAACTTTGGATGACACTCTTTCTGAGGAGTTAATACTAGCAATCGTATAATTGCATCAAACGGATGATCTCGATAAACCGAAAAGCCTACTTCTCCACGACCACTTACAGTAATTGAATTCGCTTGATAATTTGCTACTTTTGAATACCCATAAATTGAATTTTCATTATTTGCATTAGTATAAATAGGATACGGATACTCTTCTGATCGATCTTCTGAAAAATTTTTTAGATCGACATCTCCACCTGCTTTAATAGCAAATAATTTTGATAGAGAACAAGTTGCCCAATGACTTGGAATCTCCCCCAACCACTCTACACCCGAATCCTTATATTCAGCATATTTCTGATACTTCGCCATTACGAATGCACCTCTTGTAGCAGTGCCATAATTTCACGACTCACCGCATCCAAGTCCGCATCAATCTCGCTTAAATGACGCGGTGGCTCATACACATAAAAATGACGGTTAAACGGAATCTCATAGCCCACAATGCCAATTTCGCCATCCTGAGCATCACGCTTATCGGCATTGATCCACGCATCAGGCACATGTGGTTGTACTTCACGCTTAAAATACGACTCGATTAAATCTGTGGTACTTTGGCTTGGGTCTAAGGCAATATTTTCTGCATCACGTAAGTCACCATCCTGTACAAACTCAACCACTTTGCCTTGGTAGCTAAACTGACCATACAGCGGATTTTCTTTCGCTTTAATGACTTTATTAATAACAGGTTCAGCTTCAGCATTCTTCCAAGTCACCGCATCCAAGAACTGCTTTTTCTCTTTCGCTTCGAGTTTAATACTGGTGTCTTTTAAAGCCTGTTTGAGCAGCTCATCAAAGGCGTTAAAATCGTCATGCTGCGCAGTTCCAATTTTGGCTTGTAAAGCTACCGCTTTACGCATTAAGGTCCTTTGTTCTAACCAGAGTTTTGGCTCAAGTACGGTTTTAATGTCTTTTTCTTTGAGTTCGCTAAATTCAGCTTTGATCAATGCACGAATTTCAACTTGAGCATCTTCACTCAACTGACCATAGCTCGCTTCAGTCCAATCATTGCCGTAATCATCGTAAATTTTCTGCATCACCGTATTAAACGGCTTTGGTGCAAAACGTAAAGTCGCAATTCGGTCATCAGACAATTGAGCAGATAAACGTAAAGGACGTTCAATGGTGACACGACGGTAGCCAAATTCATAGCTGTTAAAAATTTTGCTGGAGAATGGTTTTTGCTGTTCACTTTCACCATCTAAAGTCAGTGTATCTACCGCTTCAAACGCGCCATAGTTTTGGGTAATGGTCTTAATTTCTGCATCAGTCAGGTAATTACGCTTCGAGCCAAGCGACTTACGCATTTTCGAACTAAGATTCGCGGCATTAATTAAATGTACTTTGGCTTTACGTTCAATCTCTTTCTTATTGCTCAATACCCACACATAAGTCGCAATGCCTGTGTTATAGAACATATCAGTAGGTAAGGCGATAATCGCTTCGAGCAAATCCGCTTCTAAAATATAACGACGAATTTCACTTTCACCACTGCCTGCACTGCCTGTAAACAACGGCGAACCGTTTAAAATGATACCAATTCGACTGCCTTGACCTGTGCTATCCACATCACGCATTTTACTGATCAAATGCATCAAGAACAGTAATGAACCATCAGAGACACGGGGTAAACCAGCACCAAAACGGCCATTAAAGCCCTTTTGTTCATGCTCATCTTTAATCTCTTGTTCGATTTTTTTCCAGTCGACACCAAATGGCGGATTGGACAGCATATAATCAAACTTTTCATAGGCAAGCTGGTCATTAGACAAGGTATTGCCTAACTTGATACGGCTAACATCCTGCCCCTTAATCAACATATCCGCTTTACAAATGGCGTAGGATTCTGGATTCAGTTCCTGACCAAAAACACGCATCACCGCTTCTGGATTATGCTCATAGACATATTCCATCCCTGATGACAGGAAACCGCCTGTCCCAGCCGTAGGATCATAAATGGTTCGAATCACGCCTTCTTTGTTTAAGGCATCATCATCTTGGCTAAAAATCAAACCTGTGGTGAGTCGTACAATATCTCGTGGGGTAAAATGTTCCCCTGCGGTTTCATTTGAACTTTCAGCGAAACGTCGAATTAACTCTTCAAATACCAAGCCCATGTCATGATTAGAAATACTTTGTGGACTTAAATCTGTGCTCGCAAATTTTTGCACGACCTTATAAAGTAAGTTGGCATCGTCCAATAAGCCTGTGAACTCATCAAACTTAAAGTGTTCGAATATTTCACGGGCATCTTTTGAAAAGTGCTGGATGTAGTTACTGATATTCGCTCGAATATTTTTTGCCCGAGGCTACTTAAATCAAGCTCTGAAGTATTAAAAAATGACAGGCTCTCTGTCGCTTTCAATAACATTTTTTCTTTTGCTTCTTCTGGCAAAGGCATCGCCTTGACTTTTTCATTCGCTTCAAGCACTTTAGCTCTGCTTGGCTCAAAGACACACTCTAAACGACGTAGTAAAGTGAATGGTAAAATCACACGTCCGTATTGAGATTGCTTAAAGTCACCACGAAGTAGGTCTGCGACTGACCAAATGAAAGCTGCAACTTGAGAAAAATTGTTATTTGTCATTGAAATATACCGCTTGCTTTACAGCTTAAAACTGAAAATTTATGCGGCTAATTGTGCCTGATTTACAATGGGTTTTACCAGTCGTAGAATAAGTTAAAAATTAATTAATTCGTATAAAAATGGGCTTTCTAAGTATTATCGAAGAAAAAGAAGTTTATAGATTTATGCCTGATGATGAACAATGGTCAAGATTAAAAGAGAAATATAAAAATCTAAATATGTATATGCCATACTGCGATACCAAAGCAATCCCCAAAAAAATAAATTGGGTACTCAGTTTTTTGCTCACCATCCATCAAGTACATGTGAATTTAGCTCAGGAGAAAGTCGTGAACATCAACTTTGCAAATACTTGATCCTAAAGCATCTACATGAAAATGGTTGGAAATTTTTTCCTGAATATCGAGGTCAAACACCTGATGGTGAAATATGGATTGCTGATATTTATGCAGAAAAAGAACAATCAAAAATTGTAATTGAAATTCAATGGTCCTACCAAAGTATTGAAGAGACAGAATGCAGACAAAAAAGTATAAAGCTTCAGGAATCCGCGCAATTTGGTTCATGCACACAACTTTAAAAAACAAATGGGATGTAATAGATTATCAAAGTTATGAATTGCCTATCTTTTCAATTTCCTTGGACAAAGAATCTCACCAACTTATTGCAAGTGGTGATTTTAAAAGTTGTGACAGTTTTGATTTAGTAGAAAAAGAATTTATTCAGTTCTTCCAGCACCTTATGAGCGGTGGTATTCAGCACTCATTAAAACCCAACGCTCAAAGATTTTTACAGTTAGGATTGAATCAAGTCAGATGTTGGAAATGAAACTTTCTTTTTGTTGTTAAATTCCTCATTCATTTTAGGAATCCTTTTTGTCAATCAAGCTCAATTTGTTAAGATGGCTGTCGAAAAAGGGTTTACACCAAAACTGTATTTTGTAATTTAGTGATTTTGATA
>Ga0172373_10003067_pt1 | contig 24865 bp, 17 predicted proteins | sample Lak10m_2_FD_114546 | JGI IMG/M metagenome (GOLD analysis project Ga0172373, IMG submission 114546) | Freshwater microbial communities from Kabuno Bay, South-Kivu, Congo - kab_092012_10m | ecosystem: Environmental > Aquatic > Freshwater > Lake | place: Democratic Republic of the Congo...
CTTTGCGTTGCTTTTCCAACTCAGCAGCTTTGGCCGCTTCTTCCTGTGCTAATTGATCAGCTGCCAGTTGACGTTGGGCTTCCAATGCGTTCTCGGTATCCGAAAGCCGCTTAGCCACTTCAGCATCATCAGGCTTGATTATTTTGGCTTCCAGGAATGCACTTTTCGCCCCTTCAAAATCCTTCTGCTTGAACAACTCCAAACCAGTTGACATGGCCGCGGTAAACGCAGATTCCTTGCCCTGTTGCATCTGCTGTTGCGCCAATTGGGCTTCGACCAACAAGTTGGTCTTATCGATGCGCTTCTGTACATCCACAGATTGCGGTAAAAGCTGTTGTGCCTGACCGAATTCTACCAATGCCTTTTCGAACTGGCCTTTCTTCACAAATGCATCACCCGCTTCTACAAATTGGTAAACGCGTTGATTGAGTTCAGCAACCTTGTTTGCCTCCTCCACTTGGCGCTTGGCCTGCTCTTCTGCCTCTTTCTTTTTCTGAACTTGCTCAGCCAACAGACGCTCAGCTTCGGCCTTGGCAGCAGCTTCATACTCCTCACGTTGACGTTTTTCTTCTGCTAAACGTGCCTTTTCCGCTACGGCCAACTTGGCGGCTTCTGCCTTTGCGGCAGCTTCGGCTTCTTGCTTCTGACGTTTCTCTTCTTCTAGCCTTGCGCGTTCATCAGCTGCTTGTTTCTCTGCATCGGCCTTTGCTTTTGCATCTGCTGCTTCGCGCTGACGCTGCTCTTCTTCCAACTTGGCTTTCGCTTCTGCAGCTGCTTTTTCTTCGTCTGCCTTCGCCTTCGCGGCAGCCAATTCCTTCTGTCTAGCATCCTCTTCCAAACGGGCTTTCTCCTCGGCAGCCAAACGTTCAGCCTCCGCTTTGTCCTTCGCATCAGCCTCTTGTTTCAGACGATTCTCTTCTTCAAGCCGTGCTTTTTCTTCGGCAGCTTTACGATCAGACTCGGCTTTGGCGAGTGCCTCAGCTTCTTCCCTGAGGCGTTTTTCCTCAGCCAATCGTGCTTTTTCTTCAGCTTCTTTCCGTTCAGCTTCCTCCTTTGCTTTCAGCGCAATTGCCTTCTTTTCTTCTTGGTCGATTATTTCGTTTACCGACTTCAACCTTTTGTTCAGGTCAGAATCTTCCGGTTTAAGGTCTTTTGCACGCAGATAATTTGTCTTCGCAGCGGAATAATCCTTTTGATCGAAACTAGAATTGGCACTTGCCATCAAATCGCTGAACTGCGCATCCAATTTTTCCTGAGCCGCTCTTTCCTCTGCTTGCTTAGCCACCAATTGCTGCGCGTTCTGAACACCTGACTTCGCCTCTGCACCTTCTAGATTAAGCGTCAATGCCTGATTGAACGCTTCCAATGCCTTGGCCCCGTCCGACTTCGTAAGTAGCTGTTCCCCCTGTTCAATGAGATCCGAGTAACGTTTCTGCTTTGCCTCTTCTTCGGCTTTTGCTTTGGTCAATTCAGCTTCGCGCGCCTCAATGTCCCTTAGTTGCGATTGGGCTGATGCGTTGTCAACATTAAGCGCCAAAGCCTGCTGAAGAATGGTTTTGGCTTCTGCAAACCTTGATTCTTGGAACAACTTACCAGCCTCCGACTTCAATCGGTCAAAATCTTGCTTGCGCTGAGCCTGTTCCTGTTGTGCCCTGCGTTCCTCTTCCACTTTGGCTTGCGCCAATGCAACCTGTTTTGTGGCTTCTGCATTCTGAGGATCCAACTTCAAAGCCGCATTGAATTTCGCCTGTGCAGATTGAGCGTCACCTGTTTTCAGCAACGCTTGACCGTCTGCAAGGAGTTGGGCGATCTGTTGTTTTTTCTCGCGTTCTTCAGACTCGGCCTTGGCTTGTGCTTGAATTTTCGCTTCCACCTCAGAAAGTTTTTGAGCTACCGTAGAAGAGTTCTGGTCGAGTTGAGAAGCCTGTGTGTAAAGTTCCTTGGCCGAACGAAGATTTCCTGAAGCAGAAGCAGCATCAGCATCAGTCATCAACTTCATGAATTGTTCCTGTTTCTTCCGCTTGTCCTCTTCGGCTTTCGCAATTGCTGCTATTTGAACGTTAGCCTCGTTTATTTTGAGAGAAGGCTCCTTCGATTCGGGTTTCAGTGCTTGTGCCTGCTCGAAAGCCTTTAGTGCCTCTTCAAACTTGGATGCAGCCATCAGGCCATTCGCCTTTGCAATGAGGTCGTTGAACTGCTGATCCTTTTTCTTCTGTTCCTCCTGCTCCAGTTTAACTTGTACAATCTTTTCATCGAGATACTCGATCGCAGCTTTGATCTCGTCCTTGTCAGGATAGATGGCCAACGCCTTTTGATACAATTCTTTAGCAAGATCAAAGTCTGGTGTATCGGCTGCCTTTACTGCTGCTGCTAACAGATCATCGAATTCCTTCTGCTTGGCTTTCTGCTCGGCAGCTGCTTTGGCTGCTTGTTCGGCAGCAAGTTTCTCAGCTTCCTTTCTCTTGAGTTCTTCTGCGGCCAAACGCTGCTTTTCTGCTTCTTCTTTTGCTTTCTGTTCAGCAGCCAATCGTTTCGCTTCCTCCTTAGCTGCAAGTTCGGCCTGTTTTCGCTCGGCATCTTCGGCAAGCGCACGGTCTTCCTGTATCCGCTCCAATTCTTTGAACACCTCCTCTTCCTGTTTCTGGAATTCCATGGTGTAATCAAGGTCGTAATCGAACTCGTTGTACCGTTCGTTGTAATGAACCTTGGCAACGGGGTTGCTGAAAATGGCCTTATTCAACCCAGATTGATCCTGAAAAAGTTCGACAATGAAGTCGAAATCCCAAACATTGACCACATCTGATGGGACGGTGGTATTGAATTCAATCTTCTTGGCAACATATCCTGATTTCGATACTTCGAGCATGTAGGTGGCACCGACCTCAAAGAAGAATTTGAATTTACCGTTTCCCGCAGTACTCAAGGTTTGGTCGGTGCGGCCATTCTTTTGAAGTACCAATTTGACGCCTTCCAGCCCCTTTGACCCTTCTTTGATAGAACCGGAAATATCGATACCACGATCCTGTCCAAACACACCCAACGGCATTTGGAACATGACCAACATACTGAATATGAACAACGCCTCTTTTCCCAAACTCCGCAGCAGCATATGACGTAGCTTTATCGCCTGACAGGATTACTTACCGTAAAACCGCCTTTTTGTTTCAATTTTCGACCAAGGTAATAGGGTTTGACCAATGAACGACCAATCTGGATTTCCACCATGTTTCAGCTTCTGGGAGATCAGAGAATTTCTGACCGGAATTGACCTTGCAGTGGTAGGCAGCGGCATAGTTGGCTTAACCACCGCGATATTCTACAAAAGACGTCACCCACACAAGACGGTCGTGGTGCTCGAAAGAGGATTTTTACCAAGTGGTGCCAGCACGAAAAATGCAGGATTTGCCTGCTTTGGCAGTGCCAGCGAGTTGCTGGCGGACCTCCAACACACTTCAGAAGAGGAAGTTATACGGTTGTTGCTCGATCGTTGGAATGGGTTGCTTGAACTGCGCAAACTGTTGGGCGATTCGGCCATTGACTTCACGCCATGCGGTGGATATGAACTCTTTCTTGAGAACAATTCATCCTTGTTTGAGCCGAGTTTTGAATTGGGAACTCGGTTGAACAGAGAATTGGAAGGCACATTCAACAACGGGCCGATCTATTCGATACAAAATGATGCTTCTGTGCGATTCGGATTTCAGAAAGTCGATAACATCATTTTGAACAAGTACGAGGGATCGGTTGACACCGGAAAAATGATGAACGCACTGATACGGTTGGCACAGAAAGAAGGCGTGCGGATTTTGAACGGAATGGATGTGCGGGGATTTGAAGAATCGGGCAAGCACATTTCCGTATTCGGAAGTCAAGGTCTACTGCTGAAAGCTGAACAGATTCATGTGGCAACCAACGGTTTTGCGAAATTACTCTTCCCAAATTTGGATGTTGCCCCGGCACGTGCTCAAGTACTTATCTCAACGCCTGTTGCCGATCTAAAGTTGAGTGGCACGTTCCATTTGGAGGAAGGTTACTACTACTTCCGCAACGTGGGCAACCGAATTCTTCTTGGTGGAGGACGGAACCTGGACGTTGATTCGGAAACAACGACCGAGTTGAATATCACTGCAAGAATTCAAAACAAACTGGATGATCTTCTAAGGGAGGTTATCGCTCCGAATGAAAGGGTGTCTATCGAACACAGATGGGCTGGCGTTATGGGAATTGGAAAGGATAAAAGACCGATTGTTGAACGACTTTCTGACCGATTGAGCTGTTCGGTGAAAATGGGCGGAATGGGTGTTGCGCTTGGAACGGCAATCGGTAAACGATCTGCAGAAATGCTGAGCCGTTAAAACAAAAACGGAGACCGACAGTTTGCCGACCTCCGTCTCGCTTCAACCCGACCGTAGTGCGAATTTCAGCGCCAAGCTGATGTTATTCTGGCTTCCTCTTGCAGTCTGCGGTTTGCCGCATCCTGTTGACCTACGTCCTTTCATCCTCACGTGTATGAGAGACGATTGGTTTCAACCTCACCTGTCGAATCGCTTCAGACAGGGTTTCGAGTGGCTTACCTTCCAACCCCGTAGGGTCTTCAGGAGAGTGGTCTTCCGACCAGCCTTTTATCCTTCACTTGGTATTCCAAATGTAATGTCCCATTCGGCTAACGTGCAAATAATCAGCGCGTTAGTTACTCACATTGATCCAACCGAGTAATCAACCGCTTTTCAACTGTTAATGAACAGACTTATGAACTTTCAGCCATTTTCTACCGAAACGCTATGCTTTGCTTTCAACTTGGTTGGATGCACGACATTTAAACGAACTCTTAATCTGCCCGAACAACCCTAAAGCATTTTTTTCGTTTGTTTTGAGCACGATTCAGAACTCAAACACTTTATGAAAAAATCACTACTCAGTTTGATCGCTATCAGCGTATTCACGCTAAGCGCAGTTGGTCAGAACAACGCACTCGATGCATTCTCTAAGGCAACCGCTGTCATGAGCGGTAAGATCACCAAGCCACAACCGAACTTCACTCCGTTGGCACCGGGCGAATACGAAAAATGCGGTCAGAAGAGCCACTCTGATGCGCTGGCAGCCGTGAATCCACTATACCGTGAAGGACGGATCGCAGCAGATGCGGAGATAAGAAGAATTGTTGACGAATTTGAATCTGGAAGCAGAGTTGCGCCACCAGTGTACACGATTCCGGTTGTTTTCCACGTCATTCACAAAGGGGAAGCCGTAGGTTCTGGAACAAATATTTCCGATGCACAGATCCAAAGTGCGGTGGCAGCATTGAACCGCGATTACAGGAGAACAAGTGCAAATGGAGGAATCGCACAAGGCGCAGGTCCTGACACTGAAATTCAGTTCTGCCTTGCCTCGCTTAATCCGAACGGACAGCCTACCACAGGCATCAACCGCGTAAATGGAACTTCAGTGAGCGGATATTCGAGTTCAGGTATAACCTCAAGCAACGAATCGAACGTGAAGGCACTGAGCCGTTGGGACAACCGTTACTATCTTAATATTTGGGTAGTATCGGAAATTGATGGTAATGGGGCTGACCTTTCAAACCCATCGAATTGGCAAGGCGGTACATTAGGATACGCTTACCTTCCAACAAATCCGGTTACTTGGAATTCCGATCTAGATGGTATTGTTGCCGTAAACCTGTGCGTAGGTAATGACCCGAACCAATCTCTTGGTTACAGATTGTGGCCGTGGGGCGGACTGACCAACAGAACGCTGACACACGAAGTTGGTCACTTCCTCAATCTGAATCACCCATTCGAAGGTGAAAGCTGTTCAGAATCGAATTGCAATACACAAGGAGATCAGGTTTGTGATACTCCTCCGACTCAATCGGGTTCAAGCTGCAACAGCCCTGCATGCTCTAATACCATCGTTGAGAACTACATGGACTACACCGAAGAAAGCTGTCAGGACATGTTCACAGCCGGGCAAACGACCCGCATGCGCGCAGCTCTTACCGGGCCACGTTCTGCTTTGGTCGCTACTTCGAATTGCACAGTGAGTTCGAACAACTGGGATGCAGGAATTTCAAGCATTGTCGCCCCTTCAGGTTCACTTTGCTCCACCAGCTTCTCGCCTAACGTAACACTTACGAACAGCGGTAGTAACACGTTGACATCCGTTCAGATCCAATACTACGTTGATGCCAACTCGCCATCAACCTACAATTGGTCAGGGAGTTTGAGCTCCGGCTCATCAACCAACGTCACACTTCCCTCTGTTACAACCACAACAGGAAACCACACTTTCACTGCCCGAACAGTCAGCACATCTCTCAATGGATCGAACACCGACCAAGCGACCAGCAACGACCAAAGCACAAGTAGTTTCTCTATTTCTGGTTCCGGAAACACGGCAACGCTGACCCTCGACCTTGATTGCTATGGTGATGAAGTTACTTGGGAGATCCGTAATTCTTCAAATGTCGTTGTCGGTTCCGGAGGTCCTTACGTAAATAACGTGAACGGTCAACAAGTGGTTGAGACATTCTGCTTGGCGCAAGGTTGCTATGACTTCAACATATTCGACACATACGGAGATGGAATGTACGGATCACAATATCAGAGCTGTAGTATTGATGGCGATTATGAAATTCGCGATGCATCGAATAACGTTCTTGTACAGATGACAGCAACGAACGGTGACTTTGGTGATGGCGCCACCCACAATTTCTGCGTTGGCGGTGGCGGATCTGGTGGGACCACCTGTGATGATCTCGTTTATTTTGATGGCAGTCAATTCTATGTGAACCCAACTGACCTTCCAAATTTCGACATCCTTGCTGCTGACGTTGACCAGCAAGCAGTTGCAACACCTTTGGCAAATGCCGGTTACACGTCTGATTGGATGGCATTCTACGAGATCGTGGCACCTGGCGATACGAACTTCTTCATCCGAGCCACTTCATGGTTTGCAAACAACACCATTACTGCAAACAACTGGCTCACATTCGGACCGGTTACCATGACCGACCAAGGCGGTTCCTTGAGTTGGTACCACCGTATGCCCGATAACGACTACCGCGATGGATATCGTGTGTTGGTGAACACAACAGGTGGTGCAGTTGCCAACTTCACTGGTGCAACGGTTCTTTACTCTGTAGCCAGCAACAACGCAAGCACCGATGGCGACACGGTATGGACCGCTCAATCTGTGCAACTGCCTGCCGGAACTTATGCAGGTCAATCATTGTACTTCGCCTTCCATCACAATGCTTTGGATATGTTCTTTCTGGACCTTGACGAGGTTGTGGTTGAAGGTTGCAGTTCAACGCCCGTGACCGTTGATGAAAACTCACAATTCAAGATGAACGTTTTCCCGAACCCATCTTCAGAGAATTTCACCTTCCAGTATATTGGTGCTGACAACGAACGGTTGGATTTTGTGCTTACAAATGCCATAGGCCAACAGGTTTGGAGTTACACCACCCGGAACACAGATTCTGGAATGCAAACCATCAGAACATCTGACCTTGCGAGTGGCATCTACACGCTTATGGTCACTGGAGACAAACTTCGAGTATCTGAGAAATTGATCCTTTCCAAGTAGAATTTCCAAATTCAAATAGGAAAAGGGCCGCAATTGCGGCCCTTTTTTTTGCCATAGTCCCATTTCAATTTTCTTAAGTTTGTTTTCAGAGTCTAATCAAAATCAATACGTTATGGGAAAAGGAGACATCAAATCGAAACGAGGCAAGATAGCACGGGGTACGCACGGTGCTCGCAGAAAGCGAAAAAGCAGCACGTTCGTTTCCGTTGCTCCTTCCAAACCGAAAAAGAGTGTGAAAGCAGTGAAGGAATCTACTGCTACTGAAACTCCGAAAAAGACCACGGCCAAACGGGCCACTTCCAAAAAGTCTGCGGATAAGGGTGCAGAATCCTAAATTATCCGTCACGGTTTCGAGAAAGTCCTTGCCGTCAAAAGCAGGGACTTTTTTTGATAGGATGTTGATAAACCGGATGCGAAAACTTTCACTCGAATTCGCACATTTTTTCAGAAATAGCGTTATTGCCAGAGATGGACGTTACGGACATATTCAATGTTCCCGATCAGAAGATCAAGCCGCAGACCGGCAGACTGCTGATCGCTGAACCGTTCATGCAGGATCCTTACTTCAAGCGTTCGGTTGTGTTACTTACCGAGCATAACGAAAGGGGTTCTTTCGGCCTCATTCTGAACAAGCCCATTCCGATGTACCTCAACGAGGTGCTTGAGAACGCACCGGTGTTCGATTCCAAATTGAGCTTAGGTGGTCCGGTCCAGAATGAAACGCTGCACTACCTGCACACGAAAGGCTCTCTCATTCCTAATTCGAAAGAGGTGATGAGCGGCATTTTTTGGGGTGGTGATTTCGAAACCATCAAACGTTTGATCTTTTCTGGAGAGCTTAAACCCGGTGAGATACGGCTATTCGTTGGCTATGCCGGTTGGGCCGAAGGTCAGTTGACACACGAACTGGATCAACACAGTTGGATCGTTTCGAAGGCGAACCCCGATCTACTTTTCACCTCACATCCGGAGGATCTGTGGATCACAATTCTTGAAAAAATGGGCGCACCATATAGTTACATGGTCAATTTGCCCGAAGATCCACGGCTCAATTGAGACCGCAAACTCGGTTCAGTTCATCAACAATGGCGCTGGTCTTGCGCTTAAAGAACCGCTTCTTGTCAAAGGCGGCAACCCACTGCGGGCCACGCACAGCATTCGTCAGAAAACACTCGTCAGCGGACTGTAGATCCTGTTCAGAAATGGATGTTTGAATCAAGTTAAGGCCCACGGAACCTGCCAATTGAGAAACCACCACCCGCATGACCCCCGAAACGCCACCGTTCAGAAGGTCAGGCGTAAGCAACTGATCTCCTTTGACAATAAAGATGTTGGAGCCAGTGGCTTCAGCCACAAAACCCTTTTGGTCCAAAAGCAGGCAATCGTCCCAAAGTTGTTTCCTCGCTTCTATACCCGCCAGAACGTATGGCAATGAATTGCTCGTTTTGAATGAACTCTGGGGTGAGGGATTGATGCTGTGCGAGCGGCATATACCGATGTTCAAGCCTTTTGAGTTCAAACGGTATTCGGAATACGGCAATTCCTCGCAGTGCATCGACCAGCTCATTTCCATTTGATCGGGCGTGTATCTTCCAGCACCTGCTCGGAAGGCTTGAAATCGCAATCGAGCTGCTGAAAAACCGTTTTTCGTGACCAGATCCTTGGCCATCGATTCAAGTGATCGCTCTGTCAATACATCAGGAATTGTCAATTGAAGGAAGGAGGCTGCGCGTTCCAGTCTTTTCCAATGTCCGTTCAAAAACAATACACGGCCATCTGCAAATTTCATCGATTCGAAAAAACCATCGCCATAACTGACACCACGGTTGCTGGTGGTCAATAACGGTTCATCGGCATCAAAATACTCTCCGTTGAAAAGCTGAAATCGGCTCATGGCAATTGCTGCACAAACTTCAGAATTCCTTCGTTGGATTGTACGGCTACCGGATGAACACCTGCATTCAGTGCTGCCACCTGATCGCGCGGGCTATCGCCAATGAAATAAGAATTATCGGCATTCACGGAAAAACGCGCCATGGCCTTTTCCAACATCAACGACCCAGGCTTTCTGCACAGACACTTTCCTACTCCATCGTAGTGCGGGCAGTAATAGACCTCATCCAACTCAATGCCGTTGGCTAAAAGATGTTCGGTCAACTTGGTGTGACAGGCTTCAACATCCTTCTTTGTGAATTCGCCACGGGCAATTCCGCCCTGATTGGAGATGACAATGAGCAAATAACCCTTAGTTCGGGCCAATTTCAAGGCAGGAACAACTTCTGGAAGCACTTCAAATTCCTCGGGCTTGAAGGTGTATCGGCCAACTTCTTTGTTCAGCACTCCGTCCCTATCCAAAAACAACGCCTTTCTCATCAGAAGAAACGATTGACGATGTCGGACCAAAACTGCGGAAGTTGATCCGGAACCATCAGAACCGAGAAAATGAACCCGAAGGCAGCTCCCCAAAAATGCGCATCGTGGGCCACGTTGTCGTTCGAATTCTTATCGAGATACCACTCCAAAATCAAATATCCGATACCGAAAATGACCGCTGGAATCGGAATCGGGATGAACATCAAATACAACCCGATGGTTGGAGTGAAATAAATGGCGGAGAACAGCACAGCCGCAACAGCACCGCTGGCACCAACAGCATTGTAGCTGAAATTATCCTGATGCCTGCGATAGCTTGGAAGCGTTGCAAACAACACCCCGCCCAAATAAAGTGCCCCGAAAAGGAACGACCCCGCATCTCCACGGAATGCGCCAAAAAATGATTCAGTGGATTCACCAAAAATCCAAAGAACCCACATGTTCACGAACAGGTGCATCCAACCTGAATGGATAAATGCATGTGTGACAACCCTGTACCATTCGTTGGCGTGCTTCACCATGTAGGCGTTGAACATGAGTTTGCTGAACAGCTCACGGTTCTGCATGGCCGCCAACGAAACAAGGCCTGTTATTACCATGATCACAAGCGTCATGCGTTCTCCATTTTCTGAGTTTCCTTCCAACGGTCCACTGCTTTTCGGGCAGCGTTCCTTCCTTCTTCTATCATTTCTTTAGCGCGGTAAAATTCCAAAGTAGTGCCTACCTCGCGTGGTATGTTCACCACAATGTCGGGCTTGTAAAGATTCACACTCTGCTCACACATTTTATCCTGCATGAAATCGAATGTCTTGTTCAACATGCCCAAGTAACTCAGCGCGTTATCCTGTTGCTTTTCGGTCGGTTCTTCGGTTCTAGACATGTTCAACCACGAACGAACAGTATTCACCATTCTGGTGGTGTAAGCCTTTGCTTCAGCATCGCTTACATCAGAGTTAAATCCTTGATCGAGTTCCACCTCTCTGTGCCGCGTGTGGTTTTCAGGAAACGCGTTGATGTTCACCGCCACCAGAAGGTCGGAACGCTTCGGCATCAGTGGTTCTATAGGCAGCGGATTGAGCACACCGCCATCAACCAAAAGTCTGTCGCCCATTTTGGCCGGCATCATTAGCGTTGGAATGCTTGACGATGCGCGAATGACGCTATACAGATCGCCTTTGCGCATCCAAACTTCTTCTTTGGTGATCACGTCAGTTGCAATGGCGGTGTATTGAATGTCAAAATCCTCAATTCTGATCTCACCTAAAATCGTCTTCAAATGATCGAGCACTTTCTGTCCTTTCAGGACTCCCTGCGTTGACATTGTGAAATCCATCAGGCGAAAGGTTTCGCGCTTGTTAAGTTTAAGCACCCAATCCTTGAATGGTTCCAACCTACCAGCGCAGTAGATCCCACCCACGCAGGCACCCATAGATGATCCTGCAATGTTGTCAATTACGAAGCCTTCCTCGTTCAGAATCTCAATAACCCCGATGTGTGCAAATCCTCTTGCACCACCGCTTCCCATGGCCAACGAAACTGTCTTTCTACCACTCATAAATACTTCATTTTCCACTCTTTGAGCCACGAACCCGTCAATGACCCTAAACCTCCTGCCAGCCCACCTATCAACCCAGTTATGATGACTAGAACAAATCCGAACTGCGGAAGTTTGAACAATGCCGCAATTCTAATGGAAAGCAGCGAATGGTTAAGCTGATCCTGATAAAGCGCGTACAATAGCCAAGGAAGACAAACACCGTAAAAGCCCGAAAAGAATGCAAACTCTTTATTCTTGCCGAAAAATGCCTCTATGATCAATGCGATAGGAATGCAAAACCACCATGGCCCGAACCATTGAGCTACAGCAGTAAGTACTGCAATGAGCGCTATTCGAGATACGAGGTTCATTCCTTTGCTCTGAAATTAATGACCGTGCATTTCTCATCTGCCTCATTTGGTCCGCCAAGGAATTTGAGACGGTGGTACTCACCCTTTGCCCATAGCTCCAACGAATTCATGTAATTGGCGCTTCCCGGATTTCCAGATTGTCCTCCAGGTAATACACCGTATGCTGTTGGCCCGTCCGTGCTCAATTCAACGATCATTCTCCACGAAGGCCCATGCGTTGATGTGGTTGCGTTGGGTGCGTTCTCGCTTCCGCCCACAAACAATTTTGGCGAACTGAATGCATCCAATCGCATCAAATGCTGAACCGTAGTGGCCTGATAATAACCCCAATGCGGCTGGCTGAATTTGTATTTGATGACATCTCCGAATTTCATCGACATCCAATAGAACGAATCGTACACGATATTCGCGGCAGTTTCTTTCTTGTCGTTGGTGTAATGGTGGTCGAACATCTCATGACCGCGCTTGCTGCGTAACATTTCTATGGTGACCATGGCCATGGGGTAAACGTAACGCGGATCGCGCATATCTATTCTGGCTTTACCAGAATTTAACAATTCTTGCCACGAATAACGGTAATACATGTCCTGATCCCATTCCTGCCCGTTGAATTCATCCCAAAGCAACGCGTTCAATTCGTCCCACCAGATCTCAAATACGGTCGGTGCAATGATGCCGGCATCGTTCCGGTAATTCCACCCCAGAAGCTCCTTAAGTGCCAAGCGCTCATACTCCGGATACTGAAATCTATTGGTGTCGAGCAGTTCCAACATCAGTGGCAAAGCCTCTTCAGCCAACAGGTTGTAATTATTGAGCTGCAGATCCATCATGTCTTGAACTGTAACGGAGCTATCTGCTCGCAATGCACGGTTGATGGTCCGATTTCTGAATTCTTCGAAAACGCCTGTGTAGTAGTATGGATAGGTGGTATCGGTCGGTGCTTGGTTGGCCGAACTCACAAAGCCTCGTTCGGGATTGAGAACGTGCGGATTCTGCAGCTGAGGAATGAATCGATCGATCTCAAGCGTTGGGTCTGTTCCGTCTAAGATGAACTTACCATGATTTGTCGGTTTTAGTGGGAATTTTCCCTGCTGCCAAATGGCGATGTTGTCATTTGCATCAGCGAAAACGAAATTCTGGCCAGGACATTCGTAATGCGACAGTGCCTCCTGATAATCCTCAAAATTATTGGCTCGGTTCAACCCATAGAAGGTTATCATTTCGTTTGATGGATCGTGTGCCAACCAACGAAGGGCCAAAAACGAATGATGTTCTTCATCGTGGTAAGCAATTGGCCCCAAGTGCGTGTAAAGAACCGTGTCAACAACCGGTTCCTGACCCCGAACGATCACGGTTTCAACACGCTTCTGCACTGGCTTCCACTCATTGCCGAAACGGTATGCAGTTCTATCGGCATTCAACTCCATCTGGTAGTAATCCTGCACATCGCGCCCTGCGTTGGTCACGCCCCAAGCAATGTTCTCATTGAACCCGATGATGACATTTGGAGCACCCGGAAGTGACACACCGTAACAATTGACAGATGGGCTGTGCAACTGGATCTCATACCATAGGGATGGAAGCGAAAGCTTCAGATGCGGGTCGTTACAGAGTATGGTCTTGCCAAGTGCCGTTCGTTGGGCTGATACGGCCCAATTGTTACTTCCTATGAAATGCGGTTGAATTTCTGGCGTTTCCCAAGTGGATGAAGGAATCCAAGCATGAAGTGGTTCGGATTGAACCGATGAATCAACCGAAAAGCCGGTGACGATCGGGTCAGTAAGTTTGTTCTGTTCGGGAAAAAGTTCGTTGAACAGGTCCGTTCCAAGAAGCTTCAAAGCTTCGGTATTCGGACGGTCACGCTCCGTTCCGGTCAGCATCTTGGCCATGTATTTCAGCAACAATGTCGACTTCAAATTGGTCCAAGGCTCAGGTTTGTAGTCAAGAAGTTTGTATTCCACTGGCAGATTACGCGGTTTCAATTCATCAATAAATGCGTTAACACCTGCGGTGTACGCATCAAGTATGGATCTGCTCAACGAATCCTGTTGCACAAACTCCAGCGCCCTTTCTGCCGACCAAAGCATTCCGATCCTTCGCTGCTCCAGATCGAATTCCTTCGCCTTATCACCAACTATGTCCGAAATTCTTCCGGCTGCGGCATGCGTTTGAAACTCCATTTGCCACAAACGGTCCTTTGCTGTCAGATATCCTTGAAGAAAGAACAGATCATGATCGGATGACGAAAAAATGTGTGGTACACCTCTTTTATCCATTACCACGGAAGCCTGTCCAGATAGCTGATTGATCGTAAATTCTGGTTCAGAATCTGAATCATTGGGCTCTGCATTCTGCCAAAAACCGTGAAACGGATCGAAGAACTTTCCGATGGGAGGAATTGAACCGAATCTTGTGCTGCCAACCAACGCCAGCGCAACGCAAAGCAGTAGGCCCAGAAATGGTCTGATGGGTTCCATGTAGATGGGTTGAAATTATCAAATCCAAATGGTGCGGAAAGTCAAACAGCCGATCGGAACAATAATTGTCATTTGCCGAAAAAAACAGATGCGCGTAACCAACGGCCGAACACCTACGTTAACCACGCATTTAATTAGGGAGGCGTAACTGCATGAAGCAACTTTTACTGAGAACATCCGCATTGAGTATCGTCCTCACGATATTGGGTCAATGCGTCATTTCTGAACTCCACGCACAGCCGCTCCCTCCTGCAAACAGCAACATTCCTTTCTTGGTCACCTTCAGTAAAGACGCCAGCAAGACATACGGTGATGACGACTTCTCGCAGGTGTTTTTCCTAACGATACCATCCAAAGAAACCGACCCATTCTACATCCGTGTTTTTGACCCCGACCTAGGTGGTGAATTTGATGAGATCTACGGAGCCGCTGATTCTAAGACCAAGTTCAGTATTTATGGTGGCAAAGGCGCTTGGAGCGACCCAGATGCCCAACAGACCGACCCCATTGGCAACTACAAGGCCGGTACCCTTCTCGATTCACGCACCTTCGGACTTACCGAGAAATACGACAAAGGCTGGTACAGTTTCGGACCGCTTGACCCGAAGGAAGGCGAGTACATTGAAGCGTTCAAAGGTTATGTTTTCAAGATAGTGGCTGAAGGAATTGAAGGCAACGATGGAAATCTGTACAAGTATTTTTTCAGCCGAGGTCCAAATGAGAACATCGCCATAGAAGGAGCCAATGCGTTCGGATACGAATGGACCTTCAGAATGCCTTCGGAAAGCAATGCGGTCTGTCACCTTTATCCTTACATCATGGATGATGTGGTTTCGATCCAGCAATTCAATTTCGATTGGGATGATGACGGCATCATAAAGATCGTGTCGTACGAAAAGAAAGGCGAATGGGTAACCATGAGCAATGAGGCCGATTGGAAAAACAGCACGCATCAGATCCTTCCAACAGAGAGAAACTCCTCTTTGGACATTCAGTTTGTGAAGACAAGGGAAAAGGCCAAGCAGAACAACAACGTCTGTTTCAGTTTCAAGAATCAGTATGGAGAGTTCATGCGGTTCTATACCATTCCCATCGGGGGTGTTCAGCAGTTCAAGTACAGCTTAGGACTGATTGAAAAACTTCGCGAAGGAGAGCGGGTCAAAGGCCAGAAAGTTTACGGGAAATGATGCTGGCTGGCAGGAAAATACCTGCGGCACTCGGAACATCAGTTCTTGTGTTCTTGCTACTTCAATTAGCGCAATTGGGGTGGGCACAGAAGAACTTTTCCGTGCGCCACTTCGATGAGTCGTACGGACTCTCGAGCAACTTCTCAGAAGGCATCAGTCAAGGCCCGACTGGCCATTTGATCATTGCAAACAAAGGTGGATTGGATCGTTTTGACGGTCGTGCATTTGAACGTTTGATACCGAATGGAGATACGATTCCACTTGATTATGTTACTTGTCTCGATCGCACTGATGACCTCATCTGGTTCGGCCTTTTTGATGGTCGCATAGGGTTATACGATGGCGATATTGACATTGTAGAAACAGGAATAGACGGACAGATCAAGTTCATTTTCCGTGATGAACGCGAAGGAATCTGGGCGTTCTCACGTTCTGGAATGGTCTTTTGGGCAAATGGAGCGGACACCAGCCGCTTCAACATGCCTGAACGCGACATGCTTATCAACGCTGTCATTCCATACAAGCACAAGGAATTCATCATTGGCAGTAACGATGGACTTTGGCTCATCAGATTCGAAGCCGGAAACGATTTCCAAGTGCTGAGACGTATCGAAGGGTTACCTGAAACTAAGATAACCGCGCTGAGATATGAAACAGGAAAGGATGTGCTTTGGGTAGGCACCGAAGATGCCGGATTGCATCGGGTCTTCTCTCCTTTCACCAAAGATGAGCATGTAAAGGAATTCCGATTGAATGACGGTGAATCGTTGGATGACGTACAGGCCATTTACGCAGACCGTGCTGGCAGAACCTGGTTCGGAACATTCGGAAATGGACTTGTAAGGGTTGAATTTTTCTCAACTGAAGAGACATCAGACTTTTTCGTACAGCGTTTCGAAGAGAACCTGAATGAAGATTATCTCATTAGAGACATCTTTGAAGATGCAGAAGGAAATATTTGGATAGCCACATTCGGTGGTGGTCTCGTTCAAATAGTAGAGAACATATACTACCAACCATTTGATGAGAATTGGCTGAAAAAGCAATCGATAACTCAGCTCTTCAGAGACTCAAAAGGATATATCTGGCTTGGAATCGACAAAGGCCTTTTCAGAACTTCCGAATACTCTAAACAATCGAAATTCGAGTATTACCATGTTGGTGGAAATGAAGTGACAGCCATTTGTGAAGATGAGCAGGGCAATATTTGGGTCGGAACAACAGACGAGGGGCTATACATTCAGCGTGGCGGTATCGGAGAGTTTGTCAATCTACAAATGGGCAAAGGCAATCTTTCCAATTCTGTGAACAGTATTTCGAATTCTGAGAATGGCGTAAATGTTTCTACAAAGGCAGGGCTGTTTTTACTTTCATTCAACGGAAAGCTGCTCAAGTACTTGAGCACCATAGATGGACTTCCGCACAACAACGTCAAGTTCAGTTATACCGATTCTGTCGGTCACTTGTGGATAGCCTGCCAAGGGAATCGCATAGCATACCTTTGGGAAAATCACATCCGTTTCTTAGAAAGTGGCTCTGCTCAGGTAATTGTGGATGTTAACCACATATTGCAAGACCAACAGGGCAGATTGTGGTTTGCCACCATGGGTCAAGGCATTTTCGTACTCGACAATGGAACGGCACATCATGTAAGTTCAGAGACCGGATTGCCATCGGATTATTGCTACCAGATGGTACGCGATAACGATGGATTCATCTGGGTAAGCCATCAAAAGTCGATAACACAACTTTCCGTTGACATGAAGGTTTCCCGTGTTGTTGGACAAGAAGATATTTCGCCAGTTGAGAACAGCATGGTCACATTCCTGTTCAAAGACAACGAAGGAAATATTTGGATCACATCCACACATGGTGTTGTGAAGTTCAATCCTGCCATTGATAGAAACAGTAAGTCGATTCCTCAACTGAGCATTAGCGGAATGAAGCTGTATGAGCAGAACCAACCTATGGTGGCCGACCTCAGACTTCCTTACAATCAATATAAGGTTACTTTCATCCTTGCTGGAATATCTCTCCGCGATCCTGAGGCTATACGGTATAAGTATCTTCTGAAAGGCTATTCTGAATATTGGTCTGAATCGTTCAGCCAGAATTCCATCGAGATACCTAAGCTGGAGGAAGGAGAATACACGCTTCAGGTGGTTGCGTCTAAAAACGGTGGAGAATGGACCGTGATACCTGTTGAGTACAAATTCTCGATCAGTGCGCCTTACTGGAGATCATGGTGGTTCTATCTGTTTGTTGTCATCGGTCTTACCGCTGCGGTTGTCGTGTTCGTCAGATACCGAACTTACAGGCTGATGATAGATAAGGCGGAACTCGAAAAGGTTGTGAGCGCACGGACCGTGGAAATACAGGAACAGAAATCTGAGATTGAACGCAGTCGTGATGAAATAGCGAGATACGCCAAAGACATCACCGACAGTATAAAGTACGCCAAGCGTATTCAAGGAGCCATCTTTCCGGCCATGGAGGATGTGAATGAGGTTCTACCCGAACACTTCATCTTCTTCCAGTCTAAAGACCTGGTAAGTGGTGATTTCTATTTTGCCGAAAAGACGGGAACTAAAAGAATCTTCTGTGCTGTTGACTGCACAGGCCACGGTGTTCCTGGCGGCTTTATGTCAATTGTGGCAAACAACCTCCTTAAGCAGGCGATCAATCAGGTAGGACTTACAAAACCGTCAGAAATACTTGAATATTTAAACTTGGGAGTTACAAATACGCTTCACCAAACGTATGAGGAATCAAGTGTGAAGGACGGCATGGATATTGCCCTTTGCACTTGGGACGAAAAAACCAACGTCCTTCAATTTGCCGGTGCGTACAATCCACTTTACCTGTTCAGAAACGGGGTCCTTACCGAGATCAAAGGAAATCGATTCCCGGTGGGTACGTTTGTTGGTGAAGAGATCCGTGAATTCACCAATCATGAGATACAGTTACACTCTGGAGACATCATTTACGTGTTCTCTGACGGATTTGCCGATCAGTTCGGTGGGCCGAAAGGCAAGAAATTCACGCTGAAACGTTTCAGAGAAATGCTTACCGAAGTGCATAAACACCCGATGGACTCTCAATTTCAGATCATCCAAAAAAGACTTAATAACTGGATGGGAAATCTGGAGCAGATAGACGACATAGTGATCATCGGAGTTCGAATTCCGTAGCAACCATTCTTCATGAAAACCGTACAACCTTACCGCAATAACCACAAAATGAGTAGAACCGTTACTCTTACATTACTTGTAGCCCTGCTGTCATTCCCTTCATTGGCGCAGGAATCGGTCAAATATTACAACAGCGCCATAACCAAAGCGCAACAGGGCGACATGTCAGGCGCCATCACTGATTTTGACAAGTGCTTATCGTTAGATCCGGAAAACGCAGATGCCTATTATTGGAGAGGACTTGCGAAAGCTGCCATTGGCCAAGCAAACGAAGCAATTGCCGACTTTGGCAATGCAACAAAACATAACCCAAGCCATGCTGATGCATTTCTTCGGAGAGGAACGCTTTACAACAACGTTGGAAATCCTGAAGCTGCCCTGAGCAACCTTGAAGCTGCTGTAAACCTTCTGCCCGGCAATACGGACGCGCTGCTGAACCGTGGAATTGCAAACGCAAATCTTGGAAATCACAAGAAAGCGATTGAAGACTTCGATAAGGTAATAGCAGCACAGCCCAATAACGACATGGTTCTTATAAACCGCGGTATTTCATACCGGAAATTGGAAGATTACGACAAGGCGTTGGAAGACTTTGCGGCTGCTATCCGTTTCAACAAGCTCAGTGCTGAAGGTTACGTGAATCGGGGAATCGTTTACCGCATGAAGGAAGAATACGAGAACGCAATTGCCGATTATACTCAAGCTATCGTCATCGATCCGAACAATTCAGATGCCTTCTATAATCGGGGAATTGCCTATGCGAAAAGAGACCAACATCAAGACGCCATCCGCGATTTCTCGAAAGCCATAGCCATTAACCCAGAGGATGCCGATTCTTATATGAATCGTGGCATCGAGAAGGTGATAACTGGAAAAAAAGACGATGGCTGTGCCGACATCATCACGGCAGCCAACCTTGGCCTTGTGATAGCTGTAGAGGAGCGCAACAAATTCTGCGGCTATTGATCAGCGCACAATGCTGATGGTTTCCAGGAACACCGTTCCATCTGAAACCATTCTGATCGAATAAAGTCCTGCGGCCACAGTAGATAGGTCGATCATCGATTTTCCGTTGACGCTCTTCTGTAAAATCTGACGACCATAAGAATCCGAAACGATCAATGCCGCAATAGTTCCATTGTTGTTCTCAACCATTACGAATCCGGTTGATGGATTCGGATAAATGCGCCATGGTTGGGAAGAAACGCTTGCCAAACCAGTGGTGTTACCCAGAATCTTGAACTTCCACCAGCCTTCAGGCGCAGTGATGGGTCGAACCTGTTGCTTGCCGTTATTCGCCTCGGCATGTATGTAGTAGAACACCTTCTCGCCTGCCTGTTGGTAAGGTATGAAACCTGTCCATGTGTCGTTCAAAGGATCGGTGAGGCTCATTGACGCCTGCGTGTAGCCACCAGCAGTGTCGGTGGTCCAATAAACGCTTGCCTCTGCAATGCCATCTGCATGTTTTATCAACGCATCTACCTGGTAATCCTGAGCAACGAAATCCCTATCATCCAACGCCTGATGGCGAATGAGCAGTGGATCATCCGTTGATACTGCTTTCGTAATACAGTGAATGGCGCCTGAAGCAGTAATGATCTCATTGCAATCGATTCCTACAACGTTGTATCCTGGAAGTGCCTCACGATAAATACGCAGCGCAGTGGTGTCCCATTGTTGTTGGTACATTCGAACCAAAATCGTCTTGTTGACAAAAACAGAGTTCGTATATGTGCGGTAATCACCTCCATTGCTCGGGTATTGTCCACCTTCGGGCGGCTGCGGAATGCGGATGACCTTGTAAGGCGTTCCATACACAGAATTGAAGTTATTGAGTACGTAGTTCAAGTTCACTTCTATCTGAGGTCCATCCGAAACACCTGTTGGGTACTGCCCAACGAGTAGCGTTTCCTCATCAAGCAGTTTCATATGCATATCGATGTGATGAATGCCATCATAAGGAAGCGTGTTCATTTTGATGTACCTGTCAATGCCCATGAAATCGTACGCGATCTGGTCAATGGCTGCCTCTGTATGGTTTGAGGTTCCGAATCCTGTTCCGTCATTCTCTTCCAACACCAGTTCTGAGGCGAAGGCCGTTCCGAAACCATCGACCATGAAATTGCCACCCGTATTTACCAGATCGTTAGGTGCAACAGTGGTGGAATAGAGTGGAATGTCCAACAGATCGGCCAACGCTTCGGGAATCACGTCATCCAATGGCCTAGGGCGATTGTAGATCCAGTCGACCCAAAGCAGCGAGTCCACATCGTTGGTATAGACGTTCCATTGTCCATAGTCCCTGAACCAGATACTGTTTGAAGGTTCATTCACAAACGTGATGTTGGTGGTATTGATGCCATACTGATTCAGATGGTTGATAACTGAGTTCTGATTCTCAGTTACGATGTAAACAGGCACTTCCAATTTTGCATTTCGCACAATTTCGCGAAGCGTAGCACGGGCAAACGTCCCTTCCCATCGAACGCAAAGACCTGCGATCTCTTCCCATTCAGCAGGAGTTCTGACCGCTGAAACCGGTGGAGTTGTGATTCCTCGCGAAGTTGGAGCCTGATATTCCATGCGCGATTCCTCTTCGGTAAGCCCGATGGGCAGAAATTGTGCACTGGCTGAATGGAATCCTGAAATCAGGACCAAAAAGGTCAAACCTGATATAAGTTGCCTCATAGTATTTGGAGTTAATGCGGCAAGGTAATGATGTGTGGCAAACCGATGTGTCCACCAAGCGCTATTTTCGCGCTCCATGAAGGTGCTATTACCATCGGGTTACTTCCCTCCCATCAGTTATTTCAAGTATTTGATCGATGCTGAGGTTTCCATCGAGACACAGGAACATTTCGTGAAGCAGACGCTACGAAGCCGAACCCATATCTGTGGCGCCAACGGCCCGCTGCAACTAATGGTTCCGAGAACAAAGGGTCCTGAACGAACCAAGATGGCCGATGTGCAGATACATGAAGACAGACACTGGCGAAAGCTGCATTGGCGTTCGTTGGAATCAGCGTATCGGAAATCGCCTTACTTCGAATACTACGAAGATCGGTTTTCGCCATTTTTTGAAATGGAATTTGCCAGCATGATCGACCTCAATGTTGCTTCCACCCGATTGGTTGCTGACCTCATAGGAATTCCGTTCAACCCTATTCTGACCGAACAATACGAAAAGGAACCTGAAGGCATCGACCTGCGAAATGCTTGGAATAAGATGCTGTATCGCGAACGCTCGCCCGTTGTTGAATTCCCAACCTACATACAGGTTTTCAGCGACCGTTTCGCATTTCAACCCGACCTGAGTATCCTCGACCTACTTTTCTGCGAAGGACCGCGCAGTAAAGACTACCTCGCAAGGCTGAAAAGGGCCTACTGAGTACGCTTTGCGTCAATGCCTATATTTGGCCCCGCCCAAAACACGTGGTCATGGACATTGAATTCAATCGCAACGAGGACGTAATGAAACAGCTGATCTCCAAAATGGAGGCACGCTTGGAGAAGATCTATTTGGGTGGTGGCAAAAAGCGAATTGAAAAAGAGCATGCCAAAGGTAAACTGACCGCCCGCGAACGCATTACGGCACTCATCGATCCGAACTCGGAGCTGATTGAAATTGGAGCATTTGCAGGTTTCGAGATGTATGAGGAACATGGCGGATGCCCTGGTGGCGGTGTGGTTGTGGTCATTGGCCATGTGTGCGGTAAGCAATGCCTCATTGTGGCGAACGATGCCACGGTGAAGGCCGGTGCGTGGTTCCCCATTACTGGAAAAAAGAACCTGCGCGCCCAAGAAATTGCCATGGAAAATCGCCTTCCTACCATTTACTTGGTGGATAGCGCAGGCGTTTACCTTCCGATGCAAGATGAGATCTTTGCTGACAAGGAACATTTCGGCCGCATTTTTAGGAACAACGCAAAAATGAGCAGCATGGGAATAACCCAGATCTCGGCCATTATGGGCAGTTGTGTTGCAGGTGGTGCTTACCTACCCATCATGAGTGACGAAGCCTTGATCGTTGACAAGACCGGAACCATCTTCTTAGCGGGTTCATATTTGGTGAAGGCGGCCATTGGCGAGAACATCGACAACGAAACCTTGGGCGGGGCTACCACGCATTGCGAAATTTCGGGAGTTACCGACTACAAGGCCAAGGACGACATGGACGCCATTCGCACCATTCGGAACCTTGTAGATAAGATCGGATCATATGAAAAGGCCGGCTTCGACAGAAAAGAATCGAAAGACCCGAAAAAATCAGACAAAGGTTTGATCGGGCTGCTTCCCGAGTTGCGTACCAAAGAGTACGACATGAAAGAAGTGATAAGAAGGTTGGTCGATGATTCGGATTTTGATGAATACAAGGCCGATTACGGAAAAAGCATCATTACCTGCTACGCACGCATAGATGGATGGGCAGTTGGAATCGTGGCCAACCAGCGTAAGATCGTGAAGAGTGCAAAAGGCGAAATGCAATTCGGTGGCGTCATCTATTCTGATAGTGCTGACAAGGCGGCCCGTTTCGTCATGAACTGCAATCAGAAGAAGATTCCGTTGGTGTTTTTGCATGACGTTACGGGATTCATGGTCGGTTCACGTTCAGAACATGGTGGCATTATTAAGGATGGTGCCAAAATGGTGAATGCCGTTGCCAATAGCACCGTACCGAAATTCAGTGTGGTGGTCGGTAACAGTTATGGTGCCGGCAATTACGCCATGTGCGGCAAAGCATATGACCCACGTTTGATCGTTGCTTGGCCCACTGCCAACATTGCGGTGATGGGTGGAGCGCAGGCAGCCAAGGTTCTGCTTCAGATACAAACCTCCACCCTGCAAGCGCAAGGCAAAGAAATAAGTGCGCAAGAAGAGAAAGAACTGCTCGACCGCATCACGCAGCATTACGACAACACAACTTCGCCCTACTATGCTGCTGCTCGGCTTTGGGTTGATGCCATCATCAATCCACTGGAAACGAGGAAGTGGATCAGCATGGGAATTGAAGCTGCCGACCATGCTCCGGTTGAGAAATTCAGCCCGGGCGTCATTCAGACCTGATCAGAGACAGGTGACGAGTGACAAGAGACGCGTGATTAGTTATTTGAGGTCCATCCTCACGGCTTTCCTCGTGCTCCATGTTGCATTTGGAAGCGCTAAAGGGCAAACGTTCAATTCCACGTTATCAGACCTTACAACTGATGTTGAACGCCAGCCTTTGAAGGTGCTTTCTTACAACATTCACATGCTGCCGCCCTTGGCCAAGTTCACTGGCAAGCAGAGACGTGCCAAACGCATTGGTGAACTGCTGAAGGATTCCGATTTCGATGTCATCATTTTCCAAGAAGCATTTCATGCCGAAGCCCGAAGGAAGATCTGGCGAAGAATGCGCGACACGTATCCCTTTTCGCTTGGACCTGCCAACAGAAGATGGTATTCGTTGAAGACCAATAGCGGCATTTGGATTGTGAGCAAAATACCATTGACCCAAGTTGCCGAACTGGATTTCTCGTACTGCGAAGGCATTGACTGTTGGTCGCGAAAAGGCGCCTTACTGGCTGAAGGTTCGTTCAATGGCAAGTCGTTTCAAGTACTTGGAACGCACTTGGAAGCAGGTGGCGATAAGGAAATGAAAGTGACGCAATGCAAGGAACTCGATTCTGTGCTGACACATTTTCGGAAAGATGGCGTTCCGCAGATCGTTGGTGGCGACTTCAACACGCAGAAATTCAAAGACACAACGTGGTACAACCAATTGGTTTCCATTCTCGGAATGGAGGACGGCCCTATCCTGAGCGAACAACAATACAGCAGCGATTCGTACATAAACGACATCAAAATACACCGAGGCGATTCGAAAAAGCAGGGCGTTATCGATTATGTATTCTACGGAGCCAATGGCGTTGAAGCGGATATTCGCAGATATGTGAGAATGCCACGCAGTCAATGGTGCAAGACTAGACAGGATCTGAGCGATCATTTCGCCATTGAAGCTCAGATTCGATTCCATTAAACGAAAAACCCCGCGAGTTGCGGGGCTTTCTGCTTATGTCTGTGGTGGTTTATTCACCGCTCAAGGCAACGGGCAACTGACTACTCTGCGAGAAGTCATTCGCTGAAGGATCGAAGTAGATCC
>Ga0172373_10003069_pt1 | contig 24842 bp, 17 predicted proteins | sample Lak10m_2_FD_114546 | JGI IMG/M metagenome (GOLD analysis project Ga0172373, IMG submission 114546) | Freshwater microbial communities from Kabuno Bay, South-Kivu, Congo - kab_092012_10m | ecosystem: Environmental > Aquatic > Freshwater > Lake | place: Democratic Republic of the Congo...
AAAAATACCCGCAAAAAACGACATGAGTGACGGGCCCGACATTTTACCCACCGAAATTTGATAGGCCCCAAACCAAATCACCGAAATCATGACCACAAATTGCAAATAAGACAAACAGGGTTCAATAATATTGCGATAGCGCACCCCCTTGCGCGAAATAAAAATACTGCGGTTGATTTCACGTCGAAACCGTTTGTTTTCTCGGTCTTCGGCCCCATACGCTTGCACCAATTTAAGATTCGAAATGACCTCTTGAATCATTTGCCCAACCCCAGAAGCATGCGACTGACTTTGGGCTGACACCTTGCGCAATTTATCCCCCAATTTAGAAACGGCCACCACCATAATAGGAAACACCGACAGGGTAAACAAGGTTAGCAAGGGGTTCAAAAACAACAAATACCCAAACAATCCCAACAAGGTCAGCACATTGGGAATCAGTTCCCAAAACACACTCGTGATACCCTCGCGCACCCGTTCGGCATCTGAAGACAAGCGGGTCGTCACATCCCCAATGGTATGCTTGCGATAATAAGCCTGACTCAATTTGGTAAGGTGCGAAAAGACCATCACCCGAATGTCACGGCTAATGTAAGACGCGGTGATATACATCAAGTGAGACTGACCATACTGAACCGCCACACGAAGCAAAAAAAGCAAGCCCGCATTCACGGCTTGGTTGGTAAAATTAACAAAATTTTGGTTGCCAATTTCGGTGGTTAAATCACGGGTCAAAGGCAAAAACAACGTATTGGCGGCCCCAAACACAATGGCCAACAACATGGATGCCAGCACATGCCATCGGTACGGCACCACAAATCCCAGCAAACGAATCAAACGGGCACGACGATTCGAAACAGCAGGGGATTTCAACCATTAACTCCTCAATATTCGCAGCATGTCATTTGCACCGTGTACAACCAAACCAATCGCCTGCCAACTGGCATTTCTCCACCATGTTGCCATGGCGTCATTTGGACCCACAAGCACCAATAGCACCTTGGGATTAGCGAACATGGAAAGGCCCCATTCGCCAATAAATCAACCACTTTAAACATGGTACCGAAGGCCGGAATCGAACCGGCACAGGGTTGCCCCTACAGGTTTTTGAGACCTGCGCGTCTACCAATTCCGCCACTTCGGCAAGTAGGATTAGTCATTCGGACTAGAAATTGGTGACGAGAGTATACCCCCTAGCCTGCGGATTGTCACCCCCTGTTTTACCTGACCCTGACCCTCCCCAGAGGGGAGGAAAAATACAATTTATTTTGGGGACCGAAGGTCCCCAGTTCAACATTTTTGGTGGATATCGAATCATGCGGTGGGTATCGAATATTGAATGTGCGTCGGCGATGTGTTAAATATGAGGCATTGCTTGCTGGTGACAAAGGGGACGGAAAAATGAAGAATATCAATTCGATTCAATCGCACGTGACATTGATACAGACGATGCAATGGCCTAAACCATGAAGTGTATTGATTTATTTGCTGGCGTAGGAGGCATCAAACTGGGGTTTGAACAAGCTGGCTTCCAGTGTGTTTTTTCGAATGATTTTGACACGCATGCCAAAATAACCTTTGACCTCAATTTTTCAAACTTATTTGACATTGAAACACAATTGGTTCTGGGTGATATTCAAACAATCGCAGCCTCCAGCATCCCTGATTTTGATGTGTTATGTGCCGGGTTTCCGTGTCAACCTTTTTCGGTGGCCGGATACCAGCAAGGGTTTCACGATAAAAAAGACAGGGGTCATTTATTTTTTGATATTGTTCGAATTTTAAAACATAAACAACCACGTGCTTTTTTACTTGAAAATGTCAAAAACCTAAAAACACACGACAAGGGTAATACCCTTAAAATAATCCTTGAAAATCTAGAAAAAGAACTGGGTTATCGAGTAAAAACAGCTGTTTTGAACACCATGGCATTTGGCAACATCCCACAAAACAGAGAACGAATTTACATGGTTGGTTTTTTAGATCAAGCATCGCATGACCGCTTTTCATTTCCCACTTCCATCCCACTCACCCAAACCATACACGACTGCATTGATAATCAAGCCGTCGATGCTAAATATTATTACAACGATAAGCCCTTGTATGACACGTTAAAACAGGTCGTCGTCAGACCGGATACGGTGTATCAATGGCGTAGAAAATATGTAAGAGAAAACAAGCGAGATGTGTGCCCGACATTAACTGCCAATATGGGGATGGGTGGTCACAATGTGCCCATCATCGTCACCCGTTACGGTATTAGAAAATTGACGCCCAGGGAATGTGCCAATTTCCAAGGGTTTCCAGTGAATTATCAGCTTCCCCCTATTGCCGACTCGCATTTGTATAAACAATTTGGAAATTCGGTCTCCATCCCCGTTATACGACGAATCGCAACCAACATGTACGCCGCCATGCACTAGCGATATGCTCTTTTTCAACCTTCAACCGCCACATCGCAAAGCAGAATATGAACAGTATCTAAAATTGGCTGGCTGTCTTTCACGTCTTTTTTCAGACGCCGCCATCCCCTATTTGTATTATAGGTTAGCCGAAAAAGTATTCTGCCGTGCCTTTGATGCCGACGATTTATCACGAAGTGATGTGTCGGTAGATGCTAAAAAAGAAACCATAGGTATTGGGCTGAAAACATTTATCACCCCTCCTACCGCATCATTTCAAAAAATAGCTGAATTTAATCACGATCGATATACTTACGAAACCCTATCAGCAGACGCCTTGATTCACCGTATTGCCACACTGCGAAATGCCCGAATCGAATTTACAAAAAAAGCCCATTCGTTAGACACATTGATCTATCATTGTGTCGGTAGAGTCAGTGGAAAATTTCTGCTCTTTGAAGAAGAAATGGCACCCATCGATTGTCACAACATTAGGGGTATTAAAGTACGAAAAGGATCGATTTCGTTTACTGATGGGCAACATGACTATTCATTTCTGCTGTCAAAGAGTACGTTAACCAAACGCTTTGTCACACACCCCATTTTGCATGAATTACATGTCGATATTTTAAAAGACCCCCTTTTAGAATTGCATAAAATACTAACCGGAACCGGGCATCCTTATGAAAAAAAAGCCCCCATTCAACAGACTATTTATTTGCCATTATATGGAAGAAATCATACGGTTTTTGAAAAAAGCGGATTAAATGCATGGCATGCCGGCGGAAGATCACGCCATCACAATGAAGTGTACATCCCCATTCCCGCATCCATTACCCAACGGTTTCCTGACTTTTTTCCAGGCCGGGACACCCCCTTTGACTTGCAACTACCCAATGGCAACACCATGCGATCAAAAATTTGTCAGGACGGCGGAAAAGCACTGATGTCATGTTCAAACCGTGAATTGGGTGAGTGGTTGTTACGGGATGTATTGAGCCTGCCAATAGGCGAGCTGTTGACTTATGACCGATTACAAACAGTGGGCATAGACGCAGTCAGAATTGACAAGCGAAACCACACAACATTTGAGATTAACTTTGCCAGTGTGGGCAGTTATGACCGCTTTAACCCCCCTGGCAACACCCCCCAATAGCCCCCCCCCCCTCAAGCCACCCCCCCTCAAGCCCCCCGTCACCCCCCACAAAAAAATTGCCTAATCCCCCCCTTATCAGGTAACGTAATGACCCCACAATCCCGATGCGATGCACGCCAGGGACATCGACACACAGAAAGAGGCATCTCATGACCCGTATCTATATATTTGATACCACGTTGCGTGATGGCGAACAGTCGCCAGGTTGCTCGATGAATAAAGAAGAAAAACTCGATGTCGCCCGACAACTCGAACGACTCGGGGTCGATGTCATCGAAGCCGGGTTTGCCATTAGCTCGAAAGGGGATTTCGAATCCATCGAAGCCATCGCCCGTGAAATCAGAACCCCCACCATCTGCAGCCTGTGCCGGGCATTACCCGGTGACATCGAAGCCGCTGCCCACTCGATCAAACACGCCGCCAACCCCCGCATCCACACCTTCATTGCCACGTCGCAAATTCATATGGAAGCCAAATTAAGAATGACACCCGATGAGGTATTAAAACGGGCCGTCGACGCCGTTACCCTGGCCAAACAATGGGTCGAAGATGTCGAGTTTTCGTGCGAAGATGCCGGACGATCAGACCGTGACTTTTTGGCTAAAATCCTCACCGCCGTCATCAAGGCCGGGGCCACCGTGGTCAACATTCCAGACACCGTGGGCTATTTGTTGCCCCACGAAATGGGTGACTTAATCGCTTACCTGCGTGCCACCGTCGTTCCCATTCACAATGCCATCGTCTCGGTGCATTGCCACGACGACCTGGGATTCGCCACCGCCAACGCCATGGCCGGGGTCATGGCCGGGGCCACCCAAATTGAATGCACCATCAATGGCATCGGTGAACGCGCCGGCAATACCCCCCTCGAAGAAGTGGTGATGGCCATGCACACCCGCCACCAAACCCTTGGGTTTCAAACCGGCATTGTCACCAGCGAATTAACCAAAACCTCACGCTTGGTTAGCACCGTCACGGGCTCGAGTGTGCAGGCCAACAAGGCCATTGTGGGGGCCAATGCCTTTGCCCACGAATCGGGCATCCACCAGGATGGGGTCTTAAAATCAAAACACACCTACGAAATCATGGATGCCCAAACCGTTGGGTTGAATCAAGGCGAATTGGTACTCGGCAAACACTCGGGGCGTCATGCCTTTGGCAACAAACTCACCGCATTGGGCTACACCCTCAGCCAAGACCAACAAGAAAAAGCCTTTGCCCGCTTCAAAGAAATTGCCGACTCTAAAAAATCCATCTCCGATGCCGACCTGCATGCCCTCATCGCCGACCAAGTCAGCCATGTCGACGAACACTTTCACCTGCAATACATTCAAATTGTGGCCGGCAACCGCACCCGCCCCCTCGCATGTGTGCAATTAAAAACCCAAGACCAACTCATAGAGGGTGTGCATGTGGGGGCAGGCCCTGTCGATGCCATTTTTCAAACCATCGACCAACTGGTGGGCGAATCCATCCAATTGATCGATTTTTCAATTCATTCGGTCACCGGTGGCACCGACGCCCTGGCCGATGTCACCGTTCGCATTCAAGATGGTCCCGAACGATTCACCGGACGGGGCACCGATTTGGATGTGTTGGTGGCCTCTGGCAAAGCCTATGTGCATGCCATCAACAAAATGATGACCCGACGACGTGACCCCCATCAAAAACCAATGGAGTAACCCCATGAATATTGCCATCATCGAAGGCGACGGCACCGGTCCCGAAGTCATAAGAGAAGCCGTTAAAGTATTAAAAGCAGTCTGTGCCCAGCACCGTATCCCGCTGTCGTTGGAATACCTGCCCATCAATGGCACCCGCTACCTCGAAAAAGGGGCCCTGTTATCTGACGAAGAGATCCAACACCTGCAAACCAAATCCGCCGTGTTGTTGGGGGCCATTGGGCACCCCCACTGCCCCCCCGGCGTATTAGAGCGGGGCATTTTATTGCGGTTGCGGTTTGCCCTCGATTTGTATATCAACTTACGCCCCGTCAAACGGTATCCCTCGGTTACGACCCCATTGCGGTCACAAGACCCGCTCGATTATGTGGTGGTACGCGAAAATTCGGGTGGCTTATACACCGGGGTGGGGGGGCGCTCAATGGTCAACACCCCACACGAAGTGGCCGTCGAATCGATGGTATACAACTATACCCAAGTCGAACGGTGCATTCGGTATGCGTTTGAATTGGCCACCCGTCGCCATGCCCACCAGCCATGGCAGGGACTTACCGACGATGAAAAAAAAGCCGGAAAAATCGGCAAGGTCACCTTGTGTGGAAAATCCAATGTGCTGACCCATGTGTTTGCCCTGTGGCAACGGGTAATGGATGAGATAAAAGACGGGTTTCCCCGCATTGTCACCGATTATGTTCACGTCGATGCGATGTGTATTTACATGATTGAATGCCCCCAACGGTTTGATGTCATCGTCACTGAAAACATGTTTGGCGACATCATTACCGATTTGGCAGCGGTGACCCAAGGGGGAATGGGGGTGGCATCGAGTGGCAACATTAACCCCTATGGGGTGTCGATGTTTGAACCCATTGGGGGAACCGCCCCTGATTGGACCGGCAAAAACCAAATCAATCCCATCGCCGCCATTGGGGCGGTGCAAATGATGATGGACCACCTGGGGCATATCGGGGCTGCCCACAGCATCGAAAAAGCAAAAGCCCATACCGTTGCCCAAATGACCAGCATGATAGCCGGTGAAATGGGATATAGCACCTCCGAAGTGGGGGACATGGTGGTCGATGCCCTTGCGGTCTGAGATGGCAAAAAAGCGAGATGCCCTGCCTGAACATGCCGTGACAGACGCCTCCCGCCGTATTCGTCGCCTGATCACCCAATGGGTCCGTCAGCAGGGGGTATCCCAGGTGGTCGGCTATTACCCGATTCGCCATGAGCCCAACCTCTTGCCCTTGTTGCGATGGTTCAGCCAACAAGGCCAACCCGTCTATTTACCCGCGTGGAATGGCACGCAGTATGTGGTGGCACCCTGGCACCCCCACCAGCCGATGGCCCCCGACCCCTACGGCATTCCCACCCCCTCGATTCATCCCTCCCCTGCCCCAACCGATGGGTGGGTGTGGTTGGTCCCGGGGCTTGCATTTTCACCCCTTGGACATCGATTGGGATATGGCAAGGGCCATTATGATCGGTTGTTGGGGCATCAAAAAGGCATCCGGATGGGGGTGGGCTATCACTGGCAATTGCACCCCACCCTGCCGCAACAGGCCCATGATGTACCCATGACCCATGTGGCCACCGACACCGGTATTGTAACCGTATGACAGGCCATCGACTGGGCATATTAGGCGGTGGGCAACTGGGATTGATGATGATTCAAGCGGGCATCTCGTTGGGCTATCGGTTTAATGTTTTGGATCCCGATCCCAAAGCCCCCGCCCATCAGGTGGGCACCCAACGGTTGGTGGCCCCATATTCAGACCATGACATGTTGTCGCGGTTGTTTGAACAATCCGATTGGGTCACCACCGAATTTGAACACATTGACTGTGCCGCCATCGAATCGGTGTGCGAGGAACATGCCTCCCGGTTTTATCCCAGCACCCGTATTATTCAAACCATCCAAGACAAAGGCACCCAATTTGAGTGGTTAAAAACCAATGGCTTTCCGGTGCCACCTTTTACGGTTCATCACCATCCCACCCGTGCCACATTGCCCCCCTTTCCGTTTGTGCAAAAAGACCGCTTGGGTGGTTACGATGGCAAGGGGGTCCGCATCATCACCCAAGCCAGTGACGTGGTCAAAACGCCATCGGTCTTTCAGACGTTGTTGGCCATTCAAATGGAATTGTCGGTCATCGTGGTGCGAGACCAGCACGGCACCATCTTGCATTATGCCCCCACCGAAATCGAAACCCATCCCACCACCAACATGCTACAACGCCTCATCAGCCCCGCCCGCATTGACCCCGCCATGGCCACAAAGGCCATCGACTGTGCCCGGGGCATCGCCCACCAAATGGGCATGGTTGGGTGCATGGCCGTTGAGTTTTTTGTCACCACCCAAAATGACTTATACGTCAACGAAATTGCCCCACGCCCCCACAATTCGGGACACCACACCATCGAATCGGCCAGTGTGTCACAATTTATGCAGCATGTGCGGGCCGTATCGGGCTTGCCAGCCCAACCATTCACCGAACAACCAGCGGTGTTACTGAATTTATTGGGCCCCCCTCACACCGTGGGACCGGCCATGATTCAAGGGGGCGACGCCTATTGGCACTGCCCCGATGTCTTTTTTCATTGGTATGGCAAACACATCACATCCCCCTTCCGAAAAATGGGCCATGTGACTATACTAGGCGAATCGTTGTCTGACGCATTGGCACAATCAGACACCATTTTAAATACGGTTTCAGTGGGTGTAGCATGACAAAAGTTAGCATAATTATGGGAAGCCAGTCTGATTTTGAAGTGATGAAAGCGGCCCACACGTTTTTAACGGGCATGGGCATTCCGGTGGAACATACCATTGTATCGGCCCATCGAACCCCCCAACGACTGAGTGCATATGCCGAAACCGCCCGGGACCGTGGCCTATCGGTTATCATTGCGGGGGCGGGTGGGGCGGCCCATTTGCCTGGCATGGTGGCCGCCATGACCACCTTGCCCGTGATTGGGGTTCCCATCCGATCAACCAATTCCATTGATGGGTGGGACTCTCTGTTATCGATTGTTCAAATGCCCACGGGGGTGCCAGTGGCCACCGTGGCCATTAACGGGGCCACCAATGCCGCCATTTTGGCCACGCAAATCATGGCCCTACACGCACCCTCACTTCATGCCAAATTGCTGGCCTACAAACAAACCCTTGCGGATGGTGTCATGGACTCGATTCACGCCATCGGACTCGAAGACCCCCTGCCGTCTGATCAAACGAAAGGTCCTGGATTGGGGTGAACGACCAGCTCTATCACTTTTTCAAAAAAACCAATCATTACCCAGAATTCCAGCTCTTTTTAAGCACTTACCGACGGTTACCAGCCCACCAATTTGCCTTGGTAAGGGTTGGCCATGGGGCACTACAACGGGATGGGGCCGAACTAGCCGAATCGCTGGCCATGATGCAACAATTGGGCGTCATTCCCACCGTCATTTTAGATACCAAGTGGGACAGTTTTTTGGATCCTGAGCAACCCGTGGCCTCCGATCGCACCGCCGCCCGGCGGTTTTTACCCATTGCCCAATTTTTTATTGAGCAGCTGCAATATTTGGGGGCCCATGCCCGCATTGCCAATCCCAGCATTGAGGTCAAATCCAAAATCAGTTTGTGGGACTGTGACCCCACCGACATACTCGATGCCTTCAAAGACGGTTTGATTCCGATTGTTTCGCCATTTGGCACCCGTAGCAAACGCAAAGTGTACCTCAACGGCACCGAACTAAGCCGAATGGTATTAGACGCCCTCTCACCCAGCAAATACATTTTGATCACCGAATCAGACGGGTTAACCGATAAAGATGACATGATGGTCCCTTTTTTAAACTTGTCTGAACGCAAAGAATACCAGCACATTCAAGCCGACCACAAAAGCATCTTGCGAGAAATTCGATTGCAACTCAATCGCACCCCCGATGCCGCCGCCGTTATTACCCACGCCACCCATTTGTTAAAAGAAATTTTTACGGTTAAAGGACGGGGTACGTTTATCAAACGATTTGCCATTTTATCCACCACCAAACTCAAAGAAGTGGACCAAGTGCAATTGACCCAACTCATCGAAACCGCCTTTAACAAACGATTGGTCGAGGGGTATTTTAACCACAAATTCAAAACCATTGTCTATGAAAAACACTATGAAGGGGCGGCCATCGTCAAGATGGTCCGGGGCATCCCCTATTTGGATAAAATTGCGGTGACCAAAGCGGCCGAAGGCACGGGGTTGGGACGAACCTTATGGAATAAAATCAGTGAACAATACCCCACACTGGTGTGGCGATCGACCATCGTCAACCCCATGAATGCCTTCTATTTTAGAGAATGTGATGGGTGCCTCAAGGGCACGCGATGGATTGTGTATTGGCGCAACCTCCCCGAAGACGCCATCTTACCCATGGTCCATCACGTCTCGCATATTCCCCCTACCCTTCGATGATCGCCAAAATCCATCGTTGGGTGGGTGTGTTGGTGATGATGATGGTCATGGGGCAAGGCATGGCCCAAACCCAGCAACATGTCCCCAATGAACTGTTGGTGACGGTAGACCCCGCCCAATTGGCCAGCGTCTTACCCCTGCTAAAGGCCACGTTTGGTGACAGCATCACCATTCAATCCCGGCAATTGAACGCCCTCAATCGTTCGGTGTTGAAGCTATCAAGCCCCGATGGCCCGCGCTTTGATCGCATGGTCAAGACACTCACCGAATGGTCGGGCAAGGGAATCATGGCCACCCAAAAAAACATGGTGTATTCCCTTTCATATGAGCCCAACGACCCCCTCTTAACGGGCCCCGAGGGTAGCCAGGCGTACAATGGCACCCTGATTTATGGTCACAACCGTATCATTGATGCCCTCACTGCCTGGGACCATACCCAAGGCGATGCCAAGGTTCGCATTGCCGTCATCGACACGGGCATCAACAGCCAGCACCAAGAATTATCCACCCAAAAATGGACCAATACCCAAGAAATTCCCAATGACAACATCGACAACGACAACAATTCATACATCGATGATGTATATGGATACAACACCCACACCATGACCAATCAAATCGATGACGACCAAGGGCATGGGTCGCATGTGAGTGGCCTGGTAGTAGGCAAAATCAACAATGGGGTGGGCAGTGCAGGGGTTTGCCCAGGGTGTAAGGTAATGACCATCAAAGCCAATCAGTCCCGCACGGGCAGTTTTGATACGTTAGCACTCATCACAGGCATCGATTATGCCGTGGCCAACAAGGCCACCATCATCAACATGAGCCTGGGTGGCAGTTCTCCTGCCAACAGCCTATCCAGCGAAGACCGGTTATTTGAAGATAGCATTACCACCGCTGTCAACGCGGGCATACCCGTCGTGGTGGCCGCAGGCAACGAAAGCATCAATGTCGACGGGTTCATGACATATGGCACACTCATGCGTCATATCCCGGGTAGTTTTTCAACGGTCATGACCGTGGCGGCCACCAAAGGCCAAACCTTTGATTCGGATTACAGCAACTATGGGGCCTCGATCGACATTGCCGCACCGGGCACTTTTTTGATTTCGGCCAGTGCCAATCAATCGGTGTCGACCATGGTTCGCATGAGTGGCACATCGATGGCCTCCCCTGTGGTGGCCGGTGCGATGGGGCTGTTGTATAGCATCGCCCCCAAAATGAACCGACTCAATGCCACCGAATTGATCAAAAAAACCGCCATCGACAAAGGCAGCCCTGGCGTCGACTATTATTACGGGGCGGGATTATTGGCCATTGGGTCTGCCGTGGGGTCATTGGCCACGGATAGCACCGCCCCCGTTGCCACTTTTTTATCGCCCACCCAATTGCAAAAAAATGCGTCCACCACCGTTCAATTGCGGGTCAGTGACAATGTGACCCCCTTTTGTGAGGTGGCCATCACCGCCAATTATCTGGTCAATGGGGTGGTGTCGGTGCAACAACGCCCCCACATGGTCATTGGGGCCCCCTTTGGCATCACGCTATATCCCAGCAGCAACCACACCGCCATTGACTTAATCGGCCTTGCCACCGACGTCATGGGCAATACCACCCCGTTTACCATTCCCCTCACCGTGGGCGATTTGGTAGGCCCCACCATCACACTGGGCCCCAGCCCCACTGACGATCAATTGTCTGGCAAGGTAGTGGTGAGCCTATCCGATGAAAGCGGGGTGGATTTTAATAGCCTGTCAACCCAATGGATCATCCCCAACACCCCCCCCATTATACGGTCGGTGGCCACTCACCCTGGGCTGTTTGTCATTCAGGCCCCCACGGTTAGCATCACCTTGGATTTGGTTAGTATCGCCTTGGCGGGTCAGCCCAATCTAAGCACCGTGCTACAAACCGCCTCGGTGTTGCGCGTCATCATCAAAGACACACTGGGCAATACCAGCACCCACAACCTCACCGTGGGCAGCGAGGCGGCGCCCGTTATTCAATGGGGTCCCCTGCCCTTGCTCACCACCTACCCCAGTCAGCCGTTACGGGCCACCCTCACCGATGCCAATGGCATTGCCACCAGCAGCATTCAACTGGTGATCAGCGGCCCGGGGTATCTCAACACGTTGACGCCTGATACCCATCCCGCATCGTTTGCCATTGCATTTCCGGGCATTGACATTAGCCTGCCGAATCTGAGCATGTTGCCCCAAGTTGACCTCACCTTGGGGGCCAGCGACCGATTGGGGGTGCGAAGTACCGCGTCGGTCACCGTGGTCAATGAGGGAGGGCTCACCGCCCCTGTTTCGGGCGGACATCATTTGCTGGTGTATCCCAATCCTGCCCAGTCAATGGGCACCCCCCCGGTGGTGGCCTATGCATTGCGTTACCCCGCCATTCGCGGTACCCTAACCCTATACGATAGCAACCGACGACAACGGGGTAGCATGTCCCTGGGCGTCGGACAATTGGCGACGGGGTATCACGAAGTATCACTGGCTGGATTGGGGGTTCAAAGCATGGGAAATGGGGTTTACTTGGTGGTGGCCACGATTGAATCAACCCAACAAAAGGCCGTCATCAAACAGAGATTGGCCATCATCAGAAACGGAGACTAACATGGCACGACAACGCGCACCGCACCAACGACGATGGGTCAAATTAGTGGGCCTGTTAGTGGTGTTATTGGTTATCAAATCAGGCTTTGATTATTTGTCGTCAGAGGGCAATCCCATGGATACCTTGGCCTTTAAAATCCGGTCCACCCTATCGGGTGCCGCGTATTTTAATACGATTCAACCGACCTCATTTCAAACGATACCCATCGAAACACCCACCCAGTTTAGTGTTAACACCACCCTTTTTAAGGTCACCACGCAAGAAAAAATGATTCAATTGGGGTATTTTGGGGATGTGGTGGCACGTGCCCCCCTCAACCAGTTGTTGAGGTCATATCATGACGCGTTCACCCAACAAATCAAAACCGCACTCATCAAAGACGCCCATCGCCTGATGGGCACCATCCCCACCGCATCCATCACGGATGAAATGGGGGTCACCCTGGTGATCACAGGCGAAGTGGCCTATTTTTCAAAATCATTGTGTTCGGTGCGGTACCGTGCCCATTGGGAATATGACGGCCACCCAGACGAAACCCGCCACCAGCGGGGCGGCATTGTATTGGATTTAACCAATCACCGTCGCATGACCTTAAAAGACGTGCTGGCCTATCCGTATAAAGACCACATGCTGCGGTTATGGGGGGTCATCGAGCAAGAATTGGGCATTGCAGGCAAAAACCCCTCTGACTATGGGCTTTATACGCACGATCCCAGCTTTTATTTATCCCCCATGGGCCTCATTGTGGTCAATCTGAGCCGTCAACCCGAACAAGAGCCCCTTGATATTCGAATTGGATACCGAGAGCACCCCTCGCTTTTTAGGGCCCAAGGGAACCTCAAACATTTGGTCACACCCTAATGGCCCCCCCCTTGCTTAATCCCCCCCAACAACAAGCTGTCACCCATTTTGGGGGGCCTTTGTTGGTGATTGCCGGGGCTGGTGCGGGTAAAACCTTGGTATTAACCCAACGCATGTTGTTTTTTATCACCCAAATGGGGATACCGGGCGACCGCATATTGGCCATTACGTTTACCAACAAAGCGGCGTCCGAAATGAAAGAACGAACCCATGCCCACTTAACCGGCGACACGCCCCGCCCTTTTATTGGCACCTTTCACTCGTTTTGTCACCACGTGTTACGCCGATCGATTGGGTCGTTGGGGCGATCCACCCAATTTACGATTATTGACACCTACGACCAAACCAAATTGATGAAACAACTCATTGCCCACCATCAAATCGACGAGGGCAAGTATCAACCCGCATGGGTATTGGGCATCATCGACCGATTAAAAAACGCCATGGTCTCACCCGAAAGTTATGCCCGCGACCCCCAAATGGACCAGGTGATTGCCAGCTTGTATGGGGCCTATCAAGCGGCATTAGGGGCACAAAACGCCGTGGATTTTAATGATTTAATTGCCCTTACCGTGACCCTGTTTCAACGCGATCACACCGTGTTGTCATATTATCAAGACCAATATTATGTGATGTTGGTTGACGAATACCAAGACACCAATCCCTCTCAATTTGCCTTGTTGCATTTGTTGTCACAAAAATACCGCAACATTACCGCCGTGGGCGATTTTGACCAATCAATTTATTCATGGCGGGGGGCTTCGGTGCATACCTTGTTGCAATTCGAAACCCATTTTCCGGATGCCACGGTGATTAAGTTAGAAGAAAATTACCGGTCAACCCAAACCATTTTATCGGCGGCCAATGCCCTAATCGCCCACAACACCCAACGCAAAGACAAAACATTATGGACCCAACGCGACAAAGGCGACCCCCTGCCCATTCTGGCATGCGACGATGAATGGGACGAGGCCAAGCAAGTGACCCAACGAATTCAACGCCACCTCAAACAGGGGCGCCCCCCTCAAGACATGGCCATCTTGGTCAGAACCAATGCCCAAACCAGGGTCATTGAAAAAACCCTGTCAATGAATCAGATTCCTTACACGGTGATAGGGGGATTTGCCTTTATGGACCGGGCCGAAATCAAAGACATTGGGGCTTATTTGCGTTGCCTATTGAATCCGCATGACAATGCCGCGGTGATAAGGGCGTTGGGGGCCCCACCCCGGGGTATTGGGCAAACCAGCATTGACAAACTATTGGCCAAAGGCATTGCGCAAGGCCTGAGCATTTGCCAATTGATGGCCCATGAAAACACCGTATTACCCGCCCGCCAATGGGGGATTTTAGAGGGGTTTTTTGCTGACCTTGACCGCTGGAATCACACCCTGGCCACCCACCCCGGCCCGACCCCCATTGCTGACCTAATCCGTCAGATTGTCACCGACACCCACTACGACGAGGCCGTGCAAAAAGAAAAAGGGGGGGCCGACCGATTGGAAGTCATTGATGAATTGGTTAATTTGGCCAAAGAAGAACTCACCAGCCTAGAAGAGTTTATTAGTGGCCTCAGTTTGGGGGGGGCCAAATCCGACACCACGACAGCCGGGGTCAGCATTTTGACGTTGCACCATGCCAAAGGCCTGGAATTTCCGATTGTGTTTTTAACCGGCATGGAACAAGGTATCCTGCCCCATTTCAGATCAATTCGAGACGGCGACATCGAAGAAGAGAGACGACTGTGTTATGTGGGCATCACCCGGGGTAAAGAACAAGTGACACTCACCCATGCCGCAAGTCGCATGTTTCAGGGTGACAAACGCCGATCAAGCCCCTCGCAATTTTTAGACGAACTACCCGATGAGCTCGTGATACGACCTCAAAACCGTGAAAAACCCATCACGGGTTGGCCCCCTGCCAGTGAGCGCCGGCCCCGCAACGCCCCCACCAGTGCCCCCGCCCCCACCACAGCCTATGCCCTCCATGATCGGGTGCGACACAGTCGGTGGGGAGATGGGCACATTGTGGCCATTCATGGCGAAGGCGACGAGGCGGTCCTGACCATTTCATTTGGTGGCAGCATCAAACGCTTGATGGGTAAATATGCCCCCCTATCACGACCATAATGTCCAACACCACCCTAGAACAGGGCCCCATCCGGCCCAAAGGGATAAGGGGTGCCACACCCATCATGGCCAACTCACAATATTGAAAGGTTTTAAAGGGTTGGCAAACGCGGAATACTCAATATACCGGGGGGCGGGGATCTCCGAAGCAAGCTTTTTCTACTTTAAGAAAAAGCAGGACATCCCTGTACCATCCCGTTGTGGTGCAGGGAACCACCGAATGATAAACGAAACCCAATGGCCAAAACAGGCCAACAAATAGACAGTCACGAGTCACCCCGTTAAGCGGCTATTTAACTGGCCCCTCTACCCCCACGGATAAAGATGGGTAGCCGTTGTTGGCAGGCCAATAGCAAAGCGTGGGCTTCTTGCAATGTGGGGGCCTCGGCCATGAGCCTCACGACCGGTTCGGTACCAGAGGGTCGGGCCAATACCCATCGATCGGGCCAAGACCACTTCACCCCATCCAACTGGCTCACCGTTGCCCCATCCCACGGCCCGTGATCGGTCACACAAGCCAAGGCCTGTCGCAACTCGGGGGTGAGGGGAACCGCCTGTTCACGCATCACCGATTTGCCCCAACGGGCGTCTACCCATTTGACCCACTCACTGACCGTACGATTCGATTGAGACAAGAGGCAAGACAGCCAAATGGCAGGTAAAAACCCACATTTTTCATACGCATAATCAGACTGTGAAATCCCACCCGAACTTTCAACCCCAATCACCACCCTACCCTCTCGATTGGCTGATTCAAAGACGGGTGTAAACCATTTAAACCCCACAGCGGTTTCATCGTATGCGATACCCAATCCATTGGCCATTCGTTTCACCACCCCCGACGAAGCCAGGGTGGTCACCACCCCATCTAACTGAGGCAAGGCCTCCGCCATCAGACAGGCCACTGTTTCGGGTGACAACGGGCACCCCGTTTCATCGAGTATCACATGCCGATCGGCATCGGGGTCGTGCGCCACCCCAAAGGCCGCCCCACTGGTTTGAATGGCCTGCGCCAGGGCCGCCGTATGACCGGGACCTACCGGATTGGGATCCAACCCACCAAAGCCAGGGTCAGGGGAGGCATGAATCACCTCAATGGGTTGACCCACCCGCCGTGACCAGGCGTGCCAAATGGCCGCAGCCGTGCCATGACGGGCATCCACCACCATGGCCGGCCAGTGGGATGGCAGGGTCACGCGTTCAGCCAACCACTGGCACAACCCCGACACAAAAGGGGCGACCAACGACACCGAACGACTCACCCCAGGCAACCCAACTGGCGGGGTCACCGGATGGGCCAACAACGCTTCAATCTGATCGGTCACGTGTTGGGGAGCGGGACCGCCCGGATAGGGGTTAAATTTGATGCCATTGTAGTGGGGGGGATTGTGTGAGGCCGTCAGCATGATGCCCCCGGTATAACGGTCTTGCTGAATCACACGCGAAAGGACAGGGGTGGGGATGGGAATGTCAGAGACATCGACCTCAATGCCCCATGCCACCATGGCCCGTGCCATCATGCCCACCCATCCCTGGTCATCATTGCCCTGTCGTGGGTCATAGCCAATCAATACACGGTGGGTGGGTTGTTGCAACACCCACGCCGCAATGGCCGACGACAGGGCCAACACATGCGACGAATCAAAGGTGTCACCCATAATGCCACGGTATCCAGATGTTCCAAATTGTATGCCCATGTGCATCCTTTTTGTTGTGATTCCCATGATGCATGGGTGGTGCCGAGGACAGGACTTGAACCTGCACGAGTCGCCTCGCTAGCCCCTCAAGCTAGTGTGTCTACCAATTTCACCACCTCGGCAAGGGTGGGAATTGTAGCACATTCTAAGCAACCTACAACTGCAAGGCCATGAGATTATCGGGGTACGATTCAGAATAGGGATCAAACACCTGCACCTTGGCCCCCCATTGGGCAGCCAATCGCTGCACCAACCCAGGGGGTGTCGCGGGTGGCATCAAAATCGTACGAACCCGATGCCCACGCACCTGGGTCATAAGGCGTTGCAACTCAACGGGAGAAGGCGACCGACCATGAACCTCGATGGGCAATTGAACCAAGCCATAATCACGGGCAAAAAAGGCCAACGAAGGGTGATAAATCACAAACGCCTGGCCCCGCTGAAAGCGACGGGATAACACCCGATCATGCGCATGAAACGCTTCTTTTAATGCGCGCCCACGAACGTGATACCCCTTGGCATGGGCAGGGTCAATGGCCGACAACCCCTCAACCAAGGTGGGAATCAGCTGGGACATGGTACGAAGCGAGGTCCAAAAATGGGTGTCTTCATAATCATGCGACGCATGGTCATGCGTTGCACGGATAGGCTGAGAAGATGCCCGCCGACCCGAGGATGGGATGGGGGTGTAATACACCACCTCATCGGCCATAATCAGGCGGGTACCGGGCAACAAACGGGTTAAATGGACACGTGACGCCACCGACAACCCCAACGACCCAATCGACACCACCATTTTGGCTTGTCGCAATTGACGCACGCGATGCGGTGCGGGTTCAAACACATGGGGCGATGCACCGGGGGGCACCAAGGTCACGACGGTCACATGCTCCCCCCCAATGGCACGCAACATGGCCGAAACAGGCCCAATCACACCCACCACAATGGGCTTTGTCACAACGGGGGGGGGCGGGGTGGTGGTGGGAACGGGCAAGGCCATGACCGTTGTGGTCACACACAGCAGACCCCATAGGCAACGAAATAAAGGGGTCATTCGGGCGCCGCGTGATGGCGAGACAGGGCCAATAATTGACTGGCACGATGGGCCACCCGGCCTTGGGTATCAAAGGCAGTGGCCGCTTGCAGATGGGTGCATGCCGGTTGCCACTGCCCCATTTCGATGCATGCGACCCCCAGCCACAAATGAATCCAGGGGTCCTCGGGATAGGCCAGCAAGTGATCGGCCAACCGCGAGAGGGCACGATGGGGTTGATGCAACAACAAATACACCTCTCCCAACCACCGAATGGCCTGGGGATCGGGTGACAGTGAGACCCATTGATCGAGGTAGTGCACCGCACTATCAAACTCACGACGAGACAATGCGTGTTCGGCCAACACCCGCCAAGCCCCCACATGATGGGGGACATGTCGCAAGGTAGACTGGGCATCTAATGTGGCCAGATCCCAAGGCGAGTGGGCGTAAGTGGTGGTCACCGCACTGGCACGTGGGGAGGTATGCGCGTTGGTACGCCCGACCGATTCGCGGCCCAAAAACAGCACCTCACCCCCACACTCACCACAACGTGCCTGGGGTTGTGGTTGCTGGGCATACCATGGCAAATGGCACCGCAAGCAAATGGCCACCCCGGTCATGACAACGATTCCAACGCTTGTTTGGCGGCCATTTGTTCGGCATCTTTTTTAGATCGCCCTTCACCGTGGCATTCAAAGTGTTGGCCTTGATGGCACACTTGCACCATCACATGAAATAATTTGTGGTGATCGGGCCCTTCTTCGCGAACCACTCGGTAAACCGGCAAGGGATTGCGATGGCGTTGGGTTAATTCTTGCAGGGTGGTTTTATAATCATTGATGTGATCTTGGGCCATGACGTCCAGTTCGAACCGTTTTAAAACGGCGGTAAAAAAAACCTGGGTTTTTTGCCAGCCAGAATCCAAAAAATAAGCCCCCAACAAGGCTTCGAAGGTATTGGCCAAATTAGACAATCGCTTGTCACCCCCGGTGTTTTTTTCACCGTGAGACATCATCAAAAACCCACCCAACCCCAACTTATCTGCCAAATACGCCAGGTTTTTATCCGAAATTAATTGGGCCCGCAATTTGGTTAATTCGCCTTCTGAATACGAAGGGAATTTATGAAACAAATAGTCAGATACCAACAGCTTGAGCACCGCATCCCCAAAAAACTCCAATCGTTCGTTGTCAATCAAGGGGGTTCGTTTATAAACCCGGGCATAAGACGAATGGGTCAGGGCGGTTTTTAGCCACTCTTTGTTTTGAAACACCATGCCCGTAGACGACTCAAAGGCTGCCAATCGGTTTATATCCATCGCCTCATCCTTTTTTTAAGGGCAAGACCGGCGATGCCCAAGAGGGTGAGCACGCCCACCACGCCAAACCCAATGACCCCCCCCCACAACGAGCGAAAGACCGAGACCCACACGGGGGTATGGGCATGACAAAAAGAGTTAAGGCCCGAAATCAAGGCCACCGATCCGACCGCCAAACAAAACGGACGCCAGCGACGCGCCCAGGCAAAAGGCAATGCCGCCAACCCCAACAAGGGGTAGCCAATCAACTCTTTGGTGCGGGGACGCACCCCAAACCATTGTTCCAATTGTTCACGCAGGCTAATTTCAACCCCACTGACGTGACCTGCCATGTCATTGCCACTTCGAATCAGGTAAATGGCCACCATGACGACCCCACCCATCAGCAACAGGGCCTCACCCCATCGAATGGGGGATTCCCAATGGCGACGCAACGCCATCACGGTGCCTTGTTGTTGGGCCCAACGCAACATCACCAGCCCAATGGGCAACACAAAGGCCACTTTCACCCCCATAAACGCCATGGTGCCAGTGGTCAGTTCGGGGATGGTCATCACGCCATTCATATAAACCCCTCCCATCACAACCCCCGCGATTGTAAGAAGAAACCGAACCAAGGGAATGGCCCACGGCCATGAGTGGGGGTCACACGCACCATTGACCCACACCCCAATCATGAGACAAGTGGGCAAGGTAATGGCGGCCAAGAGTGAGACCACCCGAACCCAATCGTGAAGGGTATGCCCCACCATTGAATGCCCCAAATACAAGCATAACGTCACCCCCGTACCCACAAACCCAATCCAAGGGGACAGGCCGAACGCCATGCCCAACCAGCCCATTAAAGCGGCCACGCCCCCTGCCATGAGCACCCATTCCCAGATGGCAGGAGAAGAAAAAGGGGGGGTATGCCACTCACGGCCCAGGTGGTACCCATTGGCGGTCAGGGATGCCGCCACCGCCTGCATGCTTAAGAGGGTGGCAGGCAGCAATTCATGGGCCTTTGAATGGGCATCGGTTTGCATGGCTGGCTTAAACACCACCACCCCGACCGAGCGTTCTTTGACGGCCCGAACATAGCGACGAATGATGGTATCGGTGGTTAAATTATCGACCTCCCCTTCAGACAAGCTATGAACCCGCACCACCCGATGCGGGGCCTGACGGGCCAATGCGGGCAACCCCTCTTGGTCATTAAATTCAACCACCCCCATCTGAAACCCCCGACTGGACAAGAGGGTATGGGTGATACCCAATAATCCGGGGTAGCCCATCACGGAGGTGCCCTCAAAAATAACAACGGGCAAAAACAACGGGCGCGTCATGTATTGGGTCTTGAGTGCCATGGCGTGTGGGGTAATGGTGACACTGTTAGAGAGGCGTGGAATCAAGCGAAACCCATACGAGGCAATGGCCTGGTTCACTTTGGGTGAAAAGCCCACCCCATGGGCCAGCACATCCTCGGTATCACCAAACAAGCCCATCAATTGCAAGCCTGGCATGCCCACCACGCGACCTGGCATTTCGGCATGAAACAGGTGAAACAGGGTGTCATACAAGGCAGGGGTATCGGCCCAAATGTAGAGGCGTTTCGAATCGATTTGGGTGTGAAGCAAGGCCTCTGACAAGGGTGACCAGGGACCAATCAAGCCCAAGCGTGCCAACGACATTAAATCTGAGCCCCGCCAGAGGGTGACCCTGCCATCACGCACGAGATCCCCGATGGTGGTTTCTTCGATGGCGATGGCGGACAGGGCCCCCGAGGCTTTGAGTTGGGTCAAAACGGCCGGCAGCGACATCCCCGACCGATCGGCCAAGGCCATCACATCATGAAGGGACATGACAGTTTCGATGCCCTTTTGGTTGGTTTGGTAGCGATGATAGTGCCAGCTACGATGGGCTGCCACCGAAAATCCCAGCAAAACCCCCACGAAACAGACCCACCAACCCACTGATTTCAAGTGGCACCTCCTGATTTTAATTGGGCATGAATAAAGGCATCGAGGTCCCCATCCATGACCCCCAAGACATCAGACGTTTCGAAGTCGGTACGGGTATCTTTAACGAGTTTGTAAGGGTGAAACACATAATTGCGAATTTGATTGCCCCAGGCGATGTCTTTTTCGATGCCACGCAACTCGCTAATTTGGTCTTTGTGTTGTTGTTCCATCAATTGAATGAGGCGGGATTTAAGCAAGGCCAAGGCGGTTTCTCGGTTTGAAATTTGAGACCGACTGGCCTGAGACTGGGCCACCAATCCAGTGGGAAGGTGGGTGATGCGAACAGCGGAGTCGGTTTTATTGATGTGTTGGCCACCGGCCCCGGTGGAGCGGTAGGTATCCACCCTCAGGTCTTTGGGATCGAGTTGAATCCCCGAAAAATCGGCGCTGATTTCGGGCACCACATCCACCGCAGCGAAAGAGGTTTGCCGCTTGCCATTGGCATTAAAGGGCGAGATGCGTACCAAGCGATGAACCCCCACCTCGGTTTTAAGTAATCCGTAGGCGAAGGGGCCGGTCACTTGCAGGGTGACCGACTTGAGTCCGGCTTCATCGCCGAGGGTTTCATCCATTACGGACCATTGAAAGCCTTTGCGATCGAGCCAGCGGGTGTACATGCGTTTGAGCATATCGGCCCAATCTTGGGCATCGGTCCCACCGGCCCCGGCATTGATACTAAAGTAACAATGATGGTCATCAAACTTACCCGATAAATACGAGTGAATTTCTAATTCATCGACATCGGTCACCAGACTTCGAACCATGGTGGTGAGTTCAAGGGCCCCCGCTTCAGAATCGGGGTCTTCTTTGAGGAGCTCCCCCATCACCTCGATGTCGGAGACCAAGCGGGCCAAGCGATCAAACTTGGTTACCTTGGCTTTGAGTTGACTGAGTTGAGAGAAAGTGGATTGGGCGGTGGGATTATCATCCCAGAAGCGATCTTGGGCCATACCGGCTTCGAGGTCGACAATGGCCACGCGGGATTGGGCGATCTCAAAGGTAGTCTCCGAGGTGGTTTAATTTGTCGCGATAGGTATGAAACAAGGCCAATTGTTCGTGCATGTGGGGGCTCCTAAGGGGTCAGATTAAGACAATCGGGTCACATCGATAAAGGGATTAAAGACATCCGGTTGGGTGGCCGGTTGGGTAGATTGTTCGATGGTAATTTCAATACGAAACAACACCTGAAGGGTTTCGGCACGACAGGTTTTGAGCATGTCTTGATAATAGGTAAATCCCTCAATTTTATATTCAACGAGGGGGTCTTTTTGACCCAGTGCCCGCAACCCGATGCCTTCACGCAGGCTTTCCATGTGATGCAGGTGGTCAATCCACTGGCGGTCAAGGGTGGATAAAATCACACGACGGGCGGCGAGATCATCAAACACCTGAGGGGGCAATTGTGATTTTTGGGTGTGATAGGCGGCCATCAAGGCATCGAACAGCACCCCATGTGACGAAGGGGATTGGCGCCAATTGGCCATCAACTCAGGCAGGGGAAAGATGACCCCGAGTGTGGTGATGGCCTCATCCCAACGGGATAAAAACGTGGGGGAGTGGGTATCGTGGGGGGGGAGTGTATCGGTTAAGACGGCCCGAATCATATCGGCCACTTCATCATCGAGGGAGGGGGTGGTGAGGAGTCGATCACGGCGTTGGTAAATGGCCTCACGCTGACGGCTCAAGACATCATCATATTGCAAAATTTGTTTTCGGATTCCAAAGTGATAGCGTTCGACTTTGACTTGGGCCCGTTCGATCGATCGGGTCACGAGGCCATGTTCAATGGGGGTATCATCGGGCATACCGAGGCGGGTCATCACCGAGGCGATGCGATCTGAGCCAAAGAGACGCATCAGGTCATCTTCGAGTGACACAAAAAAGCGAGAGCGTCCGGGGTCGCCTTGGCGACCCGAACGGCCCCGCAGCTGGTGATCGATGCGGCGGGATTCATGGCGTTCGGAGCCAATCACCAACAATCCCCCCAATTCCCTTACCCCGTCACCCAATTTAATATCGGTGCCCCGTCCTGCCATATTGGTGGCGATGGTAACGGCATGGGGTTGTCCGGCTTTGGCAATGATCTCGGCTTCGACATCATGAAACTTGGCGTTGAGTACTTGATGGGGAATCTGACGGTGGGTGAGGCGTTCAGAGAGTGCTTCAGACTGTTGAATTGAGATGGTGCCGACCAAGACGGGTTGACCGGTCTCATGGGCGGTGGCGACTTCAGAGACGATGGCCTTGTATTTTTCTTGCCGGGTTTTAAAGACCAAATCAGGTTGATCGTGTCGTTGAACGGGATGGTGGGTGGGGATGGGGACGACATCGAGGCGATAGATGGTCGAAAACTCACTGGCTTCGGTCAAGGCGGTACCGGTCATACCGGCCAATTTAGGAAAGAGGCGAAAATAATTTTGAAACGTGATACTGGCCAAGGTTTGGCTTTCTTCGCGAATGGGGACATTTTCGATGGCTTCGATGGCTTGATGGAGGCCATCGGAGTAGCGACGACCGTCCATGAGGCGTCCGGTGAATTCATCCACGATGATGACTTCGCCATCTTTAACGACGTAGTCGGTATCACGGGCATAGAGGTGATGGGCTTTGATGCATTGCAAGACAATGTGGGGGATATCCATTTGTCCGGGGGTATAGAGATGGGGAATACCGAGGGCGGTTTCAATGGCGGAGACGCCGGATTCGGTGAGGCTGGCGTGGCGGGTTTTGCGATCGAGGGTGAAGTGTTCACCGTCGACGAGTTGGCGGGTGACGGTGGCCAAGGCGCGGTATTGGTCGGTGGATTGGGAGATGGCCCCTGAGATAATGAGGGGGGTACGTGCTTCATCGATGAGGATGCTATCGACTTCATCGACCACGGCGAAGTGACGACGGGTTTGGGTCAATTCATCGGCTGAGAGGGCCAGGTGATCGCGGAGGTAGTCGAATCCAAATTCATTATTGGTACCATAGGTAATATCGGCATCGTAGGCCAAGCGGCGGGTGGCGGGGGGCATATCGGCCTGAATGAGGCCAACCGAAAGGCCCAAGAATTGAAAGAGTTTGCCCATTGATTCGGCGTCACGGCGGGCGAGGTAGTCGTTAACGGTGACGACATAAACGCCTTTGCCTTCGAGGGCATTGAGGTAGGTGGCGAGGGTCGAGACCAGGGTTTTGCCTTCACCGGTTTTCATTTCGGCGATTTTGCCTTGATGCAAGACGATGCCCCCTATTAATTGCACATCAAAGTGTCGCAGGCCTAGCACGCGTTGAGCGGCTTCGCGGACAACGGCGAAGGCATCGGGGAGGATGGCATCGAGGGATTTACCTTGGGCGAGTTGGGTTTTAAAGTCGGCGGTTTTTTGTTTAAGTTGGTCATCGGAGAGGGAGGCGACATGGGATTCGAGGGCATTGATACGATCGACGAGGGGTTGATAGGTTTTGAGGGTACGAGAGAGGGGGTCGCCGAACACAAACGATAA
>Ga0172373_10003072_pt1 | contig 24827 bp, 24 predicted proteins | sample Lak10m_2_FD_114546 | JGI IMG/M metagenome (GOLD analysis project Ga0172373, IMG submission 114546) | Freshwater microbial communities from Kabuno Bay, South-Kivu, Congo - kab_092012_10m | ecosystem: Environmental > Aquatic > Freshwater > Lake | place: Democratic Republic of the Congo...
AAAGATCCAGTCCTAAAACAATTTTGGAATAAAGAATTTGCCTTGCTTGGCAAAATGCAACTATCAAGTGTGACTGCACCACTTACTCAAAGACTAGGTTCTTTTATTACAACAAAAATGTCCCGCCATATTCTTTTACAAGAGAAAAGTACTGTCTCAATTAGTGAAATTATGGATGAAGGTAAAATATTGCTTGTGAACCTATCTAAGGGCGATTTAGGCGAGGATATGAGTTTCTTCTTCGGTATGGTTTTGACTTCTTTGATCTGGATGGCCGCTTATCAGCGAACGAAGATACGCGAGATTGACCGCCGTGATTTCTTCCTCTATGTTGATGAGTTTCAAAACTTTGCAACTCCTCGCTTCTCAGAGATCACATCCGAGGGTAGAAAATACCATGTCTCGCTGATCGCTTCGCATCAAAACCTTGCCCAAGTCGAAGACAAAGATATCTTAAAAGTTGTAGCTGGTAATGCCAATACAATCATTTGTCTCAAAGCGAGCCCGGATGATGAAAACTTCATCTTGCCGTTTATGGAGCCGGAAGTTGAAAAGGGAGATATCGTCAATTTGCCGCCTTATCGTTTCTTTATGAAGCTGACGAATGAGAAAAGCGAGAACGCTTTTTCCGGGGTTACTGTGCCGCTAGAAAACAAACCAGACAAAACAACCAAAGAAAAAGTGATCGAACATTCAAGAAAGCATAATGCGACCCCTCGGCAAGAAGTTGAGGAATATTTGGATAAGCTTTTTAATGGTCGGATAGATGAAAAGCCGAAAACTAAGGCAAAAACTGGAAAGAAAAAAGCCGGAAGAAAGCACCAAATGACCTTACCAGAGCAAAAGAATGACTTTGGTAAATTATCCTAGCTGGCTAGGATAACAATAGACCGATTTTGTGCTCAATATCGCAAATTATTGACCATTTACCCTTATATATACATAAGGTATGGCGGGTGTAAGGAAAATAACATTAAGGTTCCCCAAAAAAGAAATGCTCCCCAAAATAACCAAAAAACAACTAGAGATCATTAAATATATTTACCACTTCAGATTCCTAAACCGAACCCAGATTCAGGCTCTCCTAAAACATAAAGATTACCGTCTCATAAACGAATGGCTCAAAGACCTAACAGAAAAAGACTATCTAATACGAAACTACTCTGAAAAATACGGAGAAAGAAATAAGCCGGCTGTTTACTATATCGGTCCAAACGGAATAAAGCTTATTAAGACTTTGGTTAATTGCGGCACGGTGCAGCTTAAGAAATTGCATCGGGAAAAAGACCGCAAAGATCCATATATCTCAAAATGCCAGAAGTTGGCCGATATTTTTATTAACCTTAAGAATAAAAGCAATGAGAAGGTGCTATATAAATTAACTACCAGCTCAGGATTTTCTAGTCCCGATTCAAATTATCACTTTCTAGCTGAAACTACTTTTGATCTAGTGGTTGAAAAGGCAGGAGGCAATAAAAACAAATATTATCTTGCTGAGTTATTCGAATCGACTCTTCCAATACACTCGATAAGAAAAAGGATCAAAAATTACTTTGATTTTTATTTTTCTAACACTTGGGAAGATAATACTGGTGAAGACTTTCCTATAATAATTGTGATATGTGAAGTTGAATTAATAAGCAAGGTAAGGAAATTTACAAAAACGATGATTATCGAAAACGAGGAAGCGGAAAATTTTAAAATAAACATTGTTGCCAATGATGACATAGTTAGCAATTCTATCTCAACTGTTCTATAATTAGCACATGAAAAACAAAAAAGCGCTCACCAAAAAACCAAACAAGTTTATAAAAATTTTAAAATGGATAGGACTCGGTCTTTTAACTTTAATTGCTATTGGATTTATCTATGAGCAAATCTCAGAATTTATCGATTCAAAAACTCTAAAAGCGCCTGGCCAAATGATTCAAGTTGGCGATCATAAAATGCATATTTATTGTACGGGTGAGAATAAAAACGGTAGTTCTACCGTGATACTTGAAGCAGGGGCCGGTAACTTTTTTGCTACTTATAGTAAAATACAGCCTGCAATATCTGGTATGACAAAAGTTTGCTCGTATGATAGAGCTGGACTTGGCTTTAGCGAAAATGACTCAGACAAATCCATTAAAGAAGTTATCACAAACTTACATGATTTATTGCAGGAGGCTGGAATAGCCAGTGATATTATCTTAGTCGGTCATTCAATTGGTGGTGCTTATGCAAGGGTTTATTACGGTAAATATCCTGATCAAGTTAAAGGGTTAATTCTTATCGATCCTGCCGAAGAACATATGGCAGAATATGTTATCAATAATATTTCACCAATTGGTCAGCAAATATCAAATACTTTACTATATTTTGGGTCGTACTTTGGGATTGGTCGATTGATAGATACTATAAATCCGTATCTGTTGTCACCATCACATAGATCATTGTCAGTAGGTGATCGTAGATTAATTCACGCCTTAGGAACCAAGCCAATAAGTGTTCGCACTGCTTTGAAAGAAGGTTCTTATGAAGATGCCAAAAGTAGTTTACCTATATTAAAAGATGTTGATAGGATCGGTGTGCCATTAATCGTTCTTGGTTCTGATTATCATGGCGAATATACCACTTGTCAAAATGGTCACAGGGAGCTTGCAAATCGATCACCGTTCGGAGAATGTGTGTTAGTAAAAGATACTGGCCATTATATCCAAATAGATCAACCAGAAATTGTGATAGAGAAAATAATAGAATCGCTCAAATGAGAAACAAAAAAACACTTAACAAAAAACCAAACAAATTTCTAAAAGTTCTAAAATGGATCGGGCTGAGTTTGCTTGGTCTACTGATTATTGGTTTTATTTACGAACAAATTTCTGAATTTATTGATTCAAAAACTCTCAAAGCTCCAGGTCAAATGGTACAGGTTGGCGACCACAAAATGCATATTTATTGTACTGGCGAAAATAAAAACGGCAATCCAACAGTGATACTTGAAGCAGGTGGCGGTAATATCTTCGCAACATGGAGTTTAATACAGCCAGAGCTTTCAAAGCAAACGAAGGTTTGTTCATATGATCGATCAGGATATGGTTTCAGTGAAGGAACGCAAGATGATCGTACAAATGAAGATATTGCAAAAGAATTAAAAATACTTCTTGATAACGCCAACATCCAAGGACCATACATACTTGTCGGCCACTCGATTGGTGGCTATTACACAAGAATTTTTGCGAATAATAACTTCGAAGACACTGCAGCTTTAGTTTTTATAGATTCATCGCACGAAGAACAAGCGGAAAAGTACGGGTATGACCCCAATTCAATGTCTATTATAGATAAAGCAATGCAACAGCTAATAAATGGCACTATTCGCTTTGGAGTAGCTCGTGCTGTAATAACTGTAAACCCTAAATTACTTGGTATGCCAAAGGATAGCATTAAATACAATCGAGGACTCTTACTCTCACAAGCTTTTATTTACAAAAACAAAATTAAAGACGATATGATTACTTCCATGGAAAGTGCAAATCAAGTCGCCAACGCAAGGAACTTCGGCAATATCCCAATACGAGTCTTGACTGGTGATCACGAAAAGATTGACCCGGAAACTTGGCCCGAGTGGTTAACATGGCAAAAAGACCTTGCAACCCTATCAAGTAACGGCTCGCAGAGTGTTGTTAGCGGTTCTGGTCATTATATTCATGTTGACAAACCGGAAGTTGTTATTCAAGCCATAAAAGAATTTTTGAAATAAAAAAAATTTGCTATAATATAATAAATTCAACTAGGAGGGTAAATGAGTAAGGCAAAGTCTTTGGAAAAAAACTTATTGTCAGGAAAAGAGGTTTTTTTCACTTGGTTACATCGTGTATTTTTGGGACTTGGAATATTTCTTGTTCTATATTTTGTTTTCGGTGGCAATAATAATGGTTTTATTTCAGATCTCTCATATGTTGCAGGATTTCTGCTCTTTGTCGGTTTAATTATGATTGGTTATCAAATTAACTGGACTTTGTTTGTAAAGGGAGAAAAAGCAAAACTGGCAAGGAAAAGACTACTTTGGTTATTTGCTGATGTTGCTTTGGTCACCTTTGCGTATACAATTGCAAAAATTATTATTGATTTAGTAAACATATTTAAATAGATCATTCCGCTGATTAACCAACAAAAAGCCCGAGAATCTCTATGACTCCCGGGCTGAAATATTCTAGTACTCACTAGCTAACATCACCGTAATCACTCTTTTACAATTGCCCGATAGCGGATCAATAAAGTGCTTTAGTTCCGAATTAAAAACCATCTATATTTCTATAAATATTGTTCGTAGAACGATATTTTCCGCGAAAGCTTACCGATTCATATCATGCGATAAAAAAGCTTTCTATATCCAAAATAAAATCGACGAGGACTCAGAAATTAGCTTCCACCTCACGACTTGGGAAGCGATCAAACAAAAAGGGCTGACCAAAGAAGCTTTGGAAAAAGTAAGACCGAGAGATTGATTGATGTTTTGTTATTACTAATTGAGATGGTAAAATAAATCTAGAAACTACTAAGGAGAACTATGCCAGATCCATCTGCCATTAATCCAATTAATCCGGACTATTTGACTCCCGATGATCAAGCAAGATTTTTACAAAGCGATGAACAGCGAAACAGCCCCGAAGAAGGTGAACAGACCGAGCTAGAACCACTTGGCGAGTTGAGAAAAAGGGTTAGCAAAGAATTAATTAGTTTCTCTCTTCTCCCAGCCGACTATCCTACACAGATAGATGAGTTCCGTTTTAAACCATTGACTCCCCAACATCTTGTAAAACTCATATCCGACCATAAAATATTGGATGCTTTCAAACAGTATTTTGAAAAGCATCCAAGCTACTACTCGTCGGATCATTTGCATACCCTGGCAGGTCAATCCTTGGGTAAAGAAACATTCTCCGAGCAATGGAATCTTCTTTCCAATTATGACAAATTAATCGTTTGCATGATGGCCACCTTAGATAAAGACGGGCAGATTGAACACATTTTAAACGCATATACCTCAAAAGTTTATGATTTGTCATCATTGGAATCAAGCGGAACTCATTCTGAAGCGTATCAAGATAAAGATCTTGCCGAACAAATGCTACAAAATTACGCAAATTTGATTAGCGGTCTTCAAGAATCAGGGATATTTAGGGGGAAAAGTATACTAGAAATTGGTGGATACGGTCTACACACACTATTTAACAAATATTATGAAGATAATACTCCTCTTGATGGAGCAGACTATGATTATGTGACTTCTGGGGTGAATGAGGGAAGAGAAGGTACGTTTGACCCAAATAGTCGTGTGACAAGCCAAAATTATCAAGAACGTTTTAGAGATGATCAATTTGACATTACTATTACCAGATGCGTTTTTGAGCCGGGTAGTGGTGTCGGAATGGGTCACAGGAGTGACCAAGAAGGAGAGAGCGACTTACTTAAAGTCCTATCAAAAATCACAAAGAAAGGCGGCTTTTCTATTCATGAGGGTGTAGGGACTGATTTTGATGATCAAACTCTTGATTCTTTAGGGTTTGAGAGAATATTAACGATTGAATTAGGATCAATTGGAGATCTGAAGAAAGGTTTTGGGCCCGAAACATTGAAAAAAATTATTGATCAGAGCGGTCAGATTCCTACAGAACTTCAGGGGCATTTAAGCCAGACCAAGGAGGACAAAATTCATCTTTACTCAAATAATGATAACAATGGTGGAAGAATCTGCATATTAAGGAAGATTGTCTAGGATATTAAGACTTAGATGACAAAATAACCCGAGAATCGTTATGACTCCCGGGCTTGATATATTTAGTACTCGCTAGCAAGCATCACTGTTGTAATTCTGTTGCACTCATCTGATAGTGGTTCAACGAAGTGCTTTAGTTCCGAATCGTAATAATCAATCTTCCAGAGGACCATTTGACCCCTCCATTCAAACCTTCCTAGGTCGTGCCAACCGTACGGATCATCTTTCTTGGTAAAAGCATTAAATGATCTGACTTTGTAGAGCAGCTCTTCTAGTTCTGGAAGCTCGGCTGCCTTCTTCGTCATCACAACATTCAGACCCAGCTGCCTAGCTACATCGTTTCTACGAGCCATTTCTTTAAATTTCTCTTCTTGATTCATATCTCTCCTAATAATATCTTTTTAAACAAAAAGTAAAAGGCCTAAGAATCTCTCAACTCCTAGGCCCTTCATAACTTAGTACTCATTAGCCAACATCACCGTAATCACTCGTCTGCACTCCTTGGAGAACGGATCCTCCCATCCATCGAACGTCTGGTTATAATAATCCATCTTCCAGAAGATCTTGTCTCCGTGCCAAACCAACTTACCGAAATCGTGCTCTCCGTACGGATCATTATCCTCAGTAAAATCATCGTAATCCCGAATGGCTTGCAGTAAACCTGGTAAATCCTCAACTGATTGAACCCCGCAAGTTAAAGTAATCCCGAACCCGCTCTTCCTAAACTTATCGTTTATCATCGAGATCATCACCGTCTTAACTAGTCTCATAATCAACTCCTTTTTCTAAATAAATAAAAAATGGGGCGGATCGACCTTCCCGCCTGTCTAGTTGGGGACTCAGAACAAATAGACAGGCTGGGTCAAGGTGGACGCACACAACGTATGAACGACCTTGAGGCAGACTGGCTATTTGTTCTATACAATTAGAAGACAGGGGGAAGGAAAATTCTTTATTTGGTTGGCAAATAGTATGAGATTATCATACTATTTGCCACTGTTTCTTGTTGACAGCACAGAGCAACAGTGTTATAACAATTATGGAGTCGTCATCGACGGTTCACACTACAAAGGAGGGAATGCGTATGCATCCCAAATTCCGCATCATCAATCGCGGCAACAGCCGCACCGTCACCCTGACCAAGGAATCCCAGGGCGTGATGTATTACCGCGGGCAGTAGACCCCGGCACCGGGGGCTGCGAGCTCCCATGACCACCGGCGAGGCGTACTTTAAACACGCCCCGCCGGTCTTTTTAAAGGAGCAGGTGATGAGGATATCGTTGATCGAAAGACCATCGGTGTATCGCCGAAATGGATCGGCAGTTGTGATATTCCCGTCCAGACCATACTGGTTCTCCGCAACAGAAGAAATTGCGCCAATAATGGATGTGCTCGAATCCGCTGGCGATTCGGATGTTGCGGTGTCAGAAATATGTGCACGACTGGGAATACCACAGGAAGAGGCCGCTGGTATCTACGAGGAAACCACTGGGCTGCTGTACTCCTCGGGAGTACTGGCTATTGATGGTAAATTCACTGAGACCGAGGAATTGGCTCCCGAATTTCAAGTCAACGATGTGGAGAATGTCCTTGTGATCGCCACGACCAATGAGTGCAATCTCGAGTGCCCGATGTGTTACGCATTGGCGCGCAAGAAGATGAAGGGCGAGATGACGACACAGGAAATAATGTCAGTCATCGATCAACTCTCGGCGATGCCATGGGAAAATGGAATTTCCCGCGTCGCACTGACAGGTGGTGAACTGTTCACCCGGTCGGACGCTATGACACTCATTGAGTACGTACATAGCCATGGCTACTTCGCTCAGGTAAACTCGAACGCAACATTATTTACTCCTGAGCAGATCGACCAACTCGGAAGGTTCCCGCGACTGAAAATGTCCATATCGCTCGATGGTAGCACAAAAGAAAGCCATGAATATATTCGCGGCGAAGGCACCTTCCAGACGACGATCGACAACATCAAGGCTCTCTGCGACAAAGGAGTCTCGGTTGCGATCAACATGTTTGTCCACGCCGGCAATATCGGTGAGATCGAGGCGACATTGCGCCTATCCGACTCGCTCGGCGTCCAGGGATTCAACTGCCTCAACATGATGAACGTTGGCCGCGGAAATAGCATCAAAGCGAAACGACAGCTCGAACCCGTTCCGTTGGCAACGTTCTATCGATATGTGTTCGAGGCAATACGTGACGATGAACGGCTTCAGCAACTGATGATGTTCTCGACTTTCGCCAACCAGATCATGGGTATCGCAGGCGGGGTGAAAAGCTACGGCTGTGGGATTGGAACCAACCGCGCGGTTTATGTCAAACCGGACGGGACACTCTACCCTTGCGCCGATACGGCACTTTCCGCCTTCCGTCTGGGCAACCTGAAGACCGATAGTCTGGCGGAAATATGGGAACATTCGGCGATCCTGCAAGAGTTGCGCGGCCTGAACATCGATACGATGAACGAGCGCTGTGCATCCTGCGATGTCCGCTATATGTGCGCAGGCAACTGCAGAGGGGAGAACTACCAGACCACCAAAGAGCTGCGCGGACCGCATTTCAAATGCGAGGAGATCCATGATTCGGTTATTGAACTGATGTGGATTCTGACCGAGGAACCGGATCTCTTCAAGTGCAAGGTGGACAGTCTGTATGAGACCATCAGTACTCACGCCACGTCAGCGTGAAAAGGAGGAGAACTCACAACAACCGCTTAGGCCGTCTCGGCCTAAGCGGTTTTCTTAACTACTATAATTAGTCGAGGACTATATATTGAATATTCTCCAAAATTGTAATCTCCGAAAATGTTCTCGATTGAAAAATTATATTTTTCCAACCACTGTTTCCACATTTGCAAAGTTGGATATGGCACATTTAGATCTCTCTTTTCGTCTACAAGTTTTGATTCGGTTGCGTCAAATGTATATTCAGAATCAGGATTTTTAAGGAGGTATGAAATAATTCTAAAAATATTATCAGTGTCGAAAAGCACCATGCCTCCAGCTTCAATATTATTGCCAATCGATTTGATTGCTGCACCGATGTCAATTCCTGCTAAATCAGAAAAGAACCAATATGCTTTATTATACTTCGTGGGCAAATTTAGATTCATAACATCAGAGATAAAATACTCTGGTACGTGTGTTTCTGATTTGGCAGCAGCGCTTCTTGCCTTTTGTATCAGATGCTCCGAGAAATCTGTGCCATCGATGTGATAGCCCTTATCAGCGAAATAATTGGTGTGCCGACCTTGTCCGCAAGCAATATCTAAAATACGGTCGCCCTTTTCTAACTTAAGAGCCAGGATTATAAAACTAGTATCAAATTCGAGATTTGCAGAATCTAAAAAAGAACGGTGGTCAAACAAATACTCACCAGAAGCGCCGTAATAATTTTTTATATAATCGTTTGCCATAATTAAGATAGTTTATTCGTTGCTGCCATATTTGTCAAGAATTCGCACGAACTCAAGGAGCCATGTCTTGATCCATGATTTTTCAGGGTTATTTGTAATCAATTCAGGCAGAACTTGCGAAACTGTCTGGAGGACAAAATTGTATTCCAAGGCAACTTCGTCAGCAGATTCCATATTCGGTAACTGGAAGTTTTCATTACCGAACATAAACTTCTCAGTATTTAGTAAGGTCGATAAATCATAATAGTTATTATTTACTTGGCAATTTTCCCAGTCAATGAGATACAGTTTTTGATTTGACTGTATGGCATTACCACGCCAAAAGTCTCCGTGCGTTAGTACTTGCGGTAAACCCCTCAAATATTCGAGTGCATCAGAGAATACATTATCATGGTTAAGAAATGAGGCAATTTCCCGATGGGTAGGATTTTCTCCAAGCCCGATACGAATCTGGTCCAGATAAGCGAGAAAACGTTCCTTGTCATCGTATTCACCAGCCAGCATGGGCTTAGCTGAATCTGGCACTTTAATTTGCTGAATGGCAGGCAAAAGATTTAACATTCCATTTGGGTCGACCGGTTGATCTGTTTCCAAATATTGGAATATTTCAAACCCCTCTATCTCACCAACTCTATTCGGGACGATATCTGATAAATCACTGGAGAAATGATCGTAAAATAGCGATTCTCTCTCTTGCCCATTTGCAAACAGAGGCGAAGCATTCCGCGGTCTCTTGCAAATATGTCGTTGCAAACCACCTTCTTCATCTTCACCGACAACTAAGAGAACATTCGGCTGTATACTCGAGGCTCTCCCTTGATGAATGTTTAGTTTTTCTAATATTGCTTGAGCTACGGTTCGTTCATCCTCTGGAATTGGGGAGATCCCGCCCATTCCTGCTTCTAGCATATAAACCCTTGATTAACGTTGAGTCTCATAACAACAGTGATATGTAAATAATCTACTATTCTCGGCTTAATATCAAGACTTTTTATTGATTACGCATACCTACTCTTGACAAGCAAGCAATTGCTACATATATTGTTCTTAAGTCATGCAACTTCATACAAATATTTCCTCCAAAGTTTAATTGCTTACCCTTCGTTCATCACAAGGTAAACAAAGGCAAACAATTAAATAACAAGCGAGGGGAGAAGGTTGGTTTTCATGTCGCAACGTCTCCGCTCTATTGGGTTCTCTCTAATTTCAGCAGTAATTTTACTACTGATCTCAGTAACACCTGCATTTGCAGAAAGTGCTGAACTATCAAAAATTTCCAGCTTTGCCCAGAACGTAATCCAGATCCTCGTCACTCTTGCCGGCCTGTTAGCAGCCGGTTTTTTTGTGGTCGGTGGCATCGGCTACATCACTAGCTCAGGAAATCCTGAGAACTTGGATCGCTCCAAAAAGACGATTCTTTACTCAAGCGTCGGACTAGCCGTATCCATTGCCGCTTTTGTCTTGAGCAATATGGTAACAGAGATTGCAACGGCAGCATTTAAATAGAGCGTCAGATGAAAAAGATTTTACCTAAAATCTTGTTTGCAGGCGCACTGCTGTTCTTTCCCTCTGTAGCACTTGCCGCATCCAACCCGGAAGTTGAGAGCTTCACCCGCGAGACTCTTACCGCATTGATCGGATTGGCTTCTGTTGCCGTCACTTTCTTTTTAGTTCGAGGCGGCTATCTCTACATGACTTCTTCCGGTAATCCGGCAGCACTAGACGAAGCCAAAAGAACGATTAAGAATGCGTTGATCGGTTTGGTTATCGTCATTGGCGCGGCGGTATTTTCTTCAGTACTGAACAATGCCATGACGCAATCAGTACCCGGCGGCGGCGCCACTTCGATTGCTCTTGCTCCGATTGAGCCTGCTCCCAGAGACGGATCACTGACACAGGTATTACTGGATGCGATTGCCGGATTTCTGCAAAATATTATTCAGTCGGCAAGCAAACCGATTATTGACGGCATCACCTGGTTTTTAACCAGCACACCTTCGCTTGCTACTAATTCGGTTGTCTTTAACTTCTGGCTTATCATCGTCGGCATTACCGATTCTCTCTTTGCCATTGTGATTGCCCTTTTGGGCTTCCATGTAATGAGCGCTTCAACCTTCGGCATGGAAGAATTAACCTTGAAAGATCTCTGGCCGAAGATTGCGCTGGCGTTTGTCGGAGCCAACACCTCGATCTTTCTAATCGATTGGATAATCCAGCTTTGCCAAACACTGGTCAATGCCGTGCTTCATGCAACTGGCGGCTTAGGCCAAGCTTGGATATTAAATGCCTTTAGCCCTGCCGCTCTTCTCAGCGGACAGACGGCGCTAATTACTTTGATATTTATCATTATCTTTATCTTGCTGGCGGCAGTTCTGCTTCTCTTCTATATCTCTCGCTTAATGATCTTGGCCTTTGGTGCAGTTGTCTCTCCACTTGTTTGTTTGCTTTCTCTATTACCGAGCATGACTGACTTTACCGCCAATCTCACCAAGGCATATTTCATCAATATCTTCGTTGTCTTTATTCATGTTGTGATAATTCAGCTTGCCTCTGCTTTTCTGGCGGTGCCAAATCAGGTCGGAGCCAATCCGATCATCTCCGTTTTGATCGGTATCTCCCTGTTCTCAATATTGCTAAAAAGTACAGCAACGGCAGTCCAGCTTGCCTTAGCTGGCGGGACAGGAGGCTCAATCAAGAAGTTTGGTAGCCAACTCTTTAATGTTATATCTTCCACAACTACCAAAGCCTCGCCGGTTGCTGTGCCAAAGAGTATTAAAACGGGAAGGATCCGATGAAAACAACTGTAGTTCCTGCCCAGATAACCACTGTCGAGGACAAGATCGCTGGCGCTTTAACACTGCCGCAGATTGTCCTTCTTGTTATCCCGATGGTTTTTGGTGCTCTGATCTATGCCAGCATCCTGCCCAAGATGCACTTTAACAGCATCAAGATGGCAATCTTAATGACTGAGTTTATCTTCTTTGGCGGCATGGCAGTCAGAATCAACGGCAAGATCTTGGGCGACTGGTTGATCATATTCTTGCGCTACTCTCTTCGGCCCAGAAGATACATTTCAACAAAAGAAGATCTGATTCATCGGGAGATTGCCCTTGATAACGAAAAGCAAATCATCGTCAGTGAGAAGAAACCATTGAAAAAAGAATTTAAGGCCAAAGACCCGCTTTCTCTCAAAGAAGAATTAAGTATTGAAAAGATATTTGATAACGATGAGTTATCGGTTTCCATTAAACCCTCTAAAAAAGGAGGTTTGTCTGTTTCCTTCAAACCAATCAAAAATTAAAGGCTCGGCCAGAAGTCAAATCGGCATCAAAGAAGTGCGGGACGGCATCCTGATTTTGCCCGACAACCGGTACCGTATCGTCTTGTCGACTTCATCCCTTAACTTCGAGCTGCAAAGCGAAGAAGAGCAGGATGTGATTGTCGATGCCTTCCAGGCTTTTCTAAACAGCTTGACCGTTCCTGTCCAGATATTGATTAGGGTCAGAGAACTGGATATCGACCGCTATCTTGAAGACTTCCAATCAAAGTTGGCTGAGGAAAAAGAAGAAGTCTATCTAAGGCAGCTTGAGAATTACTCCGAGTTTATCAAGAAACTGGTGGCTGGCAACAAGATCCTATCCCGACGCTTCTATCTGGTTATTCCCCATGACAACAAGGGCAAAGTTGATTTTCAAACGGCAAAAGAGCAACTGATGCTTGAGCAGGAAATCATTATCAAAGGCTTAGAGAAGATCGGTATGGCGGCAAGGCCGCTTTCGAGCTTGGAAATCCTAGATTTGTTCTACAGCTTTTATCGACCGGAACAGGCCAAGATCCAACCATTAGCCAAAGAGATTATCAGGAGAGCAAATGCTGAAAATATTTTCTAAATCAAAGAAGAAAACCAAAGAGAAAAAGCAGACCGATAAGAACCTGGCTTTATCCTTCTATGTTGGCGACCAAGACCAGCTTGATCTTGTAACTTACGCAGGGCTGGAAGAGACTCAAGACCACTTAGAGATCGACGGCAGATATGTTAAAACCTTGTATATCTCCGGCTATCCGTATACCGCTTCGAGCGGCTGGCTTAACCACCTCATTAACTTCAATCACAATGTCGATATCTCTTACCATATTGAGCCGGTTGACGCGATGCTGGCCTTGCCCAAGTTAAACAGGAAGATTACTGAGCTGATCTCAACCAAACGAGCGATGGAACGAGCCGGCAAGATAATCGGATCGGAGTTAACCGACCCGTTGGATTCCGCTATGGAGCTGCGGGACAAAATCCAGCGAGGACAAGAAAATCTTTTTCAAGTATCTTTGTATATTACTTTATCGGCCGATTCTTTAGCGGAGCTTAACAAAACGATCAAGCTCTTAGATACCGTTTTAGCAACGAGACTCTTCTATTCCAAGCCGGCAATCTTCCAACAGATCGAGGCTTTGCAGTCGGTCCTTCCCAGGTGCGACAACCAGCTAGCCCAGAAAAGAAACTTGGATAGCTCCTCGGCTGCACTAACATTTCCATTTATCTCCTCTGAACTAGTTCAAGAATCGGGTGTACTTTACGGAATCAATAGAAGTAACAGCTCCCTTGTTATTCTGGACAGATTTGCACTGCCCAACGCCAATAGTATTCTCTTTGCCCAATCAGGAGCAGGTAAAAGCTACACCGCCAAAGTCGAGATCTTGAGGCATCTCATGCAGGGCACGAAAGTTATCGTCATCGACCCGGAGCGGGAGTACAAAAGGCTGGCCGAATCAGTCGGCGGGACAAACATTAAGCTATCGGTTCATTCTAGAGAAAAGATCAACCCCTTTGATCTGGAAGTAAACGCCTTTTCGGAGGAAGACGGCTTCGCAGATCACATCCAATCTCTAACAGAGATAGTGTCCTTAATGGCCGATGGGCTCTCTGCTGAAGAAAAGTCCGTCGTCGATAAAGCAATCCTTAAAACCTATCTCAAGGCAGGCTGGACAAAGAAAAATTCAACGAAAAAGAAAAGCGCTAGGACTTATCCAAGATTGTTCGACCTCTATGCTGCTTTGCGAGGGATGAAGCAAATAAAACTTTGCCGCAGGCTTGAAAAGTATACAACTGGTTCGCTCTCTAAAGTTTTCGATACTCAGACAAATATTGAACTTGATAACAGGCTGGTTGTTTTCGATACCAAGGATTTGCCTGAATCGCTTAGGCAGATCATGCACCTGGTGATCGCTCAATTTGTCCAAAACCAGGTTAAATCTGATCCTTGTAAGAGAATACTGGTAATTGATGAAGCATGGCTGCTCTTAGAGCATGAAGAAAGCGCTCGATTTATCTCCGGATTAGTTAGGCGAGCTAGAAAATATTACCTTGGAGTTTCGATCATCTCTCAGCAAGCTAATGACTTTCTTGGCAATGTCTACGGCCAGGCAATTGCGTCACAAAGCGCCCTGAGAGTCTTGATGCGGCAAGATACCACTACTATTAAAGGAGTTGCCTCGGAATTTCATTTAAGCGAATACGAACAAAGATTTCTCTTAACTTGCGAGCGAGGCGAAGCCTTAATTATTGCCGATCAGCACCACGTTGCGGTCAAGGTGACTGCATCAGATAAAGAACATCCGCTGATTACGACTGACCCGGCAGAGTGTTACAAGGCAAAGGAATGAATCCTCAAACGGTAAAAGCAATCATGGCTGCTTTTTCCATGAGAAAAGAGATCAAATATGTTTTCTATTCAGTTATTATTATCGCACTTCTACCAATATTTGCCGTCATTATATTAACTCAAGCTGGCATAGATCTTGTCTCAGGCACTCTTGCTTCTCTTAATCCTCAAACCGGGGAAGTTGAAATCCATGATCCGGGCAATAACTCCATCGTTGAGATAATTACCGCTCAGAGAATCTGGCCGATCTCGGGTAATGTCACTCAGGAGTTCGGAGATATTGATCTGCCTTATCAGCCTCTCCATACCGGTATTGATATTGCCAGTCCGACTCACCAAGTCGGCGATCCGGTTAGAGCATTCATGGATGGAACAGTAACATATGCGGATACAATGTCATGGGGATATGGCAGACATGTAATTTTAAGCAATGGGCTTCATATTACTTCAATCTACGGCCACCTAGATACTTTAAATGTTCAAAAGGGCCAAGGCGTCAAAGTTGGAGATATATTAGGAACTCGAGGTACAACCGGCTGGTCAACGGGTCCTCATTTGCACTTTCAGATTGATGTTTTTGGAATTCCTGTAGATCCGAGAGTGTTTTTGGCCGGCAATCCAGCGCCATAAAAGCATTATCTAGTTATTGTTTGTAGGACTATCTTTTTACAAATATTTCATAGTCTTATTTTGTTGACACTATCTGTATACCGATATACAATATATCTGTATACAGATAGTTGGAGGTGGGAATGAAAAGTAAACGATCTAATAAAAAAGAGCATGAAAGCAGTTCTTCTGTCGTTAGTCTCCCGTATTCAGGTGATGAGATTATTCCACTCAAAGAATGTAAGAAATATCTTCAAAAGTACAATCTTTCCGATGAAAGAATAAGAGAAATCAGAAACAGTCTTATTGGGCTGGTCGATGGAATCATTAATTCATATTTAGATAGCTTTTAACTATGGAACAGGAACATGAAAAAGCTGTGATCTATTGTCGGGTCTCCTCGGAAAAACAGGTAAAGGAGGGAAACGGGCTCGATAGCCAAGAGCATCGATGTAGAGACTATGCCAGCTCTTTAGGGCTCGATGTTGAGCAAGTCTTTCGAGACGAAGGTATCTCCGGTGGTCTTTTTGAACGACCAGCTCTGATCTCTTTGATTAAATATCTTGATGACAATTGGCAAAATAAGTACACGGTTATTTTTGATGATCTTAAACGATTTGCCAGGGATGTTAGTGTACATTTGAAATTAAGATCTGAATTAAAAGCAAGAGAAGCAAAACTGCGTTGCCTAAATTATAACTTTGATGATAGTGCAGAGGGTGAATTTGTCGAAACGATCTTTGCAGCCCAGAATGAGCTTGAGCGGAAGCAAAACAGACGGCAAGTTTGTCAGAAGATGAAAGCCAGAATCGAGCGAGGCTACTGGTGCTTCAATCCGCCAACTGGTTATCGCTTCGAGAAGGACAAGGAACACGGCAAACTATTATTCCCAATAAAAAAGATTACGACGATTCTGGCACAAGGATTGACTGATTTTGCTGAAGACAGATTACTATCACAATCAGACCTTAAAAGGTTTTTAGAGGAGAACGGGCTGCCTAGGCTCATTGGCAAGGATAAACTCTATCTTTTTTCTATCAAGAGACTGCTCACAGAACCACTCTACGCCGGTATTATTCAATATTCGCCATGGGGTATCTCTAAGAGAAAAGGCCATCATAAGGCTATTATTTCCGAGATGACTTACTATAGGATTCAGAAAAAGATATCTAGACCGGAAAGGTTACCAAGAGAAACGGACAGTCTTGAATTCCCTTTACGCCGATTTGTGGACTGTGCGTGCTGCGGCAAACCTATGACCGGCAGTTCAAGTAAGAGTTCTCATTCGGACAAATATTATCCTCATTATACTTGTAATAATAAGGATTGCGTCGCCAATCCTAAAAACATTACTGCAAGTAAGGTTGAGGATGATTATCTTGGTTTGCTAAGCCGCATCGGGGTCGACGATGGGCTATTGCCATTGGCTAAGGAGACAGCAATGAATCTTTGGCAACAAAAAATCAATGGCTTTTCAAAAGGCACAGAAAACGTACAAGTAGAAATAGAGGAGGTAGAAGGACAAATCAATACTTATATGGATCTGGTTTCGACGGCAAAGTCGGCAAGTCTTCGAGCAAGGTATGAAGAGAAAATCGAGGCGTTAGATCAGAAGATTGCTGAACTTAAAGGCAACTTAGAAAAATTGGAAAATAAAAAAGAGCCCAATTTTGAGGAGGCTCTAAATCTCACGTTGCGGCTCCTTGGAACCCCAGCCGAAACATGGAAAAACGCTGACAGAGAGCAGAAAATCATGGTTCAGAAACTGATTTTTGAGGAGAACCCTAAATACTCTCACAAAAACGGTTTTGGAACCCCGAAATTATCGCTCCCATTCTACATAAATAACATCCTGGGGCTGAAGAATTCTTCAGATTTTGAATTGGTGGAGGTGAGGGGAGTTGCACCCCTGTCCAACCGGTTAAGAACATATTTTCTACAAGCTTAGTCCTGATAAATTTATTCGAATAATGGCTTTAATCAGAGCAAAAAACCATCACTCTATCCTTGGTAATTCTTGATTATTTCCGCCAAGAAAGCAGAAACACTGCAACCCGATTATTACACCCTTGACCCAAAGTCGAGTCGCTTTGGAAGGATGGCTAAAGCAGTTAAGCTAAAGCTGGCGCAAAGCTAGGAGCTGCAAAAGCAGCCTTTACTTTGCTAACAAGTGAATTTGCACTTGAAATTTGTCTGCCCTTTGAGGCGGCAATACTTTCCTGCTTGCAATATGTTTTTAAAGTTCCAGCTGTCGAAGCTAATACACCCCCCGGCTGCACAGCAGCAAATTTCAATAATCAAGTAACAATGATTAAGAAAGCTGCACAATCGGGGAGCTACAAACGCTATCAACTACAAATTGACTCAAGAAAGTTTATCACATTCCAGTTCAGTTATAAATAGTAAATTAGTTCAGTATCTAAACTTTCCGACCTATAATTATACCAAAATTAAGGCTTTTTGTCAACGAGAACTTTGGGCATTTTCGACTATTTTCAAAATTATTTTGGCGAGAAAATTATCATTTTCCAGATGAAGCCGATTTAAGACGTAGAGAAAAATCGTAACTAATATGACTGAACCGACGAAAAAGCCGAAACCATAGAAAACTCCCCTCAGAAATGCCCATTTCATGCTGGCAAGCTTTTGTTCGTAACGAATTAAAACCTTAACGGATTGATTTAGCTCCTCTGATTCCGTCATTGGATCGTCCAACCTCCATCGACAACAACGATTTGTCCGGTAATATAATTTGCTTCATCTGAGGCTAAAAATGCGACTGCATTGGCGATGTCTGCCGGTTCGCCCATTCGCTTTAAAGGTATGGCTGCGGTCATCTGAGATTTGGTTTGCTCATCTACTGATCCGGTTGCGCCTGGTGTATTGATTGCGCCTGGAGCAACAGCATTGACGTTGATTTTTTTTGGGGCGAGTTCTAAAGCAAGCGCTCGGACAAATCCGTTAACCCCGCCCTTGGAAGCACAGTAGTGGGTCAGACCGACAAAACCCTGAACGGAAGCAATAGAAGAGACCTCGACGATTTTTGAGCCCTCTTTCATCACTTTGGCGGCGGCTTGAGCAGTCAGAAAAGCGCCTTTCAGATTTACATTTTGAACCTTCTCCCAGTCTTCCTCGGTCATCTCGGCAAAAGCTTTAAATGGGTAAATTCCGGCATTGTTAACCATAATATCCAGGTTACCGAATTTCTCGGTAGTTTTAGAAACGAGGTTGTCAACTTCTAATTTATTTGAAATATCGCATTTAATAGCCATGGCATTGTCACCGATTTCAGTGGCCACTTTTTGAGCATTTTCTTCGCTCAAGTCACAGACGACTACCTTACACCCTTCACTAGCTAATTTTTTAGCAATGCCCTCGCCAATACCTTGTCCGGCGCCGGTTACAATTGCCACTTTGTCTTTTAGTTCCATTTTTCTCCTGCTTTTTAATTTAAATTTAGTTTAAGTATAGCAAATATATAAATAATTCAGAAATTCATTATTAAATAAGTATGCAATCTTTCTTTTGTTAATCCCTCCGATGCAAATGATAGTTGATGCTCCACTTTGCCAAGTGCGAACGTCGGGGGGTTGACAAAATGTAAAGTATGCTTTACATTTTAATTATGGAGAATGATAAAAAAATTATTATTCGATTAAAAGAACTGCGCAAGAGCCACAACTTAAGCCAGGATGAATTAGCTGAGTCACTTGGGGTGTCTCGGCAATCCATCATTGCGTTGGAACACGGCAAGTATATGCCTTCGCTACCGCTGGCCTTATCACTGTGCAATTTTTTTGACGCAGCCTTTGAGGAAATTTTTCAACTGGAAAAAGAGATGAATGATTTTTGTAATAAAATTTCAAGCAATTCTGATCAAGAAAATGTAGAATCCGTTGAATCAAACCAAAATAATAATCAATTAATTAAGCGGGAGGACAAAATGTTTGATTTGGAACCACTTCGTCCATTGAGAGAGAGCGTCTCTTTGAGAGATGCAATTGACCGGTTATTTGAAGATAGTATTGTCACTACCCAAAAATTAGCTCCAATGCCGCGTATCGACATTCAGGACAAAAAAGATCAGGTAGTGGTAAAAGCGGAATTGCCTGGGGTAAACGAAGATGACGTGAACATCGAAATTTCCGATAGCGTTATGACTATTTCAGGGGAAAAGAAGCAGGAGAAAGAGGAAAAAGAGGAGGATAAGGGTTATTATTACAAAGAAAGCTACTCCGGCTCCTTTACTAGAAGTTTCGCTTTGCCTGCAGAAGTGCTTGCTGATAAAGCGGAAGCAGAAATGGTTGGCGGAATATTGACCATCACGATTCCCAAGATTCAGCCCAAGCAGCCAAAGAAAATTTCCATAAAAACCAAGAAGTAAATTCGTTCTAGTTTTGTTAGAAAATCCCTTGTCTTAGGCGAGGGATTTTCTTATTGTTGGTCTAATGCTTAAAAAACTGAAAAAAAATTTTCTATCAATTCCCTCAGGCTTTTATCTCGCCATTATTCTTTTATATGTTGTCTCTTTCTTAGTTGGTTATTGGCTAGGGATCGCCAATAAACAGTTTGCGGCAAGCCAATTTGAAGGTTTTTCAAGCGAGCTTGCCCCTATAAAAAATCTTTCAGGCCTTTTGATTTTGGCCTTTATCTTTTTTAATAACGCTATAAAATCCTTGTTGGCAATGTTGCTCGGCGTATTTTTTGGTATTTTTACCGTTTATTTTGTTTTGGTCAATGCCGTGATTTTAGGAGTGTTTGTTTCTTTTATTGGGGCACAGCGAGGCTACGATTTTGTTGCTGCGGGATTATTACCCCACGGCATAACAGAAACGATTGCCTTAATAATTTCTTCGGCCTACGGGATCTGGTTGGGAGTTGCGTTTTTGAGATATCTAAAATTCAAAGAGCCACTTCGTCCGGCTTATAAAAAAGCACTAAGAATTTATTGGAAAGTTATCCTTCCTTTGTTGGCAATCTCGGCAGTTCTTGAGGTTTACGTTACCCCAATATTTATCAACATGGTGGCAAAAAGGTAGGGTTGACTAACTCATCTGCCACCTGTATAATTTTTAAGGTTTTGGCCAACCATCCTAGGATTTGTTGACAGGGGTTTTAAACAACGTGCCCGTTTGGGAAGATCCCAAACCGACAATTTGAGGCAATTTTTGCCCGCAAAAGCAAAAGCGCCTTCCCATTCTCTCGGGAGGCCTTTTGTTTTATTTATTATTTTATTGGAAGTTTAGAAATTGCTTCAGTAATAGCTTGCAGAGCCTGTCTAGCTTCTTCTTCGGATTTTGGGTTGCCTGGAAGCTGGCGCATCTCCTGCCCCAAATTATCAATTTCTTCTTGAATTATTGATGCTTCGTGCCATTTCTCGTCGATTAGGTCATCTTCTTTCTTGAGAATATTATTAGCCTGCGTTACTTTTTGGGCTGTGTCATCCAACCTTTCTTCCCAACTCAGGCCATCGATTCTTCGGTGTCTGGAAAACCATCCTTCATTGGTAACGGCAGCGCAATTGTTTTCGGCAATTGTGACCGCCCGCCTCAATTTTTTTGGTAGCTCCTCTATAATTTTCTTGAGAGCTTTTAGTTTTTCAGTTAAGACTTTAATTTTAGCAAATATGCCGTCTGGGCCTAATGCCGTCTCTAGAGTTTCCTTTTGTTGCAACAACTCCGAAGCTTGTTGTTCAAGTAATTGAGCCAATTCAGTATTGTGTCTGGCCCTATCTTCTTCGAATTTTGCCTGAATTGTTTCTTCTGAAATAATAAAACTGCCAGTGGTATTCTCCATTGGGACAATAAGGCCATCGTTAGTGATTTTGAAGCCCGTTGCCATTAGAATTTCCCGAGTCTTTGCTGAATGAATTTCATCAAAGACGGACACTGCCACAAAAGTCTGCCTCTCAACTGACATTACTTGATTTAGGGCAGGCAGCATATCGAAAATTAATCTGTGCCAAGATTCTACAACTTGTTTTTGTATATCTTGTCCAGAGACCAAGAAGTGATACATTTCACTGCTTTGACTTCGTTGGTAATTTTGCGCGTCTATCAATTCGGCAACCGGAGATGTGGTTTGACTGCGATCATAGCCTTCCTTGATCATTTGGTAACCAAGACAATCTCTCAGTATGACTCCCATTAGCCGGTAGTAATTGTAAATCCTATCTGTATTGGAAGAGCCCCGCTCACGATCGACGAATCCTTTGAGAGTTGCATAAAAGCTTTCATTGCTGTTTAAACCGTTTAAAATCTCATGCAATAGATTCTCTCGCTGTATCTGTTCCAAAGAGAGCTCGCTTATTGATTTAATCAAACCAAAAATAAAATTATTTACCATTTCTTGGGTAAACTGCTCCGGGAAAGGAGTGTGAAATTTCCTATCCCACTGTAATTTAAATCTGGCGACCATCTCGCTGAACATTGCTCGAATTGTCTGATTTTCTATAATATTTTCAACTCTTTGGCTTTGCTGTTGATCTAGCTCAACGAGACAATCTCTGGCAAAGGTTGTAAAAGAGGAAAATTTTTCATACTGCCTTGCTCTGTCTAGTTCAGATAGCCAGGCTGGAACGATCGGTTCACCTTTGCTTGGCCTGGAATTAAGGACTCTCATCGGTTGGCCAGAATTTTTTCTGGCTATACTCAGCGCACCAGCTTCGGCACCGGCCTTAACAAGATTGATTGTTTCAATCTGGGATGTAACCTGTTCTTGCATCAAGGGGGTTAATTCTATTTGGGGAAGGTAGGTTGATACCCGAATGGCGGGATCCACATCTTCGCTGCCCTGATATCCCAAGGCAAACGCCAGGCTATCTGGTGCATTTGCTACAGCAAAGCGATCATCTGGGGAAAGTAACTCATTTAAGGCCACTCCAATAAGATAACCTCTTCGGTCCTCGATACCAGACCTGCTGATATTTGATTTGATATACTGCCTGGCAGCGTAAAATACATCCTTGTTCTGACCGGTTTCAGTAATTCTAAGATAACGCAACGCTAAGCCTTGTAATATTTCCGGCCAATAAGGATCAAGTTCCTCGATTCTGTCAAAGCCCCTTCTTCTTTTTTCTGCTTGGGCAAATCTAAAAAGGACCTCTCGAAGAAAGGACTCTGGAAAGGGTTCGTTGGCTCTTCTGTCCCACCAATTGGATTTAAGTAGTTCCACACCTTGATTGATAAAAACTTGCTCTAGATGGGCTCTCTCAACTTTTTCCTCGGTTCTTTCGGTAAATGCAGCTTCTACCTCATCGTCCGCCAAAAGTTCTTCTATAGTTTCATTTAATTGAATTATTCGTTCTCTTGTCTCTACTGTCTGTCGCTGGATCTGTTCCTGAATGCGATTTATTTCGACTCTGCCGTGTCTAATTGCCTCCAAATTTGCTTGGGCAGTTTCTAGCTCTGTTTGCATTCCCGCAATGGCGCTTTTTGTGGCGTCTGAGGCATCTTCGAAATCAATTTGAAGACCACGAAGTCCAGTCATGATCTCCCCAATATTTGATGTAATTCTGGAGATCTGTTCTTCAAGTTGACTAACATTTGGCCGCTTTGACTCATCGGAAATAAGGGACAAAGATTGCTCTGCTAGAGCCTGCAAATCTTCCGGAGACTGTTCCTTGGAGATTCTACTTAGTTTGTCCAAGGCACTGTCTAACAGGGATAATTTTTCCTGAATAATAACTGCCTTAGCGCGGCCGTTTTGTGCCTCTTTTCTAGCTGCTTCCCTGGCTAAAATATCGCCAACTTGATCATATTCGCTCATTATCCTCCTTGATATATTACCTTTTATTATAAAAGCTTACTGGCAATAAGGCAATAAACCGGCCGGTTAACAAGTTTTTAAGGATTTTGTTGGTATGTAAAAAGCTTTTCCGTTTTTATGGGAGGCATTTTGTTTTATTTCAATTACTTAATAATTTTGGCTGGTGGCCGTTGCTGGATTTGAACCAGCGGCTTCCTCGACCTGCCCGCCGCAATTTATCATTTGGTGCACGCAAACAGACTCGAACTGTTGACCTCACGGATGTGAACCGTGCGCTCTAACCAACTGAGCTATGCGTGCGTGCTATGGCAGGCGGGTGTGAACGAGGCACTCTACCACTGAGTTAAACGGCCTAATACAATATCCAGGAACTAATCTCTCCTTTGCCAACGAGCAAAGATGCCGCAGGGAAGCAAACGACCGAAGGAATCTTTAATAGTAAGTTCTCCGATTTCAAATTCTCCGTCATACGAAGAAAGAATCGGTGAAACCGCATTGAGGTATGCTTGCGCCGAATACCCGGCCGCGTAACCATTTAATAAGAAAAAAAGCGGTTTATCTGACAAAATTTGACCGCACTGATCCAATAATGACAAAAGACCATCCTCTATTTTCCATAGTTCACCTTTGCTGCCGCGGCCAAAAGCCGGAGGATCAAGAATGATACCGTCATATTTATTGCCTCTGTTTATTTCTCTTGCCACAAATTTGCGGGCGTCTTCGGGAATCCAGCGGACTGGCCGACTAGTGAGACCAGATATTTCAGCGTTTTGGCGAGCCCAAGTGATAGCCGATCTAGAGCTATCAACATGGCATACTTCCGCTCCGGCAGATAGAGCCGCAAGTGTTGCTCCGCCGGTGTAGCCAAATAAATTCAATACTTTGACCGGTTTTTCTGATTTCTTAATTATTTCCTGGATCCATTCCCAATTTGGTAATTGCTCTGGAAAGACCCCAGTGTGTTTGAAAGCGGTCGGTTTGATATTGAATTTTAATTCTCCAAATGAAATCTGCCATTCATCTGGGGTCCCTGGCTTTCTTTGCCAGCCGGTACTATCTGCGTCACGGAAGAAAAGAGCGTCAGCTTTGTCCCAGTTCTTTTGGGGAAGCTTCTTTTGCCAAAGGGCCTGAGGATCCGGCCTTCGAAGTACAAACGCTCCATATCTTTCGAGCTTTTCTTCCTGTCCGCTATCCAAGAGCTCGTAATCCTTCGATGGCAGTGTTGTTAGTATTTTAGGATCAATCATTGTTTAAAATAACTATTAAATTACTCATAATTTATAATTTGCCTCAATGCTTTAAATCCTTGTCAGCATGGTGGACTCACCGAGAATCGAACTCGGGACTTAGCAATGCGAATGCCACGGTATGCCACTTACCTATGAGCCCAAAATTTGGATAGTATTCCTTAACATCTTACCAAATAAAAAACCCTAGACAAGCTAGGTCTTTATGGTGGTGTGTTCTCGCTTCTGCTCGAACTATTTTTGAACAAAATATTGAATAATTATTTTACGCCAATTTTTTAATGTTTTCTGCCTCGCTCGGCAAAATGAGTGCGCGGCCGCTTGGAGGGGTGTGGGGAGGAAAAGCGGCCGCA